>MDTG01382951.1_pt1 | contig 10557 bp, 9 predicted proteins | sample 811421 | NCBI WGS metagenome assembly MDTG01 (sample SAMN05326645, study PRJNA326480) | marine metagenome | isolation source: seawater | place: Pacific Ocean: South East | collected 2011
TTGTGAAAAGATTAACAAATTTTATTTAAACTAATATTTTATGCAAAATAATGAAGTAGCGATTGTTATTTTGTCGTGTGATAAATTTAAAATAACCTGGAAACCTTGTATAGATCATTTTTTTCATGCTTGGCCTGATTGCAGGTATCAGGTTTACTTATTAAATAATTTTATTTCTTCTGGAGATTCAAGAGTAATAGATCTGATGGTAGGCGAAGACCTTGATTGGTCTAATACTTTGAAAAAAGGTTTATTAAAGATAAATGAAGAAAGAGTATTTTTTATCTTTGATGATTGTTTTATTACTCAAATAGACCATAAAGACGTCAAATTAATTTTCAAAATGGCTATAGAAAATGACTTAGATTCAGTAGCCTTAAGAAGGAAAAAGTTTGGTAATGGTAAACGTTTTAATGACAAACTATTTAAATTACAACCTAAATCTAAATATCGTAATTCTCTATTTTTAAATTTAATAAAAAAAAATCTGCTTTTAGATATGCTTAAGCCAGGAGAAGACGCTTGGCAATTTGAAAAAGAAGGTAATATTAGAAATAAAAAACTCAACTTTTACTCTGTTTACGAAAAAAAATTAATATCTTTTTATCATGGAATAGTCAAAGGAAAATGGATGTCAAAAACTTTTCTTTATTTAAAAAATCAAGGTTATGCATTAGAAGAAAATAACTTTGAAAATCATAGTAGGTTTCAAGAATTAAAAATTGATGTATACACTTTAATTTTTTACGCTATACAAAAATTTTTACATCTTTTCAAATAACTCTGGATTTATTTATTTCACTAAAAGAATGTTTAAGAACACCATAGTAATAACATTTTTTCTGGTTTTGAGTGGTGTTTTAGGTTTTGTTGCTCAAATAGTTTTTGCCAACTCATTTGGAGCGTCTGCTGAAATGGATGTTTATTTTAAGATATTGTCTGTACCTGCAATTTTGACTGGTATATCAACAATTATATTCTCTTCAGTTTTAATTCCTGCCTTTGCAAAGTTAAAAACAAACGAATTAGAACTCGAGACATTTATAGAATCATTATTTAGCTTAATATTTACTTTTGGCGTCTTATTTGCATTATTAGGATTAGTAGTTTCAGTTTATTTTACCGATTACTTTATTCCAGAGAGTACACCATATTTTAGAAAAATAGGCATCCAAGTTTCTTTAATGGTCTGGATAGGTTCAGGTTTTATTGTTATTTCTGGATACCTGTCAGCTATTTTAAATTATAGAAGAAAATTTTTTAGCGTTGCATGGACAAATCTTTTACCAGCTTCTCTAATGATTTTTGTTGTATTGTTGTTTAATGAAGAATTAGGAATTCGCAGTATTGCTTTAGGTTATTCAATAGCATTAGTGATTCAGTTTATTGTTTTCTTTAAAGCCTCTAAACTAACTATGTATTCCTTTAAGATTGAAAGTGTACAGATTCCATTTAAGAATCTTTTATTAAAACAATCTTTTTTAGTCACTTTATCGCTGTTACCTTTTACTATACTCGCGCCCATAGCTTATTTTTGGGCCTCTTCATTAGAAATTGGAAGTATTTCTTACTTAGGATATTCTCAAAATTTTGCTGGTTTTTTATCCGTGGTTGTAAGCATGGGGATTTCAATCGTTTCGCTCCCAGAATTAGCAGATAGATTTGTGGATGAAAATTCAGATTCTTCTTTATTTCAATTTGAAAAATCTCTACGACTTGTTATGTTGTTGGTAATATTTGCCTCAGGTGCTTTAATCACACTCAGAATCCCAATTTTACAACTTTTTTATCAAAGAGGTGCATTTGACTTAGAAGCAGTAAATAATTTATCAAGTGTTCTTCCATGGTATTTATTGGCAGCAATTTTTATTGCAGGCCTAAACTTTTTAAGAACATTTTTTTACTCAAGAGGAGAATTTAAGAAAATAGCCTGGTTAGGAATTATAATTCCTATTATCTTTTTTTTACTTGCAGGAGTTTTAAAAGAAAAATTTTCATTTGTTGGAATTGGGATGGCTTACTCATTGACTTTTGCATTGTTATTTTTTACAACTATCTTTTTAGCTCAAAGGAAAGACTTGCAGTTTTTGACCAACAATTTTTTATTTTTTATTTTAAAAAACACTTTAGCTGTTATAAGTACTAGTTTAATAGTCAATTTTAGCTTACCAATATTTGCAAATATTACTTATCAATTGGTTTCACTTACTATTTCCCTAATCCTTTTTTTCTTTATTTATTTTTTAATTTCCAAATTTATTTTTAAGTTAAACGAAATACAAGAAATAATTACAATCCTGATGAGTAAATTAAAATCATCTGTTAAATCCTAATGTCACCTTTATTTCTAATAACAATATTTTCTTTATTTGCAATCTATAGCATAAGGATTATGTTCAAAAGAGGCCATGATCTTCATGGTTTGGGTTTCTTAACACTTTTTATTTATACAATATTTACTCAAATTGGATACGTATATTTTCCTGAACTTTCCACTTTTATTGGCGCTTATTATGGTCAAGAATTATTTTATAAATATTGGGCATTTATGTTTTTTTCATTTATTTTTACTTTTTTTCTCTATATGAGGTTCAATCCTATAAAAGAGATAAAAGAAACTTATTTGGTTAAGCCATCAAGAAATAATTTAGGAGAATATTTTTTCTTTTTATTTGCAATTGTGCTCTTTACGTTTCTCAGCATATATTTCGTATTGTTCAGGGAATTTTTTGGATATGGCGGAGGAACATCTATGGGAGGCCCGTGGTTTGGAATTGGTTTTTGGATTTATTCAGTATGCTTAATAGTATTGTTTTCCCTATTTAGAGATAAATCAAATAAATTGAAAAAGAGAATATTTTCATTAATGTTATTTGTCATATTTCTAATATTTTATTTACAAGTCTCCATAGCTTCAGGTAACAGAAGTGCGATTCTATATCTTTTTGTTGGTTTGGCAGTTTTTGAATTTTTTCCCATTGTAAAAAAAATAAAAATTCAAAAAAGAAAAATTTTTATAGGTGTATTAGTCGCTATTTTTGTTTTAAGCATTATGTCGAGCCTAAGGACCGCTAGATCTCTTGGGGATCAAATTGGTTTCTTATCACTTGTTTTTAAAGAAAGCGATCAAATGCAAAATTTAGATAATGGATTTATGAGGTCAATTATACTTCAAGATTATTTTGTTCCATCTCATACTTTATTCGTTTCAATGGAGTATAAAATTGTTGATCCTTTAGAAGTTATTAAATCAAACCTGGCAAATTCCTTAGTTTTGCTTAAATATCCTTTCTTAACTACAACTATTATTGCTGAGGAGAAAGGTGAAGCATCAGAGCGAGGAGTTGGCTGGGCGTATCATTATTTTGTCGAAGGATATAATTTCATGGGGATGTTTGGAGTACTCTACAACGCTTTGTTTTGGAACTTAGGATTACTTCTCTGGTATAAATTAGCCCAATCAAATAACAGCAATCATAATAGGGTTATGTTATCTATTGCATCTTTACTTATCATTTCAACAATGAGAGGTCAAACTTCTTCATTTATCCAGTTTTATTGGATGATTCTACTTCCTGGTTTAGCGTTAACACTTTTAGCTAATAATTCAACATTCGCATTATTCAAAAGAAGGAAGTACTTAATAAATAATGAATAAGAGAATTGCATTTATCACATCTTCTTTCCCTTTTGGAAAGTCTGAAGTTTGGGCAATTAATGAATTAAATTCTCTACAGGAACTTGGTATAAGAGTAACTATTGTTCCAAGAACTGGAAAAGGAAAAATAATTAATCAGGATGCCTTAAAATTTAAATCAAACTTAATTGATTTGCCTTTTTTTAATTTTAAAATTTTATTTTTTTTTATAAAATTTGTTTTAACTGATCCATTTTTATTCTTAATACTATTATCTGGTATTATCAAACAATCAAACTCAATCAATAATTTTCTTAAGGGATTTCTAATTCTGCCTAAATCTCTTTATTTGGCAAATAAACTTAACTTAAAAAAAATTGAACACATTCATTCTCTTTCAACAACTTCAACCGCAACTATGGCTTATATCATTTCAGCGGTGAATAAAGTGCCATGGAGCTATACACTTCATTCTTCTTCAATTTTAAATTCTAAATACAAAAGATCTTTTTTATTTCAGTCAAGATCAGCCTCAAAATTTAGAACAATTTCGAATATGACAGCAAAAGATTTATCTAACTTTATTGGCCCGTCTCTGTCTAAAAAAATATTTATGGTTCGCTTAGGAGTAAATATAAAACCTTTAAAAAAAGAAAAGAATTTCATTAATAATCCATTGATAATATCTACGCCTGCTGAGTTAAAAGACCACAAGGGCCATATTTTTTCAATCAATGCAGCAAAAAATTTAACTGATATGGGAATTTCTAATTTTAAATGGTTTTTCTTTGGTAGCGGACCATTACTAAAAAAGCTTCAGAAGAAAGTAAAAAAATTGAATTTAGTAAATCATTGCTATTTTCCTGGAAACATTAATCACCAGGAACTTTTACAAAAGTATGATAATAATGAAATAGACATTGTTGTTAGCTCTTCAATTAGCATCCCAAATGTTTTTGAAGGAATACCTGTATCACTATTGGAAGCTATGTCTTATGAAATACCTGTCATAGCTACAGATTCTGGAGCAACCCGGGAATTAGTTGACGGCACATCTGGCATTTTGGTAAATCAAAATGATTCTGAGGCCATCTCAAATGCTATAATTACATTTATTGATAAGCCTGATTATATGAGAATAATTGGTAAAAATGGCAGAGGAAAAGTAAAGCAAGATTTTAATACAATAAAAAATACCAACGACTTAATTAGAATTTTTTAATTAAGAAAAATATATTATGAAAAAAATACTAGTAACCGGGGGCCTTGGTTACATTGGTTCACATGTTGTGGTTGAGCTTCTAGATAACGGTTTTGAGGTTTTGATATTGGATAACTTCTCTAATTCATCCTCAGACGTTTTAAAAGGGATTGCAGATATTACTGGTGTTAAGCCTTTTTTCGAAGAAATTGATTTAAAATCAAAAAGAGCTGTTTCTGATTTTTTTAAAAAATATTCGAATTTAGATGGTGTTATTCATTTCGCTGCGTCAAAAGTACCAAAAGAAAGTGTTAGTAACCCTTTAAAATACTATGAAAATAACATCAGCTCTTTAGTCTATTTACTTCAAGAATTAAGTAAGCTTAATAATAAAAATCTTATTTTTAGTTCCACTTGCGCGGTTTATGGTCAATCAGATCAACTTCCTATAACCGAAAAAGCTCCAATCAATAAGCCTGAAACTCCTTATGGAAATACAAAAATAATTGGAGAAACAATTATTGAAGATTTATGTAAAGTAAATACTTCGTTTAAGACAATCTCATTGAGATACTTTAATCCTATCGGAGCTCATTCATCTTTAAATATTGGAGAGCTGCCATTAGGAAACCCTCAAAATTTAGTGCCGTCAATAACACGAACTGGAATTGGCATTCAAAAGGAACTTTCTATTTTTGGAAATGATTATGAAACACCTGATGGAACTTGCATTAGAGACTATATTCATGTGGTAGATTTAGCAAAAGCGCACGTGGTAGCTTTGAAACATTTGATTGATAGAAAGAATATTAATAATTATGAAGTTTATAATATAGGAACAGGAAAAGGAGCGTCTGTTTTAGATGTTATTGATGCTTTTGAGAAAGTTAGTCATATGAAATTAAAATATTCGTTTGCGGAAAGACGAGCTGGGGACATCGTATCAGCATATGCAGATACAACTAGAGCAAATAAAGAACTTGGATGGAAATCAAAATCAACGTTAGAGGAGGCTTTAAATACTGCTTGGGAGTGGGAAAAAAAGATTCGTGATCGAAAAGTTTGATTGCATTTCTACAATAAAGTTTAAATTAAATGTTCAATGAAGAAAAATAAAATTATTGTTTTAAAAGTATTTATTTTTAAAGCTTTTAAATTTTTAGAAAGGATCTTTGCATACAATAGAATGCGAAGAGATCAATGGTTGACCAATCACGCTAGCAATATATCTGATGGATCAAAAGTTTTAGATATAGGTGCTGGAGGTTGTCCTCACAAAGAAAAATTTAATCACTGTGAATATTTTACCCAGGATTTTACTCAATTGGCTGATTCACAAATACAAAATCAAGAGGGCTATGGCAAGATAGATTTTGTAAGCGATATCACAGAAATCCCTGTTCCTGATAAATCATATGATGTTATTTTATGTACCGAAGTAATTGAACATATTCCAGACCCCATTTCTGCAATTAAGGAAATTTCACGTATTTTAAAACCTGGAGGGACTTTGTTGATAACTGCTCCATTGCAATCAGGTTTACATCAAGAGCCATATCATTTTTACGGAGGGTATACTAAATATTGGTATCAAAAATTTCTTCTTGAGAATAACTTTACAGATCTGAATATCGAACCAAATGGCTCACTACATACAACTTATTTTGCATTAGGCTCAACGATTTTAAAATCATTCTTAGAGGAAATTCTTTACAATAAAAATTTATTTAGTAAATTAATTGCTTTTATTTCATTATTTATTTTTTCTCCGATTTTTTTAATTTTAAATCCAATGTTCTGTTTTTTTTGGGAAAGCATTTATCAGCAAAAAGAATTCACTGCAGGCTATCATGTTTCGGCAAAAAAAATTTAGTAAAATCATTGATAATAATATTGCTTTAAATTTTTTTAAAAAAATAAAAAGTCTCTCTTTTTCCTAAACTTTCGTTAAAATGGAGACATCTTTACTTCTAAGCATTTATCAAAAAAATACAGCAGATGAATTAAATCTTTGCTTCGGTAGTATAAAAAACCAAATAAATATTCCAGACGAAATAATTCTCGTCATAGACGGACCTATAAGGGAGGAGATTTCTAGAGAAATTGACAGTTGGTGTGAAAAATTGCCAATTAAACTGTATAAGTTGAATGCTAACATGGGTTTGGCTTATGCACTTAATTATGGAATTAGGCGATGCACTAATGATTGGGTATTTAGGATGGACATTGATGATGTGTGTGCTGAAAACAGATTCCAGAACCAAATTGAAATAATTAATTCAGACCCTGATATTGATATTTTAGGAGGGAACATTTTATTTTTCGAATCTTATCCTAATTTTTTTTCAAGAAGGACCGTACCGACGTCATTTAATGAGATACTTAGATTTATGAAATTTAGAAACCCCTTGAATCATTCCAGTGTATTTTTTAATAGAATAAAAATCATAGAAATAGGCGGTTACCCTAATGCAAGATTAGGTCAAGATTACTTACTTTGGATAAATGCCATAAAGCATGGCTTAAAGATTCAAAATACTAATGAAATTCTAGTATTTATGAAGTTAGATAAAAATAGTTATAAAAGAAGGGGCTTAAGAAACTTGAAATACGATTCTTACCCTTACTTAATTATGTATAAAAACAAAATGAGTAATATCTTTGAACTTTTCATTGGACTCACTTTGAGGTTTGTTTATTGTGCTTTATCGTCAATTAGATCAATTATAAATTAATGAAAGACTATTACATTTACTATAACAATAATTTTGTCAGACAAAGTAATGCTACTTTGCCAGTTCTATCTGCCTCTACTCAATTTGGATTAAATGTATTTGAAGGGATAAGAATTTATAAAGAAGATGCTTATTATGTTTTTAGGTTAGAAGATCATTTAAAAAGATTAAATAATTCTCTCAATCAAATAGGCTTTAAGACTAAGATAATCTCGTCAAAAAATTTCGTTGAAATCTTAAAGGAATTAATGATATTGAATGATATAAAAACAGATTTCTCTATAAGATTTACTTACCTTGTGAAGGAAGTTGAGTCATGGTCTTCAAATAGTAACCCAGTTTTTTTTATTGCACCTTTAATTAGAGAGAGAAATTCATCCGATTATTTCAAAACAATAGTTCTTACAAAAATCAGAAGGATAAGTAGTTTAGCTATGGATATGAAAGTAAAATGTGGTGCAAACTACATTAATGGTAGATATGCTTTATTAGAAGCAAAGTCAAAAGGCGCTGATTTGCCAATATTAAAAAATAAAGATGGATTTATCTCAGAAAGCACTGGGGCTTGTATTTTTTTAGTTAAAAATGGAGTGGTTGTAACACCCTCTTTAGATAGCGATATTTTAGAAAGCATTACTCGCGACACTGTTATTAAAATACTTATAGAAAATGATTATAAAATTGAAGAAAGGCATGTCTTAGAAGAAGATTTGAATGAGAGCGATGAAATTTTTCTCTGTGGAACTTCAGCAGAAATTACTCCAATAAAACTTTTAGGAATTAAAGATTTTAAGATTGGTGATTTAACTAAATTTATTTCAAAAGAATATAAATATGCGACAACGGCTAAAAAATATAAAAACTATAGCTGGACCACAAAATTTAAAATTTAAAATTTAAAATTTTCAATTTAATAAATATTTTAAAAAAAAATGAATTATGAATTAAACAAAAAAACTTTAAGAGATAAGCTGGAAGATCTTAACTCAGAAGCAACGTATATTTTAAAACCAAAAGTTTTTGAGAAAGAATACGATTTACTTTTAAGCTCCTTCAAAAAGTACTACAAAAAAGTAAATATCGCTTATTCTTTTAAAACAAATTATATCCCTGACTTTCTGAACATAGTAAAAAACAAAAGAGGGTATGCAGAAGTTGTTTCTGTAATGGAAACAGAGTTAGCATTAAAAGTTGGCTTTCTTCCTAAGAATATTTTTTTTAATGGGCCATTTAAGCATAAAAAAGAAACATTAAAATATCTAAAATTGGGCGTATTGGTCAATGTAGATTCCTATGACGAGTTCGAATGGATAGAAAACTTTGCAAAAAAATCAAAAGTAATTTGTAGAATAGGTATCAGATTAAATTTTAATTTGGATAATAGTCCTTCTCGTTTTGGAATAGATTTTAAAGACAAAATAGTTAAGGAAATATTAAACAAGTCTAAGTCATCTAAATATTTATCATTGGAAAGTTTGCATTTCCATTATGCATCAAGAAAAATTTCTGCTTGGGAAATATGTACAAAAGAGTTTGTTTCTTTTCTTTCAATAATTGATTTCAATTCTCTCGCTGATTTAAAATTTATAAGTCTTGGAGGAGGTATGTTCAGTAGAATGGATCAATACCTAAAAGATCAATTAACTTTTGCCATTCCGAATTTCAATGACTACGCTAAGAGTTCAATTAAATTCATATCTAAATACTTAAATGGACATAAACATTATAAATCCATTAAACCAGAAATTTTAATTGAACCCGGAACAGCTTTGGCATCAAAGTCATTAGATTTTGTAGCCCAAGTCGTTAGCATAAAAAAAATCAAAAACATTACATACGTAAACACAACAGGAAGTAAGTACAATATGAATCCGTCTCCTAATAGAATTAATAGCCCAATTAAAATATTAAATTTTAATTCAAAAAGTTTAGTAAAAGTTAAAAACGCAAAATTATGCGGATATACATGCATTGAGTCTGATTTAATCCATACCGATTTCAATGGTAAGATTTCCATCGGAGATTTAATAGTATTTAAAGAAGTTGGTTCTTACTCAGTGGTGATGAAGCCACCATTTATTTTGCCCGATGTTCCAATAATTCAATTTAAAGATAAAAGAAAAAAGTTTCATACCGTCAGAAACAAACAAACTTTTAGTGACGTTTTCAGCAATTTTAAATTTTTTAATTGATTAATCTATTTTATATAACCAATAATATTATTGAGGCCCAAATTGTCGATAATTTAGATATAGACTGGATTTTTATTGATTTAGAAAAAATTGGAAAAAAAGAAAGACAAATTGGCAGAAATACAGTTATATCTAATCATTCGATAACTGATATTGAGAATATTAAAAGTAAAATTTGCAATACAAAAATAATAGTCCGTTGCAATCCTATTGGAGAGTGGTCAGAGAAAGAATTTGATCAATTAAATGCTAGAAGTTCTGAAATTGACATGGTGATTCTCCCTTATTTTAAGACAAAAGATGAAGTAAAAATTTTTATAGATTTATTGGACACTACAAAAATTGATCCAGCTTTATTGATAGAAACTTCAGATGCAATATTTAATCTTGAGGAAATACTAAAAATTTTTCCATTTAAATATTTTCATATAGGGCTTAATGATTTACATATCGAGAGAGGGACAATTTCAATGTTTGAACCGTATGTTGATGGAACTTTGGTGAAGATTTCATCGATTTTAAAAAAAAACAACCATAACTTTGGTATTGGAGGTATTGGTAAAATAGGTGCAAACATGTTTCCATCCCCAGAATGTGTTTTGAATGAACAAATCAGGCTTAAATCTAATGGAGTAATCCTTTCTAGATCATTCAAAGGAAATTTTTATGAGGAAGAGAAAGTTTTTTTTAGTAAAAAACTTGCTAATGCAATCGAAGATTTAAGAAGCTTTGAAAAAAAGGCAGAAGTTTTATCTAATAAGGAGCTTTTTAAGAGCTATCAGAAAATGAAAA
>MDTG01389356.1_pt1 | contig 10557 bp, 5 predicted proteins | sample 811421 | NCBI WGS metagenome assembly MDTG01 (sample SAMN05326645, study PRJNA326480) | marine metagenome | isolation source: seawater | place: Pacific Ocean: South East | collected 2011
CCTGCGCCTGGTCCTCGGCGCCGACCTCGGCCACCTCCGCCGCGCGCCGCAGGGAGCGGAGCCGCTCGAGCGGGTCGTCGCTCTCGGCGACCACCTCGAGCGCCGCCACCAGATCCCCGTAGGCCTGAGCGCCCTCGTAGTGCGGCACGAGCGTGCGCGCCGCGTCGACCCGGTAGTCGGCCTCCGGGTCGGTGATGACCTCCTCGAGCGCGGTGATCGTGCCCTCGTGCCCCGGGAGCACCTCGAGCACCTCGGCGTAGGTCTCGATGGCGCGCTCCACGTCGCCGGTCTTCGTGCGCATGAGCTGCGCCCGCCGGAAGCGGAGCTCGGCCGCGGCCTCGCCCTCCGCCTGCTCCTCCTGCATCTCGAGGATCTCGAGCAGGTCGTCCCAGCGCTCGCCGCGCTCGTAGAGGCGCGCCAGCGCGACCAGGGTCTCCGCGTGGGGCCCAAAGCGCGAGAGCGCGTCGTTGTAGGCGACGATGGCGTTGTCGAGGTCCTCGAGCTTCGTCTCGTAGACCTCGCCGATGCGCTGTACCACGACCTCCTGCTCGGTCGCGTCGTCGATGCTCGCCTCGCGGCTCTGGAGCACGCCGATGAGCTTCTGCCACTCGCCCTTCTGCTCGTAGAGCCGCTCGAGCGAGCGCATCGCGCTCACGTCCGCCGGGTCCACGTCGAGGCGCTGGCGGTGCGCCGCGATGGCCCCGTCCGTGTCCTCGAGCACCTCCTCGAGGAGCGTCGCCAGGCGGAGGAGCAGCTCGCCGCGCTTCTCCTGGTCGAACTCGAGCTTGATCTGCAGACGCAGGTCCCCCGCGAGCTTCTCGTGCTCGTCGCGCCCCATGTGGATGCGCTCGAGGGCGCGGGCCGCCGGCAGCACGCTGTCCGGGTTGTCGCCGTCGACCTCGATGAGCTTCGCGTAGGTGCGCTCGGCCGCGTCGAGGTCGCCGAGCTGGTCGTCGTAGAGGCGCGCGAGCTCGAGGAGGAGCTCGGCGTGGAGGAAGGTCGAGTCCGCCGACTGCTCGGCGGCCTTCTCGAGCACGGCGGCGCGCTCGGCGTCGGCGCCCCGGAGCCCGGCCACGCGGGCGAGCTCCTGGCGGACGGACGCGTCCTGCGGATCGGCGAGCACGGCCTTCGAGAGGGCGCCCATGGCCTTCTCGGCGTCGCCGAGCTTGTCCTCCTGGAGCGAGGCGATGCGCGTCAGGAGCGCGAGCTGCCCGCCCGGATCGGAGACGTCCTCGAGCTGCACCTCGAGGATGCGCGCGAGCTCGCCCCAGGCGCCCTGGGCGTCGTAGAGCGGCTCGAGGGTCGCGGCGATGCGCTGGCGCTGGCTCGGCTCGCCGAGGAGCCGCTCGAGGGCCTGCTGCGCCTTCACGTGCGTCGGCGCCTTCTCGAGGACCTGCTCGTACTGGTCGACGGCCATGGTCGGCTCGCCGAGGCGCTGCTCGTGGAGCTCGCCGATCTCGTAGAGGAGGTCGATCTTGCCGCGCTCGTCCTCCTCCCGGTCGAGCTCCTGGCGGAGCAGGGCGACGAGATCGCGCCAGCGCTCCGTGCGCCGATAGAGCCGGTCGAGGGCGCGCCGCGTGCTGTAGTGCTCGGGCTCGAGCTCGAGGACCTCCTGGTAGGAGCGGATGGCCAGCTCCGGGTCCTCGAGGATCTCCTCGAAGAGGAAGCAGACCTGGAGCAGGAGCTCGAGCTTCTGCTCGCCGTCGACGGTCTCCGCGATGCGGTTGCGGTAGAGCGCCTGGAGCTCGTCCCAGCGCTCCTGCGTCGTGTAGAGCTCCTTCAGCGCGAGGAAGGCCCGCTCGTGGAGCGGGTCATCCAGGAGGACCTTCTTGTGGAAGGGCTCGGCCTTGGCGGGCTCGCCGAGGATGACGTCGTAGATCTCCGCGACGCGCGAGGCGAGCGCGGCCCGGTCCCCGTCGGGCAGCTCGCCGGCCTCGATGGCGGTCGCGAAGGCCGTGGCGAGCGCCTCGTGCTTGCCGGCGGCCTCCGCCGCGTTGGCGAGCCGATCCCAGAGGTCCACGTCCGAGGGGCGATCGAGGAACGCCGCCTCGAGCGCCGCGTAGGCGCCGTCGGCGTCGCCGAGGGAGGTGGCCGCGAGCTCGGCGAGGCGCAGGCGGAGCTCGCGCGTCTCTTCCTCGTCTTCGGTGGCCTCGAGGCGGAGGCGCAGCACGCCCGCGAGCTTCTCCGGCTCGGCCGAGTTCTCGTAGGCGCGCTCGAGGAGCGGCGCGGCGAGGAGCTTCAGCGCGTCCTTCTCGGCGAGGGCCTCGACGCCGGCCACGGCCTCGGGGTGCGAGGGCCGGGCGTCCATGACCTCGGCGTAGTGGTCGAGGGCGCCGCGGTCGTCCCCGAGCTTCTCGCGCTCGAGGGTGGCGAGCCGGAGCGTGAGCCCGATCCGGTCCGCGTCGTCCAGCTCGCGTCGGCGCTTCAGCACCTCCGCCAGCTCCTCCCAGCGCTCGCCCTGCGTGAGCAGCCGGTCGAGGGCCTCGAGGGCCTCCGGATCCGTCGGCTCGATCTCGAGGATCGTCCGGTAGCGCGCGGCCGCGCCCTCGGCGTCGTCGAGCACGTCCTCCTCGAGCTGGGCGAGCTCGCGGAGGATCGCGAGGCGCTCGTCGGCGTCGTCGACGTGCTGGAGCCGGTGGACCTTCAGCTTGCGCAGGTCGCGCGTGCGCCCCTCGCTCCGGTAGAGCCGGTCGAGCACGGCCACCACGTCCGCGTCGCGCGGCTCGGCCTCGAGGATCTGCTCGAGCTGGGCGATGGCCTCACCGGTCTCGCCGAGCTTCTCCCCCTGGATCTCCGCGAGCTTCCGCCGGAGCGCCAGCGACTCCTCGTCGCCGACGTCCTCGTCCGTGAGCCGGTTGCCGAGCGCGTCGACGAAGGGCTCCCAGGCCCCGGCCCGCGCCGCCGCCTCCTCGAAGCGCGCGCGCACCCCCGCGTCGTCTGGCGTCAGCTCGAAGGCCTTCTTCGCCCAGCGGAAGGAGGCCTGCTCGTCCCCGAGCCGCTCGTGGGCGAGCTCGGCGAGCTCCTCGATGGCCGCCAGGCGCTCCTCCACGGGCGCGTCCGCGGGCACGTTGCCGAGGAGGATCTCCTTCATCTCGACCAGGCGCCGCCACTTGTCCTGCGCCTCGTAGATCGGGATCAGCGCCCGCGCCGCCCGTTCGTTCGTCGGCTCGACGGCGAGCACGCGCTCGTAGCTGCGGAAGGCACGCTCCGGGTTGCCGAGCTGCTCCGTGTAGATGGCCGCCGCGCGGAAGCTGAGCTCCTTCTTGTCCTCGACGTCGTCGGTCCGGTCCGCCGCCGTGCCGAGCACGTCGACGAGCCCCTCCCAGTCCTCCGCCTCGGCGTAGAGGGCGTGCAGCCCCTCCCAGTCCTTGCCCTTGATGAAGGTCTCGCGGAGCGTGCGCAGGGCGCGCCCGTTCTTCGGGTCGATCTCGAGGATGCGCTTCCAGGCGTCGGCCGCGCGGCTCGGGTCGTCGAGGTGCTCGCCGTAGACGTTGCCGAGCTTCTGGAGGATCTTGATGCGCTTCTTCTCGTCCTCCTCGGCGCCGAGCTTGCGCTCGAGGGCGAAGGCGAGCGTCTCCCAGTCCTTCTCGCGCTCGGAGAGCTTCTCGAGGGTCTGCAGCGCGCCCTCGGTCTCCGGCGCCTCCTCGAGGATGCCGCGCCAGAGCACGATCGCCTCGTCGTTGCGGTGCAGCCGGTCGCCCGCGAGCTTGGCCATCTCGATGCGCATCTCGAGGCGCGCCGTCGGATCGCTCGCGAGCGCGCTCTCCTTCTCGAGCACGGCGTAGAGCGGCTTCCAGGCGCGCTTCTTCGTGTAGATGGTCTTGAGCTGACCGAGCGCCTCGCGGTTCTCGGGCTCGATCTCGACGACCTTCTCGAGCGGCTCCGTCGCCTTGTTGTAGTTGGCGAAGCGGTCGATCCAGAGCCGCGCGACGCGGCCGTGCAGGGCGACCTTCTCGGCGTCGCTCTCGGCCGCCTCGGCCTGCTGCTCGAGCACCTGGATGAGGTCGTTCCAGCGCCCCATCTGCTCGTAGGTGGCGGCGAGCTGGGAGAGGGCCTCCTGATCGCCGGGCTCCTCCTCAAGGAGCGCGTTGTAGGTGTTGATCACCATCACGTCGAGCTTCAGCTCGTCGCGGTAGATGGCGATCAGCTCGCGGAGGAGCGCGACGCGGCGCGCCTTCACGTCGGCGTCGTCGCTCTGGGCCTCGAGGGCGTCGAGCTCGGCGCGCATGACCTCGACCAGCGCGTTCCACTTCTGACCCGCGCGGTAGAGCTCGCGCAGCGCGTCGCCGGCGTCGGCGTGGGTCGGGTCGAGGCGCTGCACCGCCTTCCAGGCGTCGATGGCCCGGTCCGTGGCGCCGGCCTCCTGGGCCGCCCGGGCGAGCTCGATGGCGAGCGCGAGCTTGCGCTCCTCCGTGTCCGCCGAGCGCTGCGCGTCGGAGAGGATCGTGAGCAGGCGCTGCTTGGCCTCGTCGGCCGTGGCCGGGTCCTCGCTCTGGGCCTTCGCGCCGAGGTAGTCCCGGTAGAACTCGATCATCGCCGGTTGGGACGGCGCGATCTTGCGGAGGCGCGCGAAGTGCGGCTCGGCCTCGTCGGGGGCGCCGCGCATGCGCCAGTGCACCATGCCGATCTGCAGGAGCACGCCCTGCTCGCTCTCGAGCTTCTGCCGGGAGCGGAGCGCGTCCTCGTAGAGCGCGACGAGGTGATCCCACTCCTCGCGGGCGGTGTAGTGCTCGACCAGGTAGCGGAGCGCCTCCTCGTGGCCGGGCACGAAGTCGAGCACGCGCGCGAAGCACTCGCCGGCGAGCGCCGAGTCCTCGAGGTGGCGCACGGCCGTCCGCCCGGCCTCGACGTAGAGGTTCACCTTCTCGTCGCGGTTGCGGGCGGCGTCGGCGGTGCTCTTCAAGACCTCGGCGACGTCCTTCCAGCGCTTCCGCGACTTGAGCGTCACGCAGTAGAGCCGCGCCGCGCGCGTGTTCGCCGGGTCGGCCTTGAGGGCCCAGCGGAAGAGCTTGTCGACCTCCTTGGCGCGGCCCTTCTTGCGGTGCTGCCAGACCAGGCTCGCGGCGCGCGCGAACATCGACGCCTTGAGGCTCGCGTCGCTCGCGTCCTTGGCCTCCTCGATGAAGCGATCGGCGATCGGGCGCCACTTCTCGGCGGCCTGCTCGATCTCTTCGATGGCCACCTCGACGTCCTCGTCGCCGGCCTTCACCTCGAGGGCACGCCGGAAGGCTTCGAGGGCGCCGGCGTCGTCGAGGAGCTCCTCGCGACGCAGGCGGCCGAGCTCCTTCAGGAGCGTCGCCTGGAAGCCCGGGTCGTCGGCGCTGAGCTCCACCTCGAGCTCGATGAGCCAGGCGACCGCCCGGGCCTCACCGCGCTTCTCGTGCGTGGCCCGCGCCGCCTCCAGGAGGCGGAGAGGCTGTTCGCCGACCCGCTCGGGATCGCCGCTCGCGAGCGCCTCCCGGAGCCCCTCGAAGGATTCGGCGTCCTCCGGGTCGTCTTGAAGATTGCCCAGGTAGTTCGAGACCGTCAGCGACGCCATCGGCTGTATTGCCTCCACATGTCCGCGCGGTGTGAGCGCGCCTTTCCCGCGAGTCCCTCGGGGCTCCCGGCAGCTCGGCGGCCCTCTCCCGAAGGAGGCGAAGTGCCCGCCGAAATCGCCGAATCCCCAAGGATTCTCGCAAGAAAGAAGCCCCTCTCCGCAGCGCCGGCGATGGTAACCGCGCGCGGTCGCGCCAATCAACCGCGATTTCCCCTCACGGTTCGCCCGCCGGGCGGAGGGTCCCGGTCGGCGTCTCCTCGGCGGAGGCGGACGGCCCCGGAGACGGCGCCTTTCTGGCACCATCCCCCGGATGCGTGCGTTGGCGATGGGGTGCGTGCTCCTCGGGCTGCTGTGGGGGGCGTGCGAGGACGAGCCGCCGCCCGCGCCGCCGCCTCCGCCCCCTCCGGCTCCGCCGCGGGTGGAGGTCGCCGCCCCCCGCGAGCTGGCGACGGACGCGAGCTTCGACCTGGTCGTCGGGAGCCGGGGGCCACTCTGGATCTACGGCGCGCCCTCGGAGGCCGGCGGCGAGCTGCGGCTCGTGCCCCTCGACCGGCGCGGCGGCGCGGCGGGGCCCGAGCGGACCCTCGTCGGGGGCGGGTCGGTGGGCTCGGAGCTGCCGCCGGACGCCGTGGAGATCGCCGCCGGCGCGGCGGACGGGCGCCTGGCCGTGGCCTGGGTGCGCCGGAACCAGACCCAGCTCTCGGTGCGCGCGGCCTACGGCGACGACGCGGGGGAGGCCTTCTCGCCACCGGTCGCCCTGGGGCCGACGCTCCGCACCCGGGCCGGGGGCCGCGGACACGTCGCGGTGGCGGCGGAGGCGAACGACTTCGAGGTCCTGCACCGCGGCGACCTCGGGCCCTGCGAGGAAGGCGCCCCGCCGGAGCGGCCCCGCTGCACGCGCATGGGCGTGACCCGGCTCGGGCCCGGCACCACGGAGCGGCGCGGGGTCGGGCTGGCCCTGCCGCAGCCCTGCGAGCGCGCGGTGGTCGGCTTCGCGTCGGTCGGGGGCGTCTGGTACTACGCGCTCTGCGACGGCTCCGGCGGCGCGCCGGCGACGACGGTCTTCGCCGTCCAGTTCGAGCCCCGCTACGCCCACGCCGAGCGCGTCCTCGAGGGCTGCGCGCCCCGCGGGCTCGTGCCCTTCGGCGACGGCGTGGTCGTGCTCGGCCGCTGCGACGAGGGCATGCGCGGCATGCGCATCGCCTCCGCGGGCCGGGCGCTCCAGCCGCTGAGCGGCGCGCCCCGGGTGGACTGCCTCGACGGGAGACCGCGCGTGCGCATCGACGCCTGGGAGGACCGCTGGGACGCGCCGCGGGAGCGGGTCGAAGCGCTCCTGCCGGAGGAGGTCGCGCCCGAGGGCAGCCGGGCCGTGTGGACCGGCGAGGCCGTGCTCATCGCGACGCCGCTCGGCCGGGAGGTGGCGCTGAGGCGTTACGAGTGCGGCCGCGGGGGCTTCCACCGAACGGACCACGAGTGACCCTGCCGAGCTCTCGCCGCGGCGCCGGGTCGAGGCTCGCGGACCTCGCCACGGCACGCGGGGAGAGAACGCGCGCGGACGCGGCTCTCGGCGCGCAGCTCTCACCGCCGAGGGCTTCCTCCGGAGGACCGGCGTCAGAAGAGGAAGACCGTTCCGGACAGGAGGGCCGGCGTCGAGACGGGAAGACCGTGCCGGGCCGGAGGGCCGGCGTCAGAACAGGAAGATCGTGCCGGCCCAGGTCATGGTGCCGTAGGTCACGAGGCCGATGGCCATGTGCACCGTGCTCAGCGCCTTGAGCGTCGAGTAGTCGTTCGCGCGGCTCAGGCCGAAGGAGTCGCCGTTCGCGATGATCGCGCCGAGGGCGAGCTGGGCGACCATGCCCGCGAGGTGGACCCAGCGGAGCCGCTTGTGCCGCCGCAGGTTCTGCGCGTAGTCGCTGTCCCCCTCGGAGAGGTTCATGGGGTCGGGCATGCGCAGCGAGAGCCCGAAGGTGACCGAGTAGAGCGCGGTCGTCGCGATCGAGCTGATGAGGTGCGGCAAGGGTTGGCGCGTACAGGAGCTCTGCCCGAAGATCGCGTCGCCCTGGACGCAGGGGGTGTCGGCCAGCCCTCCGCCCCCGTAGAGGTTCCAGTACTGGAGGAAGCCGAGCACGACCGTGCCGGTCATCGAGGCCCAGGTGGCGATGCCGAGGGCGCGGTGCAGCTTCGCGAGCCGGCCGCGCTCCTGCATCTGCTCGGCGACCGTCGGCGCGCCGGGGGAGGCGTCGCTCCCGGATTCCTCCCCGCCCTCCGCGGACGTCTGCACCGCCGCGACGACGGGGACGTTCGAGAGGCTCGGCCCCGCCGCCAGGGAGGGGTCGACCGAGAGCGAGAATCCGAAGACGGGGGTCGCGACGAGCAGCGCGGCGAGAGGTCCCATGCGCGCGAGCATAGCGCATGGGACCGGGGCCACACGGAAAGACACGTCCGGCGTCTCCCGCACGTACGGGATGGCCGGTTCTCGCGGCTCCCGGCGGCGATCGGAGAGCCTCGCGCGGCGCGCTCGCGGGCGGCGGTCCGGGGGAGCGTGACCTGACTCCTTGACCCCCCTGCGGCTTCGCCGCATCGATGAAACATGTTCGACGCGCTCCCGAAATCGGTGTCCATCTACGAGGTCTCGCCCCGCGACGGCCTCCAGAACGAGGGCGCCCAGGTCGCGACCCACGCCAAGGTCCGGCTGGTCGAGGCGCTCCAGGACGCGGGCTTGAAGCGCATCGAGGTGACGAGCTTCGTCTCGCCGAAGTGGGTCCCGCAGATGGCCGACGCGGACCAGGTCTGCGAGATGCTCGAGCGTCGCGAGGGCGTCGTCTACTCGGCCCTCGTCCCGAACGCGACCGGGCTGAAGCGCGCCATCGCGGCGAACGTCGACGAGGTGGCCGTCTTCCTCAGCGCGTCGGAGAAGCACAACCGCAAGAACGTGAACAAGACCGTCGGCCAGACGCTGAAGGCCTTCGAGCCCGTCATCGGCCCGGCGGTCGAGGCGGGCCTCCGCGTGCGCGGCTACGTCTCGACGCTCTGGGGCTGTCCCTACGAGGGCGAGGTCCCGCCCGAGCGCGGTCTGGAGATCGCCGAGGAGCTCCTCCGCGCCGGCTGCTACCAGGTCAGCCTCGGCGACACCATCGGCGTCGGTACGCCGCTGCAAACGCGGCGGATCCTCGAGCTCTTCCTGAAGTCGATCCCCGCCGAGAAGATCGCCCTGCACCTCCACGACACGCGCGGCACGGCGCTCGCAAACGTGCTGGTCGGCCTCGAGATGGGCATCACGAACTTCGACGCCTCCGTCGGCGGCCTCGGCGGCTGCCCCTACGCGCCGGGCGCGGCGGGCAACCTCGCGACGGAGGACCTCGTCTACACGCTCCACGGCATGGGCATCGAGACCGGCGTGGACCTCGAGAAGCTCTGGCAGGCGGGCCAGGTCGCCGAGGCGATCGTCGGCCGCGAGCTGCCGGGCAAGGTCCACCGCGCGGGCGTGCGCAGCCTGGCGGGGTGAGCATCCGCGCGCGCCGGCGTGGGTCGGCAGGCGTCGGTGGACGCCGGGCGTCGGTGGACGCTGGGCCGCCGCTCAGAAGAGCGTGAACTCCTTGCAGAAGAGGAGCTCGGCCTCCGGATCCTCGTAGCGCGCGGCGCGGTGCCGCTCGCTCGGGTAGCCGTGGCTGCAGCGCTCCCCCTCCGGGTCGAAGAGGGCGCAGTCCTCGCAGTGCCAGCGCAGCCGAAAGCGCTCGGCCTCCTCCCGGAAGAGGGCGTCCTGCGGGAGGATCACGCGGCGCCTCCTTCGGGGAGCTCGATCTTCCCCACGCGCCGCGCGTGTCGGCCCCCCTCGAAGCGCCCGGCGAGGAAGGCCTCGAGGGTCGCGCGCGCGAGGCCGCCGCCGACCACCCGCGCGCCCATGCAGAGCACGTTGGCGTCGTTGTGGGCCCGCGTCATCGCCGCGCTCCAGGGCTCGTGGCAGAGGGCCGCGCGCACCCCCGGGTGCTTGTTCGCCGTCATGCACACGCCCTGCCCCGAGCCGCAGATCAGGAGCCCGAGCGCGCCCTCCGTGGCCGCCACCTGCGCCGCCACCGGGTGCGCGAAGTCCGGGTAGTCCGCGCTCTCGGTCGAGTGCACGCCGACGTCCTCGACCTCGTGGCCGAGCTCCTTCAGCACCTCGACCATCTCTTGCTTCAGCGGGAAGCCCGCGTGATCGCCGCCGACGAAGACCTTCATGCCGAGCGACCTAGCACGCCCGAGCCCCCCGGTCCGCACCCGACCCGAAACGCGGACGCCGCTGGCCGCTGAAGCCGCTCGCCGGTGAACCCGCGGACCGGTGAAGCCGCGCGACCGGTGAGCCCGGACGCCGCGCGCCCATGACGCCGCGCCCATGACGCCGCGCGCCGTGACGCCGCGGGTCAGTGACGCTGGAAGATCAGGCTGACGTTCGTGCCGCCGAAGCCGAAGCTGTTGGTCAGCGCGACCTTCACGTCGCGCTCCTTCGCCTCGTGCGGCACCAGCTCGAGCCCCTCGCAGGCCGGGTCCGGCTCGTCGAGGTTGATGGTCGGCGGCACCACCTTCTCCGTCAGCGTGAGCGTCGAGATCACCGACTCGAGCCCGCCCGCCGCGCCGAGCAGGTGGCCGTGCATGCTCTTCGTGCTCGAGACCCAGAGCCCCTCCTGGGCGTGGCTCCCGAAGACCGAGCGGATCGCCTGGAGCTCCTGCACGTCGCCGGTCGGCGTGGAGGTGCCGTGGGCGTTGATGTAGTCGACGTCGGTCGTCTCGAGCCGCGCGTCCCGCAGCGCCTGCCGCATGGCCCGCTGGGCGCCCTCCCCGTCCGGGGCCGGCTGCGTGAGGTGGTAGGCGTCCGCCGTCGCGCCGTAGCCGACGACCTCCGCGAGGATCGGCGCCCCGCGCTTCATCGCGTGCTCGCGCTCCTCGAGCACGACCACGCCCGCGCCCTCCGCGATCACGAAGCCGTCGCGGCCGACGTCGAAGGGGCGGCTCGCCTTCTCGGGGGCGTCGTTCCGCTTGGA
>MDTG01030824.1_pt1 | contig 10556 bp, 12 predicted proteins | sample 811421 | NCBI WGS metagenome assembly MDTG01 (sample SAMN05326645, study PRJNA326480) | marine metagenome | isolation source: seawater | place: Pacific Ocean: South East | collected 2011
AAAAACTTGTTGTGCTGGGTCATAAAGTTGTAGGGATAGATAATATGATTGGAGGTTACGATGACAACGTTCCTAAAAATATAGAATTTCATAATGCTGACTGTTGTGATTTTCAAAAGGTAAAGTCTTTAATGAAAGACATTGATGTTGTATACCACTGCGCAGCAACAGCACATGAGGGCTTGTCTGTCTTTTCTCCATATGAAATTACTAAGAATAATTATTTAGCCTCTGTCTCAATTTTTTCAGCTGCTGTTAATGCCAAAGTAAAAAGAATCATTTTTTGTTCATCTATGGCAAGATACGGTGATCAGCAAACTCCGTTTAAAGAGTCAATGAAACCACAACCTGTAGATCCCTATGCAATATCTAAAGTTGCGGCTGAAGAAGTTTTAAAAAATTTATGTGAGCTTAATAAAATTGAATGGGTTATTGCCGTTCCTCATAATATTATAGGACCAAGACAAAAATATGATGATCCTTACAGAAATGTAGCATCGATAATGATAAACCTGATGTTACAAAATCGACAACCAATTATATACGGAGATGGCAATCAAAAAAGATGCTTTTCATATATAGACGATGATCTTTACTGTTTAAAAAAAATGGCGACTAGCAAAAATGTTATCGGAGAAATTATAAATATTGGTCCTGACGAAGAATTTATAACCATCAATGAACTAGCTGAAAAAATTTCTAACCAGCTGAAATTTAATCTCAACCCTAATTATGTGAGAGGAAGACCACAAGAGGTTCTTGAAGCAACATGCTCAGCAAATAAAGCAAGACAACTTTTGAACTACAAAACAAAAACTACTTTAGATATAGGTTTATCTAAAATGATAAAATATATAAAAGATAAGGGTACTAAAAAATTCAGATATCATTTAGATTTGGAGATAATCAACTCTCTCACACCTAAAACTTGGAAAGATAAACTTTTCTAGTATGGTAAAAGTAAGTTTCGTTTGTCCTGTTTACAACAAACAAAAATATCTAAAAGATGTAATTAACTCAATTAAAAATCAAAAAGGAGAATTTGATAGAGAATTTATTTTTGTAAATGATGGATCCACAGATCATTCACTTGAATATTTAAAAGAATATACAAAAAAAATAAAAAAAGTAAGAATTATAAATCAAAGCAATCATGGACCAGCTGTTGCCACACAAAGAGGAATAGACGTCTCATCAGGTGATTTTTTAAAATTAGTTGGAGGAGATGATATTCTTCATCCCGACTGCACCAACATTTTACTGAATACGATAATTAAAAATAAATCTGTTGGTGTTTTCAGTAGATATGAATTGGTTGAAGATTACAAAAAACTAAAATTTGAAACTAGTGAGCTATTAAATTTTAAAAAAATAGACTTTCCTCTTCTAGATACTGTTAAATCCTCTTTTTCAGGAACATCGCCCAACCTATATTGTAATAAAACCGTCAAAAAATCTGGTGGATGTAATACAAAGCTTTTTGTCGAAGATTTTTCATTAGTACTTGGTATAAGTACTCTTGGTAACTTTTCTTTTATTGACAATGTTACATCTTATGGCCCAAAAAATGATAATAACAGGATCATGGAAGGAAATAAAACTCAACTTATCCATGATTATAATGCAGCACTGTTTTATTTTATTTCCAGAAAAAACAACATCAGTAAAAAAATTAAAAAAATTGCATGTAAGAAAGCTTTGGGAAGAGCAGATAAATGGGGAAGGAGAATTATGAAAAAAAATTCATTAAATAAAATGAATTGGTTAAAACTTAAACTATTCTTAGGATCTGATAATTTTAGTGAAATTATAAAAAGTTCATGTCTATTTTTTTATGAGAATCTCAATGGAGAATCTATAAGATATAAAATTGATTAATTTATTCACCTTGATTAATTAATAATCCCTTTTTTCTTGAAATAGCAATAATTTTTAAAAAGAAAAAGATAGATCCTGTCAAATAGAATCCGTTAAGAAGAATAATATTCTTAAGAAGATCATATTTAATTACGCCACTTATTAAAATTTCTCTCATCGATTCAAATATATGAGCAGGTGGAAAAACCATAGAAATCTTTTGCATAATTGGGGGTAAAGAATCTAAAGGATAGTAAACGCATGAAAATGGTAGAAGAATAAAAATTATTGCCCAAGCTAATTCTTCAAAAGCATGACCATACCTTAAAACTAATGAAGAAACTATAAACCCAATAGACCAACCAACAACAATTAAATTAAAAAAAAAGAAAATCAAAAAGAGGCCTAGCTCAAATAAATGAAAATCAAAAAAATAATTTGCAATAAATACTGCTGGAGTCAGACCGATAACAGTCCTTATTAAGCTAATAAAAATTAGACTAATTACTAATTCGAATTCTCTTATTGGTGAAATAAAGAGGTTGGTCAAATTTCTAGACCATATTTCTTCAAGAAAGGACATCGTGAGACCTAACTGTCCTCTAAATAAAATATCCCAAAGCACAACAGCTGATAAAATTATATTCAACACTCCTAATCCACTGTATGAATTATTTGAAATTAAAAAATTTGTAAAAAACCCCCAGAACAAGATTTGAACAGATGGCCAATAAAAGATACTTATTAATCTAGGAATAGAGCCAAATGAAATATTTTTATATCTTATCAATAATGCAAGTATTCTGGAAAACATTTATCCCTCACTTAAAAAAAGTTCTATCAAAGTTTTGTAATTATAATTTTTTAAAATTTGTTTGATATTTCCTTGAGAAACTATTTCTCCTGATTTAAGAAGAATTATGTTTGAACACATTGCTTGCACTTCACTTAAATTATGAGATGTTATTAGAATAGATGAATTATTTTTCTTTTGGTATTTCAATAAATAATTTCTTATAAAAATCGAAGTTTCTGGATCTAAAGATGCTGTTGGCTCATCTAATAGTAAAAGTTTGGGTTTATTAAGTAATGCTTTACATAAATTGATTTTAGTTTTTTGACCAGCAGATAATGAACCATAATTTTTTGCTAATAAATCATTAATTTTCAAATCATTCACAAGTGTTCTGATAACGCCACCGAAATTTTTTATTCCATATAATCTTGAATAAAAAGATAGATTCTGTTCAACAGTCATTTTTTTTGGTAAGTCTACGTAAGGACTTTGAAAATTAATGTCACCTAAAATTTCATTTTTATTAAATTTTAAATTTTTACCAAAAATATAAACATCACCTGTTGTTGGGGTGATTAGTCCTAAAAGCATACCTAAAAGCGTAGTCTTTCCAGCACCATTCTTACCTAGAATACCAACAATTGAGTTTTTTTTTATATTGAAGGATATATTTTTAATTATTGACTGGTCATCAAAGTTTTTTACAAGATTAACTACATTTATAAGGTGATTATTCACAACGAATTAATAAATTGATTAAAGATATATTTTATTTATAAAAATAATTACTAATATATCATTATCAATTTATTAGATTACAATAAAACGTTTAATTTTTTTGTTAATCAACTGAATTACGAAAAAAAATGTTAAAAGAAACTAAAAATAATTTTTCTGAAACTATAGGTAGTACTCCGCTTATAAAACTAAAACTAGCCTCCGAAATTTCTGGTTGTAATATTTATGGTAAATGTGAGTTTTTAAATCCAGGAGGATCAGTCAAAGATAGACCAGCAAAACAAATAATTCTTGATGCACTTGAAGCAAAAGAAATAGAAAGAGGTGCAACAATTGTGGAAGGGACTGCAGGAAATACTGGGATAGGTTTGAGTCTTGTAGGTAATTCATTAGGCATGAAGTCAATTATTGTGATGCCGAAAACTCAAAGTATTGAAAAAAAAAAAATGTTAAAACTTTGTGGTGCCAAACTTCATTTAGTTGAAGCAGTTCCCTACAAAGACCCTGGTAATTATGTTCGTTACTCTGAAACTTTATCAAAAAAGATCAAAAACCCTTGTGGCGTTTTATGGGCTAATCAATTTGATAACTTATCTAATAAAAAGTCTCATTATTTAACCACTGGACCTGAAATTTGGTCTCAGTTAAATGGCAAAATTGATGCTTTTATTTGTTCAATAGGTACAGGAGGCACTCTTGCAGGCGTGAGTGAGTATTTAAAAGAAATGAATAAAAAAATAATTATTGGGCTTGCTGATCCATTTGGTTCTGCAATGTTTAACTTTTTTAAAAATGGAAAACTAGAGTCTAAAGGCTCTTCAATTACAGAGGGTATTGGTCAAGGAAGAATAACCAAAAATTTAGAGAACATATTAATTGACGATTTTTTTCAGATTTCTGACAAGGATGCACTTAATTTAGTATTCAAAATGATTAAAAGTGAGGGATTAATTCTTGGAGGGTCATCGGGTATTAATATTATGGGAGCAATAAAATTAGGAAAGAAATTAGGTCAAAATAAAAATATAGTAACAATATTATGTGATTATGGAACTAAATATGAAAGCAAGATATTCAATAAGGTTTTTCTTAAAAAGGCCAATCTTCCAATACCTGAATGGCTATGAATAAATTTTATAAAAATATTATAAGTCCATTCAAATTAAATAAAATTATTAACAATGATAAGATAAAAATAATTGATTGCAGATGGTACATTAATGACAAAAGAAAAGGAGAACAAGAATATATAAAAGAGCACATACCTGGTGCAATTTATTTTGATTTAGAAGAAAATTCTGATTTAAACAACCCAATCCCCCATATGCTTCCAAAAAAAGAAAAGTTTATAAGTTTTTTAAAAAATAATGGCGTCTCTCAGGATCATGATATCGTAATATATGATCAGGTCGGTTTTTTTTGTTCGTCAAGGGTGTGGTTTACATTTGCTTATTACAATTTCAAAAATATAAAAATTCTTAATGGAGGTATAAAATATTGGAAAGAAAATAATTTTGTTCTTAGTAATCAAGAAAAAACTACCTTTGTAAAAAAAAAAAATACAACTTAAAGAGAAGAAAATAATGGTTGTTGATCAAAGATATATTAAAAAAAAAATTAATGATAAAAAAACTCTGATTATTGATGCTAGACCAAAAAATAGGTTTCTTGGGTTAGAGGACGAACCAAGGAAAAATCTTAGAAAAGGAAATATTCCTGGAAGTGTAAATATTCCATTTTCTACTTTAGTTGATAAAAAAGGTAGATTTTTAAGTAAATCAATTCTAAAAAAAAAGTTTGAAAAACAAGTGAATTTTTCTTTAATTAAAGAAATAATCTGCACATGTGGTTCTGGTGTAACTGCATGTAATATATTATTTGGACTTTATTTACTTGGTGTTAAAAATCTAAAATTATATGATGGATCATGGGCGCAATGGGGAAAAAAATAAGAACAGAAACAATTCATTATGGTGTTGATCCAGAAAGTCACTATGGTTCAATTAATGACCCAATATATAAAAACTCAACTTTAATTTTTAAAGACTATAGTTCGTTTTTAAATGCCAAAAATAACAAATTTAATATTCCTTATTATGGAAGAATTAGTACGTATACAACTAGAAGATTTGGAGAGCTTGGCTCAAAACTTTATAAAGCAAAACATGCAATTGTAACCAGCTCAGGACTTTCAGCAATTACAATAACATTTCAAGCTTTGTTGAAGAAAGATGATGTAATTTTAATTTCTGAAAACTGCTATGAACCTGTTTATAATTTTGCAACTCAAGAATTAAAGAAATTTGGAATTAAATCACATTTTTTCTCTAGTAATATTAAAGATATAAATAAATTAATTAATAATAAAACAAAAATTCTTTATATCGAATCTCCGGGATCACTTAATTATGAAGTTTTAGATATTAAAGAAATTGTAAAACTCTGCAAAAAAAAAAAAATCATTACAATCATGGATAATACATGGTCAACTTTCTTGGGTTGTAATCCTTTAGAAATTGGAGTTGATATTGTAATTGAATCTTTAACTAAATATTTTTCAGGTCATTCAGATAATTTTTTAGGTTTGATAGTGTTAAATTCTAATCAATTTGCAAGAACCATAAAAACTACATCCGTAAGGTTAGGTGATTATGTTTCATCTGAAAGTTGTTTTCATGCCACTAAAGGATTGAAGACGTTAAAATTGAGGATTGAAAAGCATATAAAAAATGCCGATAAAATTTTTAATTATTTAAAAAGTAAAAAAATAGTAAAAGAGATTCTTTATCTTCCAGATTATAATAATAAATTCCATAATTTATGGAAAAAGTATCATAAACAAAGTAATGGTTTAATTACTTTTTCTATTCAAAAAAAAAAAAATATAAATGTATTCATTGATAAATTAAATCTTTTTAAGATTGGATTTAGTTGGGGAGGATATGAAAGTCTTATTATTCCAATAAATAATCTAAAACCAACAAAAAAATTGTCGAAAAAAAAAGTATATTGGTTTAGAATTCACGTTGGATTAGAGTCTTCTAGCGATTTAATTAACGATTTAGAGAAAGCTTTTAAAAATTATGAAAGATAGTTTTATTATTTATAAGCCAGCAAAGTCATCAATGCAATCTGGTCTTCTTAATACTAAAAAATGGTGTTTAACTAATTCTAGTATTAACGAGTCGTATAAAAGTCCAAAATTTGGTTGGGATGGTACTACTAATCCAGAGAAAAAGATTGAGTTATTTTTTGAAACACTTGATGAAGCAAAAAGATTTGCTCAAATAAATAATTATAATTATAAAGTTCTAGAACCACTAAAAAGAAAGATTATTAAAAAATCTTATGCTGAAAACTTCATAAAAAAAATTTAAGATGAATAAAGAATGGAAAAAATTTTGCCCGCTTTGGCTTTATAAAATTGTAGTTTCAATAACAGTATATGATTATGTAATTAGAGATATTGGGATTTTTGTAACACAAAAAAAATACACAAACTTCTTCGCAGAGATGTATGATGATTTAAATCAGGAATCAATAGAAGTAGGTGTAAATCTCTTCTTACAATTTTTAGGGGAATTAAAAAGTAAAGATCCATTTATGTTTTTAAATCATTATATGTATCACATAATTACTGATATAAATCCAAACCGAAAAGGTATATTCAAAAAAGATGCTTATAAAGCAAAATCACGCCTAGAAATTGACCCTGAAAAAGCTTTAAAAGATTTCAAAGTTTTTACATTTTCATGTAGATCTGGATTAACCAATAAAGCGCCAGTAGGTTGGGACATAACAAATGAATCGGAGCTTGGTCTTTTGAACGATGTTGTAAATAAAAACTTTTCAATAGATGATATGATTGATAGTGTCTCATAATGAAGTTTATAATTCAACTGGCCTTTTTAATCATCATTTCAATTTCATTTGAATCTTATTCTGATGAACTATTAAAAAGTGCTATACAAAATCAAAATAGAAAGATTGAAAATATTAAGAGAGATAACTTCAGAAACCCCTATGAAACATTAACTTTTTTTGGAATAAATGAAAGAATGAAAGTTCTTGAAGTTTCACCAGGTAATGGCTGGTACTCAGAAATTCTTTCCTTCTACCTTAAAAGAAGTAAGGGCTACTACGTAACTAAATATAAAAAACCACCAATAAAAATTATTGAAAAAAATCAAAAAAAATTTGACATTTACTTCAAAGAAAACGTTAAAAATTTTGGAGAGATCAAATCAATAAACTTTAATGAAAAAAATATTCTAGATTCCAGAATTAATGATTTTGACATAGTTTTAACTTTTAGAAACACTCATAATTGGCTAGGTTCTAAAACAGCAGAAAATGTATACAAATCAATCTTTAAAATCATGAAAAAAGGAGGAATTTTAGGTGTTGTTCAACATAGAGCAAATGAAAACTTAAGTGATGATTTTAAGAATGGATATGTAAAAGAGTCTTTTTTAATTAAGTTTATTGAAGGACAAGGGTTTAAATTTATTAACAGTTCGGAAATTAATGCTAATCCAAAAGACACAAAAAGTTATGAAAAAGGTGTTTGGACTTTACCACCGAGGTTAATCCTTGGAGAGAAGGATAAAGAAAAATTTCTTCTGATTGGTGAAAGCGACAGGATGACTCTTAAATTTATTAAGCCATAAATGATTCATTTTATTGTTGCAACTTCCTTGGAAAGCAAAGTAATAATAAAAAAATTAATGCTAAAGAAAATAAACCCTACATCGGGTTTTGATTTTTTTTATAATGATAATTATTCATTAACAATTACTGGTTTAGGAAAAATTAATTCTGCTTTAGGCGTTACTCATACTTTTTATAAATTTAAAAGTTTTTCTAATAATATATGGATAAATATTGGTTTAGCAGGTCACAAAAAAGAAAAAATTGGTACACTAGTATTAGTAGATAAAATTTGTGACCACGAAACTCAAAAATCTATGTACCCTTTCTTTGTTAGAGATTACAAGATCAAAAAATTAAACTGCACGTGTTATGCAAAACCAAACTTTGATTATGATAATTCTTTATCAGACATGGAATCAAGCGGATTTTTTTTTAGTGCAAACAAATATTCAACTAAGGAAGTAATACATTCTTTAAAAATAATTTCAGATAACATGTATGATAAAATTGACTTTAACGATACTGAGACTGTTGAAAAAATTTTTGAAAAAAATTTTGATCAAATTCTTGATTTCGTTAACGATATTAAGTTTTTATGGGAAAGAAAATTTGAAAAACAAAATAAGATAAAAATTATGATTGAAAAAGAACTAAAAAATTTTAGGTATACTTTCTCAGAAGGAGTTCAATTAAGAAATCTTTTAAAAATTTATTATAATAGTAATTATTCAAAAAAAATAATTGAACCAAATAAAACTACAAAAGATAATATATATAAAATTAAAAAAATATTGAAGTTATGAACTTTGAAACTGTATATATCGAGGAAGATACAAAGGACGATAGAAATACTATTGATATTTTAAGGAGAATAAAGTTCAAAAATTTAATATACTGTAATAATTATTCAGAAATATTTAATCCCAAAAATCAAAACTTTAGAATACAAAAAATAAAACCAAGCATAATTCTTGCCAAAAAAAAGAAGAATTTTATTATGAACACCCCAAAAGATTTTACTATCGGTTTTAAAGAGAACTATTATTTTTCACATATGCTTAATTGTATTTATGATTGTAAATATTGCTTTCTTCAAGGGATGTTTAATTCTGCAAATTTTGTAATTTTCACTAATTTTGATGATTATTTTAACCAAATTAAAAAAAAGACATTAAATAAGAATCATAATCTTTGTTTCTTTTCTGGATATGACTGCGATAGCCTAGCATTAGAGAAAGTAACTGGTTTTTTGAAAATATTTATAAAAAAGTTTAAAGAAATAAATAATGCTTATTTAGAAGTAAGAACCAAAAGCTGTAATATCGAAGTATTTAAGAATATAGAACCAGTAGAGAACATTATAATAGCTTACAGTTTAAATCCAGAAATTCTTGTCAAAAGATTTGAACAAAAAACACCAACTTTAAAAAAAAGAATCAATTCTATTAAAATTTTGCAAGAACTTGGTTGGAAAATTGGTCTCAGGTTTGATCCGTTAATTAATTATAATGAAAATAAGTTAATTTATAAAAATTTTTTTAATTATATATTTAGTCAGATAAAGATTGAAAAAATACATTCTGTTACAACTGGTTTTTTTAGAATGCCAAATAATTTCTTTAATAAGTTAATTAATATTAGACCAGAAGATGCATTAATTTTTAATAAATTAAAAAAAGAAAACCTACCTAAAGATCATATTCAAAAAAGAGAATGCGTAGAAGAATTAGGTAAATTTGTTAAGCAAAAAATATTATTTACAAATTAAAATCTTTTTTCAATAGGTTCAAATTTTTTACAATTAAAAACGAGTGACTGCCTTTTTCCATCATCATATCTGTCGAAATTCACAACTAGTTGACCAGAATATCTTCCTATTATACCAGAAACATCACCATTGGTTTCAGGATATATTTTTATATCGCTTGCATGCCAAGAAATATTTGAATCCGTTTCTTTAAAATCATCAACAAAAAAAGAAAGACCGCCTAATTCAATTTTTCTATCATTTTTATTAATTACCACAAAAAGATCTTTTACATCTAGACTTCTCACATCAATGTAATTATTCGTACAAATCAAGTTTAGTGACTGAGAAAATACGATTATGGGAATAAAAAAAAAAATTAAAAAGAAGAGAGGCATAAATTGATAATTTCAAAAAAAAAATAAAAGTCAATTTGATTTTATATAAAATTAATTTACTGGTTTTTTCTTTATCAATTTTATTTATTATTATAAATTATTTTTAAAAACAATGTATATTTTATGAATGTTTAAGAAAAAACTATATTCCAACAATTCATCTAAAGCTTTTAGGTTATCAAGAACAAAAATTGATTTATTTTTCGAATGTAGAAGATGTTTTTTTTTAGATCAAAAGCTTGGAATTAAAAGACCCCATGGAGCCCCATTAGTTTTAAGTAATAGAATAGTTGAAGATTTTAAAAATGAGTTAAATAAATGTAGAGTTGAAAAAAAAATACATTCCCAGGTTAAAGATCTTAATAAG
>MDTG01142297.1_pt1 | contig 10556 bp, 9 predicted proteins | sample 811421 | NCBI WGS metagenome assembly MDTG01 (sample SAMN05326645, study PRJNA326480) | marine metagenome | isolation source: seawater | place: Pacific Ocean: South East | collected 2011
TCTTTGAGATTTTTTTAATCCATCAATTAAATTAGGAATAGAACGTTCATTATCTGAATTTGAAAAATGTTTTAAATCATAATTTACAAATTGTGACATAGAAATATTTTTACAACTATAATCTAAAGTTTCTGATTTTTTATATGTTTGTAACCATTTTTTTCTATTATCTGCACTCTGTTCTTCTTTACCAAAAGCAAGAGTAATAGAATCTCTATCTTCAATATCTTTTACAGTATACTTAAGTAAATGAAAATCACTAAAGATTTCTCTTGCTTCTGCCGGCGTTGAAGTTCCTAATCCCTTATAATATTTACAGTGCCATCCTTTTGTATCATTATTTTCTTTCCAAGTATCATAATCTTTTACACTATAAAATTTTTTAATTTGTTTATTTTTAGTTGCTTTTACAATAGGAGTTAAAAGTCCATTTAGAAATCCATCCAGCTCAAAAAGAGATGGCCAAAGAATTTTAAATAAATTAAACATTAAACCTTTAATATGAGAACCATCTTCATCAGCATCACATAAAAGTAATATTTTACCATACCTTAAATCTTTTGTTGAAGTATATACTTTATTTGCTTCAAGACCCATTATTTTCTTAAGACTATTAATTTCTACGTTTTCAAATATTTTTTTGATATTTTTAATATCAGCCACATTTAATACCTTTCCTTTTAATGGGAATACACCATAATAATCCCTTCCAATAATCGATAATCCGGCCATCGCCATAGCTTTAGCCGAATCTCCTTCTGTAAAAATAATAGTGCATTTATCAGATTCTTTTGTTCCTGCTTTATTAGCATCTTCTAATTTAGGAATACCTTTTATATGATTTTGTTTTTTACCATCTGTTTTTGCAATCTTTTTATTATCTTTAGCTAAAGCTAAATCCATTGCTTTCTCCATAATTCCACATTTTGCCAATTTTTCAATAAATTTTTTAGATAATTCACAATTTGAACCAAATTTGTTTTTATTTGTAGTTAATACTTCTTTTGTTTGACTATTAAAAGAAGGATTATCAATGGTCGAATTAATAAATAAGATTAAATTTTCTCTAATATAATTCGGTTTTATTTCTACTTTCTTTTTTAGTTTAATATATTCTGATAATTTTTTACAAATTTGATTACATACATATTCTACGTGTTTACCACCATTTAATGTGCATATACCATTAACAAATGATATTTGTTCAAAAGTTAAATTTGGATTTAAAGTAGCACACACCTCCCAACGTTCATTAACTTTTTCATAAGCTCTATCATTATCTTTTTTATTACCAATATATAAATCAACATATTTATCAAAATTTCTTACATTAATTTTTTTATCATTATAATAAATATTTACTCTACTATTTGTATAAGCCGACAAATCATATACTCTTTTTTTTATTAAATCTACCATATCATCTGTTAATTTATCAGTATTAAGTTTGGTATAATCTGTTTTATATGTAATTTTTGTATAAGGATTTTTAGAACATTTTGTAATTTTTGGTTTATTTATTTTAGTCATATTATCTTCAAAAATTTGAACATATTTTTTACTATTTTTGCTATCAATTGTTTCAACTTTAAAATAAGATGAATATATATTTGTTAATTTAGCACCATATCCATTTTTACCACCAACATGTTTTATTTCAGCTTTATTATAATTTTCAGAAGTTAATAAATTTGCAAAAATAAGTTCAACAATATGTTTTTTTTCTTTAGGATGTATTTCACTACTAATACCTTCACCATCATTATAAACACTTATAATACCATTTTCTTGGTCAACATTTATTTTTATATTTTTTACTTTATGTATAGTGTCATCTTTGTCTTCTTCACATCTAACATATTGGTCACCTGCATTAACTAAAATTTCATCAAAAAGTTTAAATTCTCCAGGTATATAAGATACAATTTTTTTTTTCATTGATTCATCATTTTCTAAAATCCACATTTCTGTGGTTTGCATATCTGCTGAACCAATATATGTATCCGGAGAATGTAATACGTGTTCTCTTAATGATAATTTTTGTATTTTAGTGTGGTCTGACATTTAGTTTTATTAAAATTAATTAATTATTTTAAATCATTTCAATTTTTTATTTTTTTAATTATTTATATTTAAAATATTTATTCATTCTTTTTTAAAAAAATATATAATTATTATATAATGATTAGTGAAAAACTTATATGTAAAATTTTAATATTAATTTTAGTATTAATAACTGGTCTAACTTTTTATAAAATTTATAATCATAAAAGAATCATAAAAAAATATACTTTAGAATCTTTTCAAACGGTAAATAATGATGCTGAAACCTTAAAAAATAATTACACTGAATTATTAAAAAAATTAAATGATGCTAAAAAGGCATTTTCATCAGAAATACAAGAAATTGGAAAAATGGAAAAAAAAAACGTGAATGTTCCTTCTGTAAATTCACCTACAGTTACTTCCAGTAATGAGCAAAATTTAAGTAACATAAATGAGTTAAACCAATATCATAATGATATTGATGAAAAAATTAAACTTATTATAAAAAATAAATTTGATGTAGATAATACAGAATTTAATATAAAAAACGCAACAAACAAAATATTACTTGAAAAAATTCAAAAAAAAATGAAAACATTAGAAAATTTAAAAGATAATAAAAATAAAAGTGATATTATTTCAATTCAAAATTTAACTGGAGAAGATATAATTAATTGTGAACTCATTGACGAAGATAATAATATTCATATATTATTTATTGAAGACGGAGAAAATAAAGGATGTTTATATTTTGATAAAGATAAAGATTCTAAAGAAAATATAGAAATAAGAACTTGTGAAAAATCAGACACACACCAACATTTTAAAATAATTCCAATAAGTAACAATGAAGATGTAAACAAACATATTGCTCTTAATGAATTAGGCACAAACTTTGTGAAACCTGACATATTTTATGAAGACAAAGATATACACATAGTTCATCCAAGATTTTCACCTAAACATTTATTAAATGATGAATTTAGTAACATATCAATAGAAGAAGCAAATAATAAAGAATCCATGTTATTTGTTAAAAATTCAACTTTAAAAAACATAAATAATTGTTATAATTAATTATAATAAAATATTAGTATATTAATAATGTATATAATTCTTATTTTAATAATTATTTTATTAATACTAACACTAAATTTAAAAATAGAAAAATATAATACTTTGAAGAAAAAAAGAATATGTTTTAAAAATTCAGATACTGATTGTTATACTGTAAACGATAAAAATCATTATGATCCTTTACAATCATTATACTCAAAACTAAGTTTTAATTTAGTAAATAAAATTTTTGAAGAAATTGATACAAAATTATTAAAATAAAAAAATTTAGTATAATTATATTTTAAAATCAAAATTTTAATATAATTTATATATATAATGAATTATAATAAAATTAATTGTTTACTTTTTATATTAATTTTAGTAGTTTTAATATTATATTTTTTAAATGAAAATAACACACCAATAAAACATAATATTGAAACATTTGAAACTAATATAAAACCAATTCAAAATTTAAATAATACAAATGATAATAGTGATCTTTTAGAATCATTTATTGATCAAAAAAAAGCTATAATAAATCATAAAAAAATAATGAACAATATTAAAAAAGAATTAAAAAAAAATAAGAAACGTTTACAAACAAAAAAATTTAAACCAAAACTTGATGAAAACAAAGAACTTTTTAAAAATAAAATTTTAAAAGAAATTAATAATCAAAAAAAACAATATGAAAAACAAATTATGGAATCTGAGCAAAATAAAAATGTAAACACTAAAGAAAAATTTCAAAATAATAATAATAGTAATGAAAATAATAATAGTAATGACAATAATATAGAAGATTCTAATATAAATATGATGAATATCGATGATCAATTCAATAAATTAGAAAAATTAGAAGAATATTGTATGAAAATTGAAAAAGACCAAGACCAAAAAGATAAACTTGAACAAATAAAACTTAATGAAATGACACTAAAAGAATTAGAAATTCAAGACAAAAGAATTAATGAATTAAAAGATATAGTTAATTATCTTAAAGCAGAAGAAAAAGCTCACGAACAAATTAATAAAAAATGTAAATCAGACACACAGAAGATGATTAATAATGATTATTCTTTGGTAAATGATTTAGCACAGAGAGGTTTAGTAAAAGATGAAAGTATAAAACTAAATTTAAAAGGTAATAAAGATTTAAAATTACAACTTCAAAATTTATTACAAGAAATTAAAAATAAAAGAAGTGAAAATACAAACCAAAACAACCAAATATCAAACCAATCAGAAAATGAACAAAAACCAACTACTACATCACCTGAACCTGAATCTGGTCAAGGCGAATCTGGTTCAGGCGAATCTGGTTCAGGCGAATCTGGTTCAGGCGAATCTGGTCAAGGCGAATCTGGTTCAGGCGAATCTGGTCAAGGCGAATCTAATTCGGGTTCAGGTTCAAATTCAGGTTCAACAAATCAAAGAACAACACCTTCATTTTCAAATAATGAATTTGATTCACAATATTATACAAATCTTGCTAAAAAATGTGGTAAAAAATCTGATGATTATATACATATAGATCAACTTGGTGAAAGTGGTGGTAGTGCTGAAGGTAAATGTTTTGGATGTGATAAAAATAAATTAAAACCTTATGCTTATAAAATAAATCAAGATTTTAAATAAGTGCTCAAAATAAATTTCTTACTTAATTTTATATGAAAAATATGTTTGTAACTATTATTTTTTTGACTATGTTAGTTTTAATCTTTTTAATTAAAACGAATAAAGAATTTTATATTGATTTTGATGCATATTTTAATGAAACTCAACAAATAAATAGAAATTATGATGAAAGAAAAAATTTTTGTAATCAACTTAAAAAGTTAAATACACCCAGTCAAAAAACTTTAAATTATAGAGCCTTTTATGATAAAATAAAAAATAAAAAAAAAAATAAGATAGATGAATTAGAAGAAACAATTAATAAAATGTTAATAAAAAAAAATAAAAACATACTAAAAAATAAAAATAATTTTAATAAAATGGCACATATTAATGCTTCAAAACAATTAGAAGCTATTAATTTAGCAAAAAATAATATTCTTAATAAAGGTAATGTAACTATTAATTTACAGGACTAAGATAATTAAAAAAATATATATTATTATTATATGATTGATTTTATTCTTACTTGTTTATCTATAATACTTGTATGTATGATTTATTATAGATATTTAAAAAAAGAAATGTTTAATGTTAATGAACTAAACGTTATTTTGTCTAATAAAGTTTTAAAAATATTACCTCTTTTACACAATAAAGAAAATAATAATAGTTATATTGGATGCTATTTGCCTAATTCAGGAAGAACACAGGCTAATTTAGTAAAAAAAATAACACCATTAAATATAAAAGATGATTTTACAAATTTAGAACAAAATGATTTAAATAATTATTTTATAACAGATATAACTTATGATAAAGATAAAAAATTAATAGGTATTATAGAATCTTTAGAAAATGGCAAAAGTAAATTTCAAATTTGTAAAAAAGAAAGTGAGAATGTCACTTCTCCTTGGATAATTATAGAATCAAATTCTAAATCAATTAAAAATATAAATATAAGAAGTGTTTGTTATGATATACTTTCAAAAAAACTAATTGGTGTTCACGGAGAAGATAATTTAGATACGGGTAAAAATGAAGGTAATTTATTTATCAAAGAAACTGATGATATTGAAAGTAATTGGGTTGCTATTGATTCTCAAGATTTACAAGAAATACCAGCCGATAAAAATGGTAATCCAGTAAAAATAATTAAATTAATGTATGATATCGATGATATACTTATTTGTATAGCAAGTGATGGTTGTATATACAAGAAAAATAAAGTAAATTGGAAAGAATCACCTTGGGTTCAAAAAAATAGTATTACAGATGAAACTAATAATATTAAAATTACAGATTTGATTCATGATGTAGATGGTTGTTTAATTGCATTTACAAATGGAACAAATGATATATATAAACAAACTGAACGAGATTTTAAATCACCATTTATAAAAATAGAAGATTCAAATAAAGATAAAAATAAAATTTTAGATTTAAGTCAAATAATTAAATTTAAAACTGGTATTGATTTTGGAGCAACTGTCAATTTAAGTGAAAATTTAAATAATAATTTAAAAAAAATGTTAAATTTTAAACAAAAAATAAAAAGTGTATGTTCTAATAGACACAAAGATAGAAATCTTTATGACACAGAAATTTTAAAAGTAAGTGAACAAAACAATAAATTAAAGAATATTGAAGATTTAATTTTTAAAATAAAAAATAGAAATTTTAAATAATTAAATTACCATTTTTAAAAGAAAATATTTTTATATATTTATATTAAATGGACATATTACTAATATTTGTTTGTTGTTGTATATTATTTTTAGTTGTTGTTTTTATAATTAAAGAAAATTTATTTAATTTAAACAAAAGTGAAATAAATAGTAAAGAACATTTTAATAATAGTGTATTAGATACTATATTGAAAGATAGTAAATTGGATGAATTACCTGTTGTAAAAAGTAATAATAATTTTAATCCAATATTAGATAAAGCAAAAAAAATGTCTAAAGATATAAATTCAAATGTAATTAACAAAGACATAGATGAGAAATTAATAAAATCATTAGTTTTAGACCAAAATATAAAACCAAATGATTTTTTAGATGAATTTAATATATCAAAATATAATCTTGATTCAGAAAATGATATAGATAATGTATTATTAGAACAAAAAAAAAATATTGTAAAAAAAATGTCAGAACAGGATTTAACTATTAATAATTTAACTAATGAATTAAATTTAATTATTGATAGTAATCAACCTTTTAAAAAATAAATGTTAAAATCCTAAAATGAATAAAATATTTGTATATTATAAATATGAAAAATATAATTTTTATATTAATTTTTCTTATTTTATTATTTTTATTAAAAAAAACAACTGAGACATTTTCAATAAAAGAAAGTGTTTCTTGTTATAGAGCGAATAATTTAAGTAAAGCATCATCTAAAACTTTGGAAGTTAATCAAGAATTATTGGATAAAGCCCTTGAACTAAGTCAATTAGAACCTATTTATGTAACATTAGATTGCGCTGGAACTTCTGATACTTATTTAACCTATGATCCAGAAGATGTTCAAGAAATAGTCCCAGAAGCTGTAATTAGTGTTTTAACTTCTCCCCCCAAAAAAAAATTACAAGTTGGTCAAATTCCAGTAAAACCTAAAAAAATTAAATTAGTTGATAATAGTAAACTTGTCCCATATTTTATATTGGCATTACGTGCTATGGATAATAAAATAGCAAATTCAGGTGATACACAAAATTTTATTAGAGATTTAACAGAAATGTATCAAAAAATAAGGAAAGTATACAAATTTTATACAAGTGAATTTAATAGATGTAAATGTAGCAAAGATATATGTCCTAAATTTGAAGTAGATAATTCAAATTAAATAAAACAAATTAATAATTTGTTACATAAATAATAAATTATTGATATATATATATGAAATATGTATTATTATTAATAATATTATTATTATTAATTTATGGAAAAAAATTTATTTTTGAAACATATAATATAACTGAATGTGAAGATAGCAAAAAAATTAATAATATGAAAAAAAAAAATATAGAAGATATGAATAAATTTTTATCAGATATGGATAAAATAATACAAACTAATTTTTATACATATGATTTAGAATGTAATAAACGTAAACATAAATATATTACATTAAGTGGAAAAGAAATAAAAGAAATAAATGATAATTTTATAATAAAAAAACTAGATGTTCAAGATAAATCACAAGAAAAAATATATTATCTACTTAATAATTACAGAATAATTCCTTACTTAGGTTATAAAATAAAAAAAATAATAGAAAGATTTCCATTTTTGACAAATACTTATGAAATGAAAAATGGTAAAGTAGTTACATATGGAGATAAATTAAATGAAATAAAAGATATTTATAATAAAGTTAAACCATATTATGAAAAAACTAAATATAGCACAAAAATTACTAATGCTGATGGAAAAAAAGAAGATTTAGATAATACTTCAAGATATACAAAAAATATAAATTTAGATAAATAAATAGTTTTAACAATTAAATAGTTTTTAATAATTAAACAGTTTAATCACTTTCTAAAATTTTTTTATAATATATTATTAATGATATTTTATATAGTATTATCAATAATAATATTAGTTTTAATTTTACTGATTAATACTTCACAATCTGAAAATTTTGAAGATATTGATATTGTAAATCAGTTTCTTGAGCGCCGTGAATCACAAAATGAAATAAGTCAAAATAATACACAAAAAACTTGTAATTATTATCCTAAAGGTAGAGATGAATTGAATTGTATAGAAATATGTATGAAAAATCACAAAGATTGTGATTTTATAACTTGTAAAGAAACTTGTTTAAATTGTGATGATAATAGTAAATGTTCTTGGGTTTTAAAAGAAGCACCAATTGAAGAAACTGATTCTGAATTTATTCAAGAAATATTTTTAAAATCAAAAGTATATGATAAAAAAATACATCTTAAATGGAGTCCACCAAATAATGAAATAATTGATTACTATGTAAGTTATATTTATAAAACATATAAAAAAGATGAAGGTGTCACAATTAATATGTTGTCTTCAAAAAAATGCACAAATTGTAGTCATATAATAGATAATTTAGATGAAGATGAAGTTTATACAGTTGGTGTTAAGGCATATAAAAATAATAATTTAAATTCAATGTCAAATTTAATTACATTTAAACCTAAAGAAACACAATATTCGAATGTATATGTTCCTCCAGAAATTCCCCAAAAAAAAATGGAATTTATATGTGAAAATAATTAATTTTTCATAATACTTTTTGAATAAAAATATTATTAATATATAATGAAATATATTGTATATTTATTAATTATTATTTTAATACTTATTTCAACTTTAATTTGTATCAATAGAATTAAAGAAAATTTTAAGGACGAAGAACAACCGTGCCAAGAGACGGAAGAAAACAGGAATAAATGCATTGAGCAAGCAATAATCATTACGGGAGCGAATAACGATTTTTCGACAGAAGGTATAGCAAAAGCAAAAGAACAGATGTGCAATACTTTCCCCGGTAACACTTGCCCCGTGTTCTGTGGTAAGTGCTCTCCCACAACTACACCAAATAATACGACTACACCAAAAATTACAACACCAAATAATACAACTACAGCAAATATGATTACAACACAACAACCCTTACCTTCATCATTATCGTATTTACAATTAAATGGTGTAAATATTGTCACAAGTAATATTCGAGAAAAAGATGATTCTTTAGAATTACTAAAGAATTCAGAATTAAAAATAGATATAAGCAATAGTGATTATGATTATTTTGAAATAAGATTTGATTTTAAAATAAATACATTAATAAACTCAAATATATTTACAGCATATGATGAAAATAATAGTGAAAAGTGGAGTATAAAATTAAAACAAAGTAAAATTAATAATCTATATTATATTATTTTCATTGAACCTATAAGTATACGTAATAAAAAGGAAACCAATTTTTATCCAATAACTGATAATAATTATCATAGATTTGTTTTAAAGTTTAGAAAATCTGAAGTTTTCTTATATGTTTTAAGAGAAAATGATGAATCTGGTTTAGATCAAATTATAAATTTTAAAAATAATGATTACAATATTTTTGATTATTTAAAATTTACAAATTTTGAAGGACATATTAAAAATATACAATTGAAAAAAAATGAAATATGCAGATTTAATCCACACGATATTAATGGTCAACTAACAAGTAAAACCCATTGTTTAGAAGTTTGTCAAGATGAATCAAGTGAATGTGACTATTTAAGTTGCAAAAATATATGCAATAATTGTTTAGATCCTGATAAATGTCTTTATCTAGAAAAAAAAAGTATTAAAATGCCTAAACCACCAAATATTAAAGCACTACCATTTGATAAAAAAATAGTTGTTCAATGGTTAAATAAAAATTTAAGTTATAATGATTCAATAACTAATTTTATAATTTTAATTAGAGATAAATTTAATCCTATTGATGGAGTGAAAATAATTAATGTTGAGAATTTTGATAAAACAAATATGGATTATACTATAAATGGTTTAAAAAATCAAGTTATATATGAAATTTCAATAAAATCTGTCGATAATAATGGAATAAGTGAAGAATCAAATAAAGAAAATGTAGCACCTGTAGGTGAAAAGGATTTAAAGGATATATCATCATCACTATTTTTAAAAGATTTGGATATTTCAAACGAATTAGATATTAAAAATAATTCTTGTAATGAAAACAAAAGTGATCACGCTTTGTTACAAGATTACACTTTATTAAGTGAAATTATAAATAACAAATATTACAAAAAAAATAAA
>MDTG01254144.1_pt1 | contig 10556 bp, 6 predicted proteins | sample 811421 | NCBI WGS metagenome assembly MDTG01 (sample SAMN05326645, study PRJNA326480) | marine metagenome | isolation source: seawater | place: Pacific Ocean: South East | collected 2011
CCCATATTAGCCAAAACGGCTTTTTCTTCTTCGTCGGAGGAGCTACTACAGCCTGCGACAGATACCATTGCACCTAATAACACAGGTGCCAGTAATCGAATTGATTTCATAATAGTTCTTTTTTCCTGCTAAACAGTATTGATTACTTCGCTGTCTAAGCTCATGTTCTCGTATTCTAACGTACTCGCGATGATAAAAACCATACAAATTCGTAAACAACGCAGTGTACCGATTGAAAGCTTGTTATAATACCCTTTTTACACTTAATAATCGGTGTTATGACACAGTCGGACAACACATTACAATTAGAAGCAACCACAGGGGCTGAGCACTTTAGTCTTCGGTTAGATCAGGTTTTAGCTGATTTGTTCCCTGAATATTCACGTTCTAAGCTAAAAACTTGGATCCAAGGCGGAAATGTGTCCGTTGATGGACAGGTTATCACAGTACCACGCCATAAAATGCAAATGGATGAGGTGGTGACTGTTAGCGCTGAAATAGAAGTGCAGGTCACTAGCCAACCGCAAGATATTGCGCTGGATATTGTTTATGAAGATGAACATATCTTAGTGATTAATAAACCTGCTGACTTAGTGGTTCATCCTGGCGCGGGCAACCCAAGTGGCACCGTACTTAACGCATTACTTAATCATGTTCCTGAAATTGATAAAGTGCCGCGAGCCGGTATAGTGCATCGTTTGGATAAAGACACAACGGGCTTGATGGTAGTAGCGAAAACAATACCTGCGCAAACCCACCTTGTAGATCAGCTCCAAACCCGAGTGATGAGCCGCGAGTATGAAGCCGTTGCTATGGGTACCATGGTAGCTGGTGGTGTGGTAGATGAGCCTATTGGCCGTCATGCAACTAAACGTACACACATGGCCGTGCGTGAAAACGGTAAACCTGCAGTGACTCACTTTCGTGTCATTGAGAAGTTTCGTGCTTATACGCATTTGCGCTTAAAGCTGGAAACCGGCAGGACTCACCAAATTCGTGTGCACATGGCCCACATTAAGCATCCGTTGCTAGGCGATCCTACCTATAGTGGTAGACCACGCTTACCAAAAGGTGCATCTGATGACTTTATCAACATCTTACGAGGTTTCCAGCGCCAAGCTTTACACGCAGCTCAGCTTTCTTTGTATCATCCAGAAACGGAAGAGTGGATGACATGGCAAGCGCCACTACCGCAAGATATGCAAGATTTATTAGCGGCGGTACGCTTAGACTCTAAAGAAAACCCTGAAGATATGATCTAATCTGTGCAACCGGAATGTCTGAATCACCAATATTAGCTACTGCGCAGCGGAACTCGGTATGATAACGCCTCAATGGAATAGCCCTAAAAACGTGGTGGCTTACACTACCACCCGTGATGGCAGTGGCTGTAACAATGAAGGCGTGGCTGCCAGTCGTGGGGAGTTTGCCCAGTGTAATGTTGGAGACCACGTAGGTGATGACAAGGAGGCTGTGGCATTAAATCGCGCTAGTTTACCCTACGCGAATGCGATTACGTGGTTAAATCAGGTTCACGGAAATCATGTTATTACGTTGCCCACAGCCCAGACCGAAGGGGATGCAGCTTTTACCACAAGTACTAGGCATTTTTGTGCAGTCATGACAGCTGACTGCGTACCTGTTCTTATTTGTGATAATGCGGGTAAAGAAGTGGCTGCCGTGCATGCCGGATGGAAAGGGCTTGAGTCTGAAATTATTAGCCGCACAGTAAACCACTTTTCAAGCCAATCTTCAGATTTAATGGCTTGGATTGGGCCCGCTATTTGTCAGCAATGCTATGAAGTAGATGCGTCGTTAGCACAACGCTTCGCAGATTATCCATCAGCAATATGCCAAAGTGATATACCCACTAAGTTTCAATTAGATTTACCCGCCATTGCTGCCCAGCAGTTAGCATCGCTCAATGTTGGTACTATTATCAATAGTCAGCTTTGCACCTATTGCAATGAAAAACAATTTTATTCCCACCGCAGAGCCACCCATCAAGGTCAATCATCTACCGGTCGAATGGTAAGTGTAATAGGTTTGCGCTAAATCAAAGGTTTACGAAACTTTAATCGTTTCTCTTGAATCTCATTCAATGAGCTCCCATAACTAATACATAGGCATTTTGACACTATCAGGATATAGCCATGCGATTAGATAAGTTTACTAACAAGTTCCAAGTTGCCATTTCTGATGCGCAGTCTTTAGCGCTCGGGCGCGACCATCAATACATCGAACCTGTGCATTTAATGACAGCATTACTAAACCAGCAAGGCGGTTCAGTTCGCCCTGTATTAGACCAAGCAAATGTTAATGTGAATGCACTGCGCTCGGCGTTAAGTGAGGCGATTGACCGTATTGCTAGCGTTGATGGAATCGGTGGTGATGTGCAGCTAAGTAAACAAAGTGGCATTTTGCTTAATCTGTGTGACAAAATCGCTCAGCAGCGTAAAGACGAATACATTACCTCTGAAATTTTCGTACTTGCCGCTATTCAAGATAACGGTCGATTAGGCGAAATTTTAAAGCAGCTAAACATTACCAAAGATAACGTAGAAAACGCTATCGATTCCATGCGAGGCGGGCAAACGGTAAACGATCCTAATGCAGAAGACGTGCGCCAAGCACTGGAAAAATTCACCACCGATTTAACCGAGCGCGCAGAACAAGGCAAGCTAGACCCTGTTATTGGTCGCGACGATGAAATCCGTCGCGCAGTGCAGGTTTTGCAACGAAGAACGAAGAATAACCCCGTGTTAATTGGTGAGCCTGGGGTAGGAAAAACCGCCATTGTTGAAGGCTTAGCCCAGCGTATTATCAACGGTGAAGTGCCAGAGGGCCTTAAGAATAAACGGGTACTTTCCCTTGATATGGGAGCGCTGGTGGCGGGCGCAAAATATCGCGGAGAATTTGAAGAACGCCTTAAAGCTGTACTTAATGAATTGGCTAAAGAAGAAGGCCGCGTTATTTTATTCGTCGACGAACTGCACACTATGGTTGGTGCCGGAAAAGGCGACGGTGCTATGGATGCGGGGAATATGTTAAAACCCGCGCTAGCCCGAGGTGAATTGCACTGTGTGGGCGCCACAACCCTTGATGAATACCGCCAATATATTGAGAAAGATGCAGCCCTTGAACGCCGATTCCAAAAAGTCTTGGTTGATGAACCGAGTGTAGAAGACACTATTGCTATATTACGTGGGTTGAAAGAGCGTTATGAGCTGCATCACTCGGTAGATATTACTGACCCCGCCATTGTGGCAGCGGCCAGTTTATCTCACCGTTATATTAGCGACCGGCAACTTCCTGATAAAGCTATTGATTTGATTGATGAAGCAGCATCGAGTATTCGTATTCAAATTGATTCAAAGCCTGAAGATATGGACAGGTTAGAGCGCCGTATTATTCAATTGAAATTGGAAGAGCAAGCGCTTGCCAAAGAAACCGATGATGCCAGTCATAAACGATTAGAAATGATTGAGCTTGAACGTGAGCAAGCTGAAACTAAATACAATGACTTTGAAAAAGTATGGCTTGATGAAAAAGAAGCCATGCAAGGTACCCAAACTATTAAGTCGTCGCTAGAGCAAGCGAAACTCGATTTAGAAATTGCGCGAAGAGCGTCTGACTTAAATCGTATGTCGGAGCTACAATACGGTAGAATTCCTGAGTTAGAAGCTAAGCTTGAGCGGGCATCTGAAAATGAAACCCGAGAAACTAAGCTGGTGAAAAACAAAGTTACCGATGTTGAAATTGCCGACGTATTGTCACGCTGGACGGGAATACCCGTAGCTAAAATGCTAGAAGGTGAGCGGGACAAACTACTTAAGATGGAAGATGTGTTACATAAGCGCGTAGTAGGGCAGGGTGAAGCGGTTGAGGCTGTGTCTAATGCCATCAGGCGTTCTCGAGCTGGTCTTGCGGATCCTAACCGTCCTATCGGCTCCTTCCTGTTTTTAGGTCCAACAGGGGTTGGGAAAACTGAGTTATGTAAAGCACTAGCCGGTTTCATGTTCGACACCGAAGATGCCATGGTGCGTATTGATATGTCGGAATTTATGGAGCGCCATTCAGTTGCCCGTTTAGTTGGTGCACCTCCTGGCTATGTGGGTTATGAGGAAGGCGGCTATTTAACTGAAGCGGTTCGTAGAAAGCCTTATTCAGTTATATTGCTCGACGAAGTAGAAAAAGCGCACCCTGATGTTTTTAATATCTTGCTACAAGTTTTAGACGATGGCCGATTGACTGATGGACAAGGTCGCACCGTTGATTTTAAAAACACCGTAGTGATAATGACATCCAACTTAGGCTCTGACATTATTCAAACGCAACATGAAGAAAGTCAGTACGAAGAAATGAAAGCGTCAGTGATGTCGGTGGTAGGACAGCATTTCCGCCCTGAGTTTATTAACCGAGTTGATGACATTGTGGTATTCCACCCACTTGGTAAAGACGAAATTAAATCTATCGCCAAAATTCAATTGGCGGCACTGCGTGCTAGATTAGTAGAAAAAGGCTACAAGCTTAATTTATCTGGCGCGGCTATGGACAAACTCGCTGATGCTGGCTTCGATCCTGTATATGGTGCGCGGCCACTCAAACGGGCGATTCAAGTTCATATAGAAAATCCGCTCGCACAAAAGTTACTTTCAGGTGATTTGGTGCCAGATTCTGTTATCAGAATAGACGTAGATAATGAAAAGCTAGTGATTTCAAATCAGTGATTAATTAGCTATGCCGCGAAAATGAACGTGTAGATAAAACAAAGCCACACATCTTGGTAGATAGTGTGGCTTTTTTATATATAAGGTAAAAAAATTAACGAGGGTAATTAAAGACTATCGAGCAGGCTTTGCGCTTCAGGGCGCTTAAAGAATGGCCGTTTCACATTTACCGCAAACGTTAGCTCTTCTTTTGCTTCTTCGATTCTGCCTAACTTAGCCAATGTATAACCCAAGTGATAGCGAATGTTAGGATCGTTGGCATCACGGGCAAAGGCGTCCCGTAATAGTTTGAGGCTGGTTTCATATTCGCCCCGCAATGCTTTTACATGACCAAAGGTATCAAGTATTTTGGCTGAATTAGGCTGTAGTTCGAAGGCTGTGTTAGCGTATGCATGGGCTGTTTCTAATGAGTCCTCAACGGCCATAACAGCCAAACGGTTGTAAGCCTCAGAAGGATTGAGTGTATTTGGGTTCTCGACTAACTCTTTGTATAGCGCGGTAGACTCTTCAAAATCACGAATGAAAAACAAATATTGCGCTAATAAATTTTTCGCTAATAAATTAGCGTCATTTTCTGCTATCAATTCTCTAGATTTAGATAGAAAGGTATCTACAAATTCTTCGTTCAATGCGTAATTATAAATGGCAACGAATGCTTGAGAAAAGCTTGGGTTAACATCCAGAGCCTTAAGGTAAGCATCGACTGCTGCCTTGTCTTGGTTCAAATTAGCTTCTAAACGGCCAATCAAATACCAATAAATTGGACTTTGCTCTTTTGCTTTTGGCATGCCATTTAACAGTGACTTAGCTTTAGTATTGTTTTGTAAGTCGAGCAGTAAGCTGGCGTACCGTAAAGAAATAAAGCTATTCTCTGGCGAAATACTGTATGCCCGCTCCATCGCGTTGAGCGATAGGTCATTGTTGCCTAGGGAGCGTATCAAATCGGAATACGTTACTAAATCTCTTGGATTGTCGTTAATAAAGTTGCGAACAATATTGAGCGTCTTTTCTGCTTCAGCACGCTGCTTTGAGTTTATGAGTAGCGATGCTTTTCGAAGTAAGTACTCTGCGTTATCGAAGTTATCCTTTAACAGTAAATCTAAATGATACAACGCATTTTTTGTATCACCTTGCTGTTGGTACAAGAATGACAGTCTTTCTCTTGAACCCACATTCGATGGGTCTAAAGTAAGTATATCGAGATAAATCTGTTTCGCTGGTTCTACATAGCCCTGTTTAGTCATGTTGAACGCTTTCAACATTAGGGTTTCACTGTGCTGTGGCGATAGAATAAGTAACTCTTCTACCAGCGCGTTTGATTCATCAACATTACCCAAACGACTTTCTGTAGCTGCTAAATTAAACTTTGCAGGAAAGAGGGTGGGGTTTTGCTCGAGTGCTTTTTCGATATTTTCTTTTGCTGCTTCTAGTTGCCCCTGCCTAATAAGAATACCGGCTTTTAAATTATAAACCTCGGCTTCATCAGGGAATAGCTTGTTTAGCAAGTTAGCCCCTTCAAGGGCTGGTTCAAAACGCTCTGCTTGCAAATTCATTAACGAATAAGTAAATAGGAAACCGGCATTCTGTGTGTATTTTGGCAGGTTCTCTTGAAGAATAGACAAGGCTTGCTCTTGTTTACCTCTAGCCGCCATCAACTTAATTTTGAATAGTTGAAGTTTTCCTTCATCAGGATATTTTTCTTCTAAATTTCGAAGCAGTCGTTCAGCTTTAAATGCCTTTTTTTGACGAATGAAAAGGTCACCCAACATAAGTGCAGAGTCGGGGTTTTCCATTAAAGGTTCTTGATAGCGTTCTAGAAGTAGCAGTGCTTGTTTGTCTTGCTGGGTAGCCATATAAACTTGACTGAGCATTAGTACTGCTTGCAAATCTTCGGGCTCTTTTTGCAGATAAGCGGAAAAATCTTTAGCTGCCGTTTCCATGTTGTTATTGAAAAAGTTAGTTAAACCACTGATATAAAGCAACATAGGTTGAGAGGTAATTAACTCTGGATCCAGCTGAGCCATAAAGTCATTTAGCTCTTTTAGCTTTTTATTATCAATGGCCTCTTTGTTATCTCTACTTTGCAACCAGCTGTTCAACAGGATAGCTAAAGGATCGTTTGGTGTATCTTCAATAATTTCATCAACAAACAATTTTGCCGTATCGTAGTCTTTCGCTTCTAAATAAAGATCAACTAAATTACGAAGTGCAATAGGGTCGTTTCGATTAAACGTGAGCGCTTTTTGTAAATTGGCAGTAGCGGCATCTTTATCGCCTTGACGGTAAGCTAATTGTCCTTTTAATCTCCATGAAATAGCGTTTTCTGGCTCGATAGAAATAGCGTTCTGTATAAGCTGGTTGGCTGCAACTAACTCTTCGTTTTGCAAAGCAATAGAGGCTAGCCCGTTTATCGCTGGCACAAAATTAGGTGAAGAGGCCACAATCGTATTGTAATCTTTAAGCGCACATTCATTATCTTCTAGTCGAACGCACGCGGTAGCTCTTATCAGTAACCACTCCCGTTTAGCGTCACCAGATAACTTGTCCACATCGGTGAAATCGACGATGCTTTGATACTTGTTCATGAACAGCCAGGTATTACCCAGTAACTCAGCCAATAAATTTATATCGGCGCCCATTTCTAGCGCTTCTACAAATTCCAATTCAGCTGCGTTTAAATAACCGTTAATAAGTAAAATTTCACCCATCAACATTTTTGCAGCAAGGTTTTCGGGATCTTTTTGTAAACTGTTTTTTAGGTGTATATAGGCTTCATCGTAAGCAGTCTCGTTAAAAGCCGAGAGTGCTTTTTCATAATCTTCAGAAGTTGTTGCGAAACTATTGAAAGCAAAAAATGAGGTTGCGATAGCCGAGACAAGTGCTCGCTTGAAAAAACCTTTTTTATTATTAACCAAATCCATAATTACCTTAAAATATTACCCAGCTACAAGCTTAAAAATAGCATAAAAAAAGGTGGCCTAAGCCACCTTATAAAGATACGTGTTTTCCCTGCGTTTTAAAACAATTAAACGCGACGCTTACGGCGGTAAGCTAAAAGGCCAAGTCCTATACTCATCAGCGCGAGTGCACCTGGCTCGCTAACCGGTGTTGGAGCAGGTGGAGGCGTTGTAGCGTCTGCTAATTCAATACCAAGAGAGGAAAGCTTGAAACCAACACTATTGAAAGAGCCTGCGTTATCATCAAAAAACGTATTATATGCACCAACCAACCAGTACTGTGCTGAGGCTAGGCCTGTAAAAGTGGATTCGTGACTTGAATTCGAAATACCGAAATGACCTATTGCACCTGCTACTGTATTTGCAGCAATGTCCGTCCAAGTGCTCGTGCCGTCAAACAACGAAATTGAGCTCTCTGAAAGACCCGCAACAGTGATTTCATTAGTGCCATTGTTCCCAGTTATCCAACTGACTGATGCACCTGTTAACGTTACGCTTTCACTGAAGCTTAATAAAACCATGTCAAAATCAAGATTTCCATAATCACTGATATTATCAATTGAATGGCTATCCCCTTCCAGACTTGTCAAAACGCCATCTATTTTGTAACTGCCAAGACCTGTAGTGTCTGCGTTAGCAATACCTATTCCTGTGCCCCATTGGCCTATGGTAGCAGACTGTACAGTTTCATCTTCCCAAGCAGTATCACCATCAAGGGTGGAATAATAATATTTTCCATTAATTTTGTAAGCCGCTGACTGAGATCCCGTATCTGACCATGCAGTCATTCCAACTTTAACCTCAACACCATCAATAATAATTGAGGTAGGGCTCTGAGAAGCATCAATTGTCTCAGAAAAATTAAGATTGCCGTTATTATTAAATATGTCAAAAGTTTCAGTTGCAAGATGAGAATCTGTTGCAAATGCAGAAAAGCTACTAATCGCCACTACTGGAATCAATACTTTAAAATACTTCATCGTTAGTCCAAATGCAGAGTTTTTATTTACTATACCTTATGTTAAGCATTTTTCGGGCCAATATTTAAGTTGTTGTATTTTGTTGGTTAATTTTCCATTTTTTTAAGGTTAGTAAAAATTACTGACAGGTACTACCAGCTTCTTTTGATCTAAAGTCTAATAACTTTAAATGCTTTTCTTACGGCGCCACATCACAAATAATGAACATGCCATAAGCAACCCAAGCGTACCTGGTTCAGTAACTTCTGTAGGAGCGGGGGGCGCTTGTGTCTCAGTTGTGGAAAAACCTATGTTAGCAAGTTTGAATGCGTCGTTACCTACATACCCGCCTATATTACCGAAAACGGTATTATAAGCCCCAACTAGCCAATACTGAGAAGATTCAGTAAAAGTGAAGTCGGCGCGGTGGTCTAGCGTTTCACAATTCTCTATATCAAAAGATGCTGACGTTAATGCATCTGCAACTATATCGCTCCAAGTATTAACCCCAGAAGTCAGCGTTGAAGTGTTTTCCAATGCTGCAACAGATATTTGACTGTCGTTACTGTCATATAACCAAGAGAAACTAGCGCCCGTTAAGGTTACGGCTTGGTCGAAAGAAAGAAGCACGAAGTCGTAGTCTCTCTCAACATTGGTTGTTCCGCTTCTGTACGCAGCGTTACTCCCTTGATAATTGTAATTCAGGTTATCTATGGCGTGATCAGAGTTACCGCTGTAAATTGCTTCGTCGTTGTTGGTTACACCATAGGCCCATTGATTAGATATTTTCTCTAAATCTGCACCTACTACGGTTTCGTTGTAAACACCCTGAGTATCTGAAAAGGCGGCAAGTGATATACTGACACCATCTATGCTGATACTTGAGTCATTGGCATTTGTACTTTGATAAACCCCGTCTTCTACCAAATCATAAGTATGCTCACCCAACGCAGAATTACAGGATGAGTTTTGGTTGCTACTACTATTAGAGCTACCGCTACCGCAATAAGAATAATTATGGTTGTTGTGATAGGTAGCTTGCGCATTGCCAGTTCCAGCAACGAAGACTGCTGTGGTTGATGAGAATAAGAGTAGCGATGGTAGTGCTACTTTTTTAAATAAACTGCGCATGGCGGTGTTCCTTATAAACCCTAATTGGGCTTGGACGCGAATACCTCTTCTTGATGAGCAGATATACAACCTTTAAGGCGGCATAAAAGGTATCGCTAGTTTCAACATGGATTTGTATGATAACTGAACGGTGAGCTAAAAAAGGTATGTGGGCGTATACCTAGTTATTAGATAAGTTTGTGCATGTAAACTTAAACCAAGTCGCACAATATTATTTATAGATAATGCATACGTAAAATTTACTTTGCTAGGCGTTAAACAATATCTATGAAATAATTGCTGCATTATATATAGAAGTATGAGGACTTATGTCTGAACAAAAGCGAAAAGGGATTTATCTTCTTCCCAATCTATTGACCACTGCTGGGCTATTTTCAGGCTTCTTCGCAGTAGTGTCTTCAATGACAGGAAGATTCGAAGCAGCAGCCGTAGCTATATTTGTTGCTATGGTTTTTGATGGATTAGATGGCCGAGTTGCGCGTATGACCAATACGCAAAGCGATTTTGGTGCTGAATATGACTCAATGGCCGATATGGTGTCATTTGGTATGGCGCCCGCATTAGTGGCATACAACTGGGGTTTAACAGAACTCGGTAAGTTCGGTTGGTTAGCTGCCTTTGTTTATGTGGCAGGTGCCGCTTTACGTTTAGCGCGATTTAATACGCAGGTTGGTATTGCCGATAAACGTTTCTTCCAAGGTTTGGCTAGCCCGGCTGCAGCAGCAGTAGTTGCTGGCTTAGTCTGGGTAGGCGTTGAATATGATGCTGTAGGTACGGAC
>MDTG01298452.1_pt1 | contig 10556 bp, 11 predicted proteins | sample 811421 | NCBI WGS metagenome assembly MDTG01 (sample SAMN05326645, study PRJNA326480) | marine metagenome | isolation source: seawater | place: Pacific Ocean: South East | collected 2011
GATTTAATATACGGATGTATTAAAATAATTAATTTAGGAATACATGGAAAGCCATATAATATAGTATTTGGTAGAAGTATTAAAATTAAAGAGGCGGTATCAGATATTTTTAATTCACTTTCTATTAAAAAAAATAAAGCCAAAATCATATTTGATAAAAATAAGCCAGTTACTGTAAAAATTAGAAAATTTTCAAATTCACGTGCAAAAAATGAAATTAAGTTTCAACCAAAAATAAAATTTCAACAAGGAATAAAAAAAACAATTGCTTGGTATAAGAAAGAATTACATGGAAAAAATAATATTTGAAAATTTTAAGAATAAAAAAATTTTAGTTACAGGTGGTACAGGTTTAATTGGGCGTCAACTAATAAAAGTATTTAATGAAAAAGATATAAAAGTTATATCAGTCTCACTTGATGATTATAAACTTGACGATCTTAACGAATATTTATATGGAGATTTGACGAACCTTGATTACTGTAGAAAAATTACAAAAGGATGTGATTACATATTCCATTTAGCAGGTATTAAGGGTTCGGCAGATGTAACAATAAAAAAAATGTCTAGTCATTTTGTTCCTACAATAATGATGAATACAAATGTTTTAGACTCGGCAAGGTTTAATTCAGTAAATAATTTAGTTTATACAAGTTCTATTGGTGCTTATGAAAATAATGAAATTTTTAAAGAAGATGAATATAATATTGCTTCTCAACCTATGGATTTTGCTGGATGGGCAAAAAGATTAGCTGAGCTTCAAATTTATTCTTATAAAAAACAATATGACTTAAAAGGTTACAAGATAGTTCGACCCTCAAATGTCTATGGTCCAGGAGACAACTTTGATCCAAAGAATGCAATGGTCATTCCATCAATTTTAAATAGGATATTAAATAAAGAAAATCCTTTAATTGTATGGGGAGATGGTTCTGCGGTAAGAGATTTTGTATTTAGCAGAGATGTCGCTATTGGAATTATTCAGTGCGTGAATTCAAAATATGATGATGATTTTTTAAATTTAGGAAGTGGAAAAGAAACTACTATTAAAGAATTAATAGAAACAATAAATAATTTAACAAAATTTGAATATAAATTTGATACATCAAAATCAAGTGGATATCCAAAAAGATTAATGGATATTAGTTTAGCTAAAAATAAAATAAGTTATAATCCAAGCACTTCTTTAAAAGATGGTCTTAAAGAAACTTGGGAATGGTTAATAAAAAATAAAGAAGAATACAAACTAAAAAAAAATTATTTTAAATGAAATTGAGATATACCAAAAGCAAGATACTTGGTTTAAGAATCATTTATCCTTTAACTAACTTCAAAGATAAAAGAGGAAATTATGTGCAGTTATTTCATAAGAAAATTTATAATGATACTTTAAACAAAACTTTTAAAGAGAGTGATATATCTTGCTCAAAACACAATGTTTTAAGGGGAATTCATGGAGATAATAAGACAACAAAATTAATTTCATGTTTGTATGGAAAGTTTTTTTTTGTCGTTGTAAATAACGACAAAAAATCCAAAAATTACTTAAAATCTGAGAGTTTTATTTTAAGTGATCAAAATAGAATTCAAATAGAAGTTCCACCAAAACATGGGAATGGACATTTTGTATTAAGCCATTATTCGATTTTTCATTATATGCAAACAAATTACTACGACAGAAAATCTCAGTTTACAATAAATTGGAAAGATGAAAGAATTAACATCAATTGGCCAAAGTCTTGTAAAAAACCAATTATTTCAGAAAGAGATAGTTGATTTAAGTGAAAAAAAATATTTTAAAACCAGGAAAAAAAAATAAAATTTGGTATGCAGAGCCCAATCTTGGAACATATTTTGGTGATGAAGAAATTACTGCTATAGTAAAAACACTTCAAAATTCAAAACATTATTCAACTGGATTTGGTACAAATCCCATCGAAGTTGAAAAATTTGAAAAAATTATAGCTAAATACTGTTCTGCTAAATATGCAATTGCCTTAACCAATAATGGAGTAGCTTTTGATTTAATATTAAAAACTTTGAATTTAAAAAAGTATGATGAAATAATTATTCCATCTCTTAACTTTAAAGCTTGGCATATGGCTTTATTGAATCATAAATGTAAAATAATCCCTTGTGATGTTAATAAGTCCACATTTAATTTATGTACTAAAGATCTTAAAAAAAAAATTAGCAAAAAAACTATCGCTATTTGCCCTGTTAGCTTGACAGGATTAAGTTGTGATGTGAGTACAATAAATAAACTTGCAAATTTTAAAAATTATAGAAAAGAAAAAATAAAAGTAATCTACGATAATGCCAGAGGAATGGGATTTGAATTTAAAAATAAAAAAGTTGGTGGTTCTGGATATGCAAATATATTTAGTCTTCATGGGCAAAAACTTTTAACAACATTAGGAGAAGGTGGAATAGTTACAACAAATGATAAGAAACTAAGAGATAGTCTTATAGATAAGAGAAATTATGGAAATGAAAAATCGTGGGGATTAAATTTTCGTATGTCTAAATTGCAGGCAGTCTTTGGTACTATCCAATTTAAAAGATTAAATACAATGTTGAAAGCAAGAAGGGCGCTGGGATTATCTAGGAATAAATTTTTTAAAAAATTTAATAATATTATTTCTTTACCAATAGATACAAATTATTCGAAAAATTTTTTTTATTTATATCCTATAACGTTATCTAGTAAATTTAAAAAAATTCATCGTGATAAAATTATTTATAATATAAAAAAAAATTATAATGTTATTCTGTCTACTCCAAAAAATGTTAATGAAAGATGGTCATACATAAAAAAAAATTTAGGTTCACATAATTTAAATAATACTAATTTTTTATCAGAGAATACTTTTTGTGTTATGATACATCCAAGTATTACAAGAAAAGAAGAAATTTTTTTAAGAGAAATTATAAAAGAAGAGTTAAATAAACTTTTATAGCATTTTAATTTATGATTAAAATTGAAGAATTAAATTTAAAAAATTTAAATAAATTTTATAAATATGCCAATACGTTTAAAGGTTTAGAAAAAAAACAATTGGAGTTTTATCCTTTGCTAAAACCCTTCCCAAGTAGTTTAAGTAATCTTTTCTCAAGATTTAAAAAATGGAAAAAAAAAGAATATATTTTTTTGGTTTGTTTTATAAATTTAAATATTGTTGGTCATGCAATGGTCAAAAATTTGTATAAAAATTACTCAAAATCAACAAATAAAAAACTTAAATTTCCTTCAACAGGTATTTATGTGCAAAAAAAATATAGAAAGCATAAGATTGGGAGTTTAATGATGAATTTAATAATTATGATTTGTAAATTTCGAAAAATTAAAAAAATTTATGCAACAGTTTCTGAAACTAATATAGCTTCAAAAAAACTTCACAAAAAAGTCGGATATAAAAAAACAAGTGTTTTTTTTAAGAGAAGATACAAACTAAATAAAAATAAATTTTATAATTTTAAAGATTTTCAATATATAAATGACTTATAATATTAAATTTCCTATAAGTTTTTGTAAAAAATAATGAATATACTTTTATTATCTCGATCGAATTTCGAAATTAAAAGCTTTTTAATTAAATATTTAAAGCTTAAATTTAAAAATGTCTCAATTGTTTTGGATGATGTAGAGAATAAAAAGTATCGTAATATCTTTAAAGCAAAATATAGTTATGCTTTTCTATTTGGTTATGAAAAGTTAATAAAGAAAGAATACTTAAATAAAATTAAATATCCATTAAACTTTCATCCAGCTGGAAGAAAATATCCTGGTGCTGGATGTTATAGTTACTCACTTTATAATAAAGATAAATATCACGGCGTAATATGCCATCTAGCTGTTGAAAAACCTGATTCAGGATTTATCGTGAGAGAAAAAAAATTTGTTATTGCTAGTGATGAAAATTTTTTAACCCTTAGGGAAAAAACTTTATTGATGGGACTAAAGTTATTTTATGAGATTGTAGATGAAATATATAAAAACAATGAAATAAAATTTAGTAAAAAATTAAAATGGAAAAAATTAAAAAAACAAAAGGATTACCTTAATGATTTATTAATAATTAAAAATAAGTCAGAATTGAAAAGAAAAATTTTGATTAATAATCCTTTTAAGAAAGGACCATGGGTAAAAAAAAAAAATAAACTTAAAGAAATCAAATTAAGAACAAAATTAAAATATTTCTATCCAAAATGAATATTCTTGGTATATCAGCTTTTTTTCATGATAGCTCTTCCTCAATTATTAAAGATGGAATTATACTTAGCGCATCTCAAGAAGAAAGATATTCAAGAGTTAAATATGATAAAAGTTTTCCAATTGAATCGATAAAATTTAACTTAAAATACAATAATTTAAATATAGATGATATTGATGCAATTGTATTTTTTGAAAATCCTAAATTAAAATTAGATAGAATTATCAGCAATACAATTAATTACTTTCCAAAAACACTCAAACAATTTTATGATAATATAGATGACTGGATTTATTATAAGTTAAATATAAAAAAAACTGTTAAAGAATTACTTAAGAACAATAATTTAAATTATAAAAAAGATGTTTTTATTTGTGAGCATCATTTGTCCCATGCCGCAAGCTCTTTTTATCCATCTCCTTTCAAAAATGCTGCACTTCTTGTAATGGATGCTGTAGGTGAGTATGCCACATCATCTATTCATATTGGAGAAGAAAATAAAATTTTTCCAATTAAGCAAGAAAATTTTCCTAACTCAATAGGAATGTTATATTCGGCATTTACTTATTATTTAGGTTTTAAAGTAAATTCTGGTGAATATAAGATGATGGGTCTTTCCCCATATGGAGAGCCAAAATACTATAATAAAATAAGAGAGAGTATTGTTGAAATTAATTCTGACGGATCAATTAAACTAAATTTAGATTTTTTTTCTTTCCATCAAAATAATGAAATTATTAACAAGGATTTTGAAAATTTTTTTGGAATAAAAATAAGAAACAAAAACGAGGATATAAATGAATTTCATATGGATATAGCTGCGTCAATTCAAAAAATAACTGAGGATATAATTATTAAAAAAATTTTATACACAAAAAAAATAACTAATAAAAAAAACTTATGTTTATCAGGTGGTGTAGCTCTTAATTGTGTAGCTAATGGAAAAATATTTAAGCAAGAAGCATTTGACAATTTATGGATACAACCTGCCTCTGGAGATGCTGGTGGATCAATAGGTTGTGCGCTTAATCACTATTATAATTTTTTAGGAAACAAAAGAGAATATGTTTCTGCAAAAAAAATGCACAATTTTTCTTTATTGGGAGATTCATTTGATGAGAAAATTATAAAACAAACATTTATTGATTACAGTATAACCTATGAAAAATTTGAAAATAAAATTTTAATAAATAAAGTATCAAAGTTAATTAATGAAGGAAAAGTTATAGGATGGTTCAAGGGAAGAATGGAGTTCGGTCCTAGAGCTTTAGGTTCCAGATCAATTTTAGCAAACCCAAAAATAAATGATATGCAAAAAAACTTAAACTTAAAGATTAAAATGAGAGAGGGATTTAGGCCATTCGCAGCCATGATACTTGAGGAAGAATACGAGAAATATTTTGAAAAAAATTATAAAAATGAATATATGCTTTTAGTAAATAAATTAAAAAGCCAATATAGAGAAAAAAATTTTACAAACAAAAAGTTAAATGATGTTAATCAAATAAGAAGCTTTATTCCATCTGTAACACACTTAGACTACTCAACTAGGATACAAATAATAAATAAAGAAAATGAAAGTTTATTCAAACTTTTAAATTCATTTAAAGAATTATCTGGAGTTGGAATTTTAATAAATACAAGTTTTAATGTTAGGGGAGAGCCAATAGTTAGAACACCATTTGAAGCTTTAAGATGTTTTGCAAATACGAAAATAGATTTTTTGGTAATAGAAAATTTTTTGGTTTCTAAAGAAAAACAAAACTCTCTAGATATTTTAAAAGATAATTACAAATTTGAAGAGGATTAATGAAATATTTATTGAAAATAATATCATCTCTATTAATCATTTTTCTAGCTTTATTATTTAAAAAAAAAAATCAAAATGGGTGGATTGAAAAAAAAGAATATTTGAATGAAAATAAAGATAAAAAGAGAATGGGCTAAAAATACCCATGTATCAAAAAAATGGTTTAAAAAAGGAACTTTAGCTAAACATAGATTATATTTTTATTGGTCTGACAAAAAAGAGTTTCCTTGTGATAAATATGGTTTTAGATTACCAAGTAATTTACAAAATTTTGAAGATAGATACACAAACGATAAGAATAAAAAAATTTTTTGTTTTGGAGGGTCAACCACTTGGGGTCAATTTTGTGAATATAAAAATACTTATCCCTTTTATCTTGAAAAGCTTTTAAATAATGATGTTTCTGTATATAATTTTGGAGGTTGCGACTCAGACGCTAGAACTCAAATTTATATATTGATCGATTTATTAAGAAAAAAATATAATCCAGACCTAGTTTTGTTTCTTGATGGCATAAATGAGAAAACAGCATGGCTAAATAAAATTAACAATTTGGAATATAATGAAACAAACCTTCATTATAATTATTTTAATTTTTTAAATAGTAATTTTGCATTGTATTATAAATTCAAAGAATTCATAAAATTCTCAATTAAAAAAAGTATAGAAGGAGGGCTTCCACTAAAAAGTGAGGGAATTGATCCAATGACTTACGTTTCAGAATTATCAAGTTCGTATTTAAATTCTATAAATTTAGTTGATAAATTAAAAGAAGTTTTTAAATTTAAATTTTTTTCTTTCTTACAGCCTATTGTTTACGATATTATTGAAAATAATCCTGACAGATACTTACATATAAAAGGATTTTACAACAATATAAAATTAAGTAGATATAAAAACATTATTGATATAAGTAAAAGTACTAATTTAGTAAAAGAAAACTTTATTGATTGGCAGCACTTAGATGGAGATGGAAACAAAAAAATTGCTGAAACTATTTTCGAAAAAATAAAAAATGAAATTTAAAATAATAGTTTATTTATTTGAATTAATTTCTAATCTTTTCAAAAAAAGAATCACAAAAATTGAGAAAAAAATTCCATCTAATAGATATACTACTTGGTAAATATGATAATATCAAGAACACCTTATAGATTATCATTTTTTGGCGGAGGAACAGATTTTCCAGGTTGGTATTTGAAAAATGGTGGACGAGTCATAAGTTCGACAATAAATAAATTTTCTTATATTAATTTAAGATATCTTCCTTCTTACTTTAAATATAAATCTGTCATAAGATATTATCAAAGAGAAGAGGTAAATAATTTTAATGATATAAAACACCCCTCAGTAAAGGAATGTCTTAAGTTTTGTGGAATAAAAAAAGGTGTAGAAATTGTTCATGCTGGAGACTTACCTGCGCAATCTGGATTGGGAACAAGTTCATGTTTTACAGTAGGTTTATTAAATGCTTTATACGCTCTAAAAGGTCAAATTATAACAAAGAAGCAATTGGCAAATGAGTCAATATTCGTAGAACAAAAAAAAATAAAAGAAAATGTCGGCTCTCAAGACCAAACGGCTTCTGCGTTTGGAGGAATAAATAAAATCGAGTTTGGGACAAAAGAAAACGTTGTAGTAAGTCCCTTAGTTTTAAAAGAAAATTCAGTTATTGAGTTAGAGAATAATCTGTTGCTTTTTTTCACTGGTCTTTCAAGAAATTCATCAGAAATTGCAAAATTGCAAATTAAAAATCTTCATAAAAATAGTAATTATCTTTATAGAATGATGGACTTAGTTGATGAAAGTGAAAAACAGATATGTATGACTAAATTTCCTAGTAAAGAATTTGGTAAATTATTACATGAACAATGGCAAATAAAAAAAAAATTATCTAATAAAATTTCTAATAAAAAAATTGACGATTTGTATGATCAAGCAATCAATCATGGTGCTATAGGTGGAAAATTGTTAGGTGCAGGAAATGGAGGATTTATTCTTTTTTATGTTGAAAAAAATAAAAGAAAAAAATTTTTAAAAAAATTTAATAAATTGCTTCATGTTCCATTTAGGTTTGATTTTACTGGCTCTCAAATAATACACTATTCTTACAATAACTAATTAGAGAATAAATGTATAAAAATGATTCAAAATTAGTTGGGATTTTTAGTTCTGGAAAATCTGGTTCAACACTTGCAATTAGATTATTAGATAAATATACAAACTGTTTTGTTTATCCTGAAGAGATCAGCTTTTTATCTGTTTTTGCAGATAATTTAGTCAATATGAGAGCTATTTCAAATAAAGTTTGGAGTAATAAGGGTTATATCAAAACACCAGATTTAAATAGTAAATTGTATAAATCAAAAAGTTTTTACAAATATTATAATTATTCAATAGATAGAATACAAAACGATATAATTGATTTTAACAAACTTAAGTTAGATAAATTTAACAAACTTTTTTTTGAAAAATTTGATGGTACGTATGAAGAATTTATAAATGAATATTTAGATAGAGTAAGTAATTGGTTATTAAATAAAAAATATAATTTAAACGTTTTTAAATCTTTGGAAACTAGTTATCTTAATAGTTATTCTAAAATACATAATATGAAATTCATACATTTAATAAGAAATCCTTTTGATGTATATGCCTCACTAGTAAGGTCTACACGCTTCAAGTCAAACCCAAGCATTTTTCACTCATTTTATTTAGGTGAAGATAATATGACAAATATTATTCGTAGATGGAAAAACCACACTGAATACTTAAATAAAAATAATTTAGACCCAAAATTGCATATTGTGGTAAAGTATGAGGATTTAATTCAGAATACTTCTAAAGAACTAGATAAGTTAATTAATTTTTTAAATTTACAAAAAAATAATACGATGGATGATAAAGATTTATCATTATTAAAAAATAAAAAATTGCTATTTTCAGCTCATACTGCTAGCACAAATGTAGGTACAGAAGTATTAAATAAAGTTATAAAAGATCCAAAAAAAACTTTTAATTATCAAAGGAATTTAATAACAGATAATGAAAATTTATTAATAAATCTATTATGCAAAAATGGTATAATGAAATTTAATTATGAGCCCCTAGAAGACCATGGACGATTGAAAGTTTTTTTTAAATGGATTTTACCTATGTCTTGGGAATTTAAACATTTAGATAATGGACCATTTATAAGAAGACCACATTTAATGAAGTATCGTTTTTTTCTACCAAATTATTATATTAATTTTTTGAGGTCCATTTACTATTATTTTTATAGGAGAATAAAGCTAATTTTTTTTGGTATATGAAGGTTTTAGGTATAATTCCAGCTAAAAGAGTATCCTCAAGAATAAAAAATAAAAATATAAAAAAAATAAATAATAGATATCTCATAGAATATACAATATTAAGTTCAATAAAATCTAAAGTTTTTAGCAATATAATAGTTAGCTCCGATTCTTTAAAAGTAAAAAATATTTGCAACAACTATGATTTAACTTTTATTGAAAGACCTAAAAGTATATCTAAAAAAAATTCAGATATTAAAGATGCAATTTTATTTACACTTAATGAGCTTTATAAGTATGAAATAAATCAACCAGATTTGATAATTATACTTGAGCCAACATCACCATTAAGATCAGTTAAAACAATAAAAAATGTAGTTAACTTATTTAAATCTAAAAAAAAAATAAATTCTATACTTCCAATATCTATTAAAAATCAACTGATTGCTATTAAATATAGAAAAAGATTAAAATTTATAAATCATAGTAATATTAATAATTCTATTAAAAGAAAAAGTTATTATGAGGTTAGTAGCTTAATTTGGGCAGTAAGAACTAAATATTTTCTAAAAACGAAAAAAATATTTGATGTAAACTCTTTTCCATTTATAACAAATCAATTTGAAAATTTTGATATAAATAATCAAAAGGATCTAAAAAGATTAAAAAATAATTCGTTATTAAAAATATGAAAAAAAATATTTGTGTTTTTACTGGAGGAAGACAAGAATACGGAATACTAAGACCTCTCTTAAAAGAATTTCGTTATTCAAAAAAAATTAATTTAAAAATTATTGCAGCTGGAATGCACTTATCCAATGAATTTGGTCTAACCTACAAAGAAATAAATAGAGATGGTTTTAAAATCCACGAAAAAATTGAAAACATACTTAGCTCAGACACGCCAGTTTCAATATCAAAATCTATGGGAATTTTGATGAGCAGCCTTTCAGAAAGCTTACAAAGATTAAAACCTGATTATTTAGTTTTGTTGGGTGATAGATATGAAACATTTGCAGCAGCATCATGCGCGTTTGTTGCAAAAATTCCAATTATTCATATTCAAGGAGGAGAAAAAACTGTTGGAGCTTTTGATGATGGATTCCGACATTCTGTAACAAAAATGTCTACTATTCACTTTGTTTATCATGATGAATATAAAAGAAGAGTAATACAATTGGGAGAAAATCCAAAAAAAGTAATAAATTATGGTGGATTAAATATCGACTCGATAAAGAA
>MDTG01396048.1_pt1 | contig 10556 bp, 8 predicted proteins | sample 811421 | NCBI WGS metagenome assembly MDTG01 (sample SAMN05326645, study PRJNA326480) | marine metagenome | isolation source: seawater | place: Pacific Ocean: South East | collected 2011
GGGTGAAACTGCAGATACTTTGGCCTGCTTAAGTGCCGCTAAAGGAGCTGGCTATTTGGCTTGTCTTGGCATATGTAATGTTCCTTCTAGTTCGTTGGCGCGAGAATCCGATCTAGTATTTTTGACTAAAGCCGGCCCTGAGATTGGAGTAGCATCTACAAAAGCTTTCACAACCCAGCTCGTAGGATTACTGATGTTAACTCTCATACTGGGTAGATATCATGGCCTATCTTCTGCAGCTGAGAATGCCATTAACAATTCACTCAGAGCATTACCTGAGTCATTGGATGCTGTAATGTCACTAGAGAATCAAATTATAGAAATGGCCGAAGACTTCGACCAAAAGGAGCATGCTTTATTTTTAGGCAGAGGAATTCACTACCCCGTTGCAATGGAAGGAGCACTTAAACTCAAAGAAATTTCTTATATTCATGCCGAAGCTTATCCGGCAGGAGAGCTGAAGCACGGACCTCTTGCTCTTGTAGATTCTGAAATGCCAGTAGTAGCCGTAGCGCCAAATGATGATTTACTTGAGAAACTTCAATCGAACCTGGAAGAGGTCAGAGCCAGAGGAGGAAAGCTATATGTCTTTGGACACTCCGAGGCACACCAAGAAGATGAATCTATAACCAAGTTTATAGAGCTCCCTGAAATTCCAGAGCTCATTGCTCCCTTAATTTACTCTATCCCCCTTCAGCTACTTGCTTACCATGTAGCTATTCTCAAGGGCACAGACATTGATCAACCCAGAAACTTGGCTAAGTCAGTAACGGTGGAGTAGATAAAGATGTCTACTTCTTTTACAAAAAACTGACAAGGTGAATGTTTGTTTGTATCAAATATTCAAAAATATTAAGATAAATTTATGATCTTTAAAAATCCACAAAATGATTATGTAGAAGAATCTGCAACACCAGTAAGTTGGTTGTGGGTGCTTTTATTTGGACCATTATATTGGGTGGTTAGAGGTGTTTGGACGCATGCTGTTGCACACTTAGTTTTGGCATTATTTACCTTCGGAATTGCTCATCTTATATATCCATTCTTCACCTATTCCATTTTAAGAAAATCATATCTCAAAAAGGGTTGGGTTGAAGTTAATTAAAAGTAGACACTTTTGTTTACTCGGTCACTGTGGAATAGTGCACAACAGGGGGTTTTAACCCAGTTTATCCCTAATTCTTAGGAGAAAGTCATGAGAACAAACTACAAAGATGGAGGGCAAAAAGATCTGCTGAATTTGGTTGAATAGATTTGAGTGTCGAATTAAAAAATCCTTACTGTTCAATTAGTTAGTTTTCAATAGGATGTATAGCTTTAGAAATGCAAACTGAACTTTATTTTCTTGGTGCAGGGAGGCCATTAAAGGGGTCTAGGCCCTCTGCGCTCAAGCATATAGCCGATAATACAAAAGCGATGGACTGGCAGCTGCTCAGCTTTTCAGAAGTTGTACCAATTAATAATATTAACTTTTTAGGCGGCTATCTAATGGATGAGGTGATTGCAGCTTACCCAAACCTCAACTTTTCACTTGTATCCAGTTGGAAAGATTCAAATGCTCTTGAGACATTATTGCAGGCTCCATTTTCAGGCAGTCCGGCTATAGTTACTTATAGCGATACCATTTTTAGAAAACAGTTTGTAAACAAACTAGCCCGTCAAAAAGGTGACGTGACTATAGCCATAGACTCTGGTTGGCGTAAAAGGTTTGCTTCAAGGAGTCAGGAAGATATTGAAAACGCCGAGGTCTTGTCAGTAGAAGGGCATGAGGTTGAGTTTACGGGATTGCTTTACATGTCATCAAGGGCCGTAGAGCACCTTAAACGAATTGCTGGAAATCGAAGAATTAATGACAAAGTTAACAACATGTTGGGCCTTATAGATTATTTTGAAAATACAGATCTAACAATCAATTATTTAGATGTTGAAAGTGATTGGGCAGAATTTAATTCTGGTTCTGATATTGCTAACTTTATTTTTGGTAGTAAAGCTGACACTTTGGCTAGGCTAGAAAATATTGTAAAGAAAAGCTTAATTGGTAAACAAATAAGCTTCACCATCTCAGAGTGGAAAAAAAATAAAGAAAAAATCCTTCAGAATATTAAAAAAAAATTTGGAAATATAAGCTTAGTTGTAAGGAGCAGTTCTAAACATGAAGATAGCTGGCACTCTTCTAATGCTGGCAGATTTCGTAGCATATTAGGCATCTCCTCAACTAATGATATAAAAATTAAAAAAGCAGTAAACGAGGTGATATCGTCGTATGGTAAAAATTCGTCTGACAACGACCAGGTTTTTTTGCAAGAGTTTTTGGAGGATATAACTATAGCCGGTGTGGTATTCACATGCTCTCTGGAATCAGGAGCCCCCTATTATCGCTTTAATTTTGACGACCTTTCCCAGTCTACAGATTCGGTAACTTCAGGGATAAATCTAGATTTTAGAACTGTCATAATTAATAAATCTAACACAAAGAATTTAAGTAAAATTGCTCCTGAGCTAAGTCCGGTTTTAGAGGCCATAAAAGAGCTGGAAGTAGTGCTTGGATTTGATAAGTTAGATATAGAGTTTGCTCTAGATCGAGATAGCAAAGTTCATATTTTTCAAGTTCGACCCATAGTTGTTAATCATGAAGAGTTTGATATAGATCATAAAAAATTATCTAAGTCCATTGCGGGGGACTTCAACTATTTCAAAAAAATACAGCCATCTTCAGAATCTATTCTTGGCGATAAAGCCTTTTACAGCAATATGTCTGATTGGAATCCTGCTGAAATAATAGGCACACGACCAAAGCCTTTTTCTTTAAGTCTGTATAGATATTTAATAACTGATGAGGTTTGGGCACAGCAACGCCATGAATATGGATATCGAGACCTTAGGTCACATAATTTAATCACAAGTTTCTCAGGTCAGCCGTATGTTGATGTTAGGGCAAGTTTTAACTCTTTTATTCCGAAGAATCTGTCCAAGGCATCCGCAAAGAGAGTGATAAACGCTTATCTGTCTTTACTCGAGGAAAAACCCCACCTTCATGACAAGATCGAATTTGATATTGCTTTTACTGTTTGGACTCCAGAATTTAATAAAGCAGCTACAGCTAGGTTAAGGCCTTATGGAGTAAGGCAATCGGACATCAACCAAATGGAAGATGGGCTAAAGAAGATTACAAGAGATTCCTTGGTGCGTTTAACAGATGACACGAAGACAGTTCACGAATTAGGGGCCCTTTGTAATCAAATTGAATACTCAGATTTGACAAACCTTGAAAAAATCTTGCTTCTTATAAACGAATGTAAGCAGCATGGAACTCTGGCATTTTCTCACGCAGCTCGTGCAGGGTTCGTAGCGACCTCTTTCCTTAAGAGCCTTGTTAAGAATGGTATATTGTCAGAAAGACGACAAATGGAATTCCTTAATAGTTTTGATACGGTAGCTGGTGAGCTTAAAAGGGACAAATCAAGATTAAACCAGAACAAAATAACTAAAAAGTTTTTGATAGAGAAATATGGCCATCTAAGGTCAGGTACTTATGAGGTTACCACCCCCGCGTACTGGGAAGATCCTAATAAATATTTGATTAATAGCAAACAAATCTTGGATCATCAGACCAAATCTCTCATTTCACTCACAGATGAAGAGAAAGAGGGCGTAAATAAGATGATAGAAAAATTGGGAGTTGATATTTCTACAGAAAATTTTATTAAATTTTTATGTAGTGCAATTAAAGAAAGGGAAAGAGTAAAATTTGAGTTTACCCGAAACCTTAGTATGGCACTTGATTTTAGTGTGAAATTCGGCGAAGAAATGGGCTTGTCTAGAAACCAAGTGTCCTTTCTATCTTATCAAGATTTGTTGCTTTTAAAGCAAGGCTTAATTTCCGATAAAGAGCTACTTGAAAACAATCAGACTAGACAGGAAGACTATAAGCTTACGAAGATAATTGAGTTACCTTCATTGATTACCAGTCCCGAACAATTTTATGGCTTTGAAATTCATCCATCTGAACCGAATTTTATAGGCCTTGATGACGTAATAGCAGAGATAACTGAGGTGGATGAGAAGCATGACGGAGATTTGACCAACAAAATTATATTTATTACACAAGCTGATCCGGGATTTGATTGGCTTTTTGATTATAAAATTGCGGGCCTTGTTACATTATATGGAGGCGCCAATTCACATATGGCTATTCGAGCTGCTGAGATAGGTTTACCGGCAGCTATAGGGATTGGTGAAAAGTTATATAATTCTTTAAGATCTTCCGAAAGGATTCATCTGGATTGCTTGGGCAAGGCATTGAGGGTTGTAGAATGAAGCGAATAGGGATAACTCAGCGGGCGGAATTTATCGACACTAGCGGTGAAACAAGAGATGCTCTTGATACAAGGTGGACCCAGCTATTGCCAGAAATTGATCTTCTTCCTGTTCCTCTTCCAAACCAAAGGCCTGATCTCATTCCTGTTTATGTTAATGAATTAAAATTAGAAGGTTTTTTGTTAACAGGCGGAGAAGATCTCTCTTACTTAAATCCTGCATCTAGAGATAAGCTTTCTGCAAGAGATGAATTTGAATATGCTCTCATATCATATGCCGTCGAGAACGAAATGCCTTTATTTGGTGTCTGTAGAGGGATGCAAGTAATCAATTATTATTTTGGTGGAAAGCTGGAAGAGGTTGAGGGTCATGTTGCAGTATCGCATACCATTGTCCCTCTTGTTGAGGATATTCCACTGTCGTCAACAGTAAATAGCTTTCATAGATGGACTGTACCTTCCAACGGGCTTCCCACGACTTTTATCCCTTTGGCGGAAGACCAAGAAGGCAATATCGAAGCTTACATTCATAAATCAAAAAATATTGCAGGTATAATTTGGCACCCAGAAAGGAATCAAAAATTCAATATTCAAGATCTAAATTTTATCAAGAGGATTCTTAATGGCTAAGGCAATTATTCTGGCGGCCGGGAAAGGGTTGCGTCTCAGGCCCTTGACCAATAGAAAGCCCAAGTGTCTAGTCCCTCTTATGGGAAAAACCCTTCTTGAGCGTCAGATAGAGACATTGAACTCACTTAATATTCATGAAATAAAAGTAGTTACAGGACATTGCTCAGAAAGGATTGAAAGCCTGGGCTTAAATACTTCAAAGAACGAAAACTTTATAAATTCAAATATGGTAGCTAGCTTATTTACCGCAATTGATTTTATTAATGAATGTGATGAGGATTTAATTATTAGCTATGGAGATATTGTTTATACAAAACAGAATTTAGCTAAATTACTAGCGTGTAAAGAAGAAATAGCAATAATGATTGACGAGAACTGGGAATCTCTTTGGTCCCTCCGTTTTGAAAATGTTTTAGACGATGCCGAAACTCTTATTATGGACGATAAATGCCTTATTTCTGAAATTGGCAAGAAACCAGTAAACTTAAATGACATACAAGGCCAATATACCGGCTTAGTAAAAATCCGCTTTGATAAAATTTTACCAATGATCGATTTTTATAATAACCTAGACAGGTCGACCTTTTATGACGGGAATAATTTTTCTAATATGTACATGACAAGTTTCTTACAATTGCTGATTAATTTCTCGTGGAGGGTAAAGGCGGTAAATGTTAAGGGCGGTTGGCTAGAGGTAGATTCACTAGAGGACTTAGATAAATATGAAAATTTGGCAAAACTAGGAACGTTGAAAAATTTTTTTGAAATCTGAATGAATTTTAACAGCTTAAAGTCGTTTACAAGTGAGGACAAACAATTTTTTTGCAAGAGCAATTCTCATGCTTATAAATTATAAAAAAAATTTAAAATATTTCTTTTTATGCACTTTCTTACTTCAGACTCAACCTGTCTTTGCTTACTTAGATCCCGGTTCGGGTAGTGCTTTAGTTGCCTTTCTTGCCACCTTATTGGGGTCAATTTGGTTTTCCATCCTTTCGCTATTTTATAAAGTAAAAGAAAGTTTGATACCCAAAGGTAAAGCAATTAGCGAAAACGATATCGTGTTCTTTAGCGAGGGAAGGGCATACTGGAGCAGCTTTAGACCATTAATAGAAGAGCTAATAGAAAAAAAAATTCATTTCAGATACTTAACTTTAGACATGTATGACCCTGCATTAGAAATAGATAATAAATATATGAAGTCGAAAAGACTTTCGCTTAAACCCGGAAGTCTTTCTCGGATTAACAACATAAAAGCGAAGTGCGTTGTATCGACTACTCCAAACATAGGAACAAAAGGCTTCCCTATAAAGAAATCGCCATTTGTTAAAAATCTTATTCATTTTTTTCATCACATAGGGGACGTTTCTATTTATAAGAAAAATTCCTTAGATTATTATGATACTGTCATTCTAGGCGGAGAATTCCAAAGAAAATCTATAGAGGAGCTTGAAGTCTATAGGGGGTTAAAACAAAAAGATCTAATAGTGCTTGGCTTTCCATATCTAGACAGTTTGAGTAAAGAAAAAATCGAGTCTACGAAAATAAATCCCTTTAAAAAGAAAGATAAAACAATTTTAGTGGGTTCTTCTTGGGGCGCTAAAGGATGTCTTCGTAAATATGGCATATCTTTTATAAATCAACTTGCAGAATATGGATTTAAGGTGATTGTTAGACCGCACCCTCATTCTTTAATTGCCGAGTTGGATTTTATTATTAAATGCGAAGAGCAAACTACCCATTCAAATGTTAGTTGGGATAAGAGCCATTCGCCGTCTAGCTCGATGCTTTACTCGGATATTTTGATTTCAGATACCTCTTCTCTACGTTTCGATTACGCTTTTTTATATGAGAAGCCAGTGATTACGCTAGACATACCAATAAAAAGCCTATCCGAATTTGAAGCAGCTGACCTAAAAGAAAGCTGGTTTACGGGAGCTTCTAAGAAATTAGGACAAGTTGTAGATCAAACATCTATCTCAGAAATTTGTGTAATTGTTGAAGGCATCTTGTCGGCGCAGAAGAAAAGTGACATCAAGGAATTTAAAAGAAATACTGTCCATAACTTTGGGATAAGTGCTAATGCGATTATTTCTTACGTAGAAAAACTAAGTAAAGAAAACAAGTAATGCTCGTAAATCTATTCAGTGATATTTTGTCTAGTTATTCAGAGTTTTTTTTGTTCCTGGCCAGTCAAACAGGAAGTCATGGACTCGCAACCATACTTCTTTCCGCTTTCCTGTTCATGCTAATGCTCTATCCTTTAATCTGGTCCCAGCAAGCTGTAGTCAGGGAACTTGAAATGCAAAAAATTCTAGTGCCCCAAATTAACTTAATAAAATTGAATATGACTGGAGCCGCTGCCCATCATGGCTTAAGGAGGCTCTATTCCCGTTATTCATATCATCCTTTATTTGCTATACGAATCTTGATGCCTCTGTTAGTTCAACTTCCTATTTTAATTCTTACATTCTTCATGTTTAAAGATCTGGAGGCGATTAAGGGGGTACAGTTTTTGTGGATTTCAGATCTCAGTAAACCTGACGAACTTTTTCCATTTGTATTCGGCAACGGAAACCTGCTTCCTTTTGTGATTTTAGGATTAACCTTAATTTCTGCCCTTTTTACAATTGATTTCAGTCAAAATGATTTTATTCAAGCTGCAGGCATAAGCTTTTTTTTCTTTATTCTGCTCTATAACGAAAGTTCAATACTCCTTTTATTTTGGGCGATCAATAGCTTTAACATGCTCTTGAGACAAATCTATTTTTATTTTAAGGCAGATAAAGAACGCACCTTGAGCTTTAATAAATTCTGGGAAGGTATAGCTAAATTTTTAAATAGCAGAGAACTGATTTATTTTATTGTTTTCACATTCTGTTGCTGCTCAATATTCTGGAGCACCATCGATTCTGGAATGATCAGGCTTTTCTCTGGCTCGCTTTTTTATTTCTCATCAGCTCTGTTTGTGTTGATGCTAGCATTTGTTATTTTGAGGTATTCAAGATCCAAGAGTCTTAAATTCAATTTAATTTTCAGCAAAAAGATAATATCTAATAGCAATCCAAAGAAAACAGATTCTATTCTTGTGTTATTGCCCCTATCGTTTGTCTGTCAGTATGCATTACTTAACGATTATGTAATGAATGACTGGGAAAAAATAGAATTCATAACTTACTACGCAATTATTTTTATCTTTTTCCTATATTTTTTACCTCTATTGCTTAGTAAGCTTTTCTACATTGTTGGGCTTGTGCCTCTTACGTTATCTCTCTCTATAATTTTTGCTGGATTTCCTGTTCTTGTTTCTTTAAACCATTGGTATCCAGGGAAGCCGGACTTGGCTTTTCTGTTTGCGCTACTCGGAATAGTCTTTTGTCTGCTTTCCTTCTTATTTCTTTTTAAGCGATCTATCTTAATTAAAATGAGCGCTTTTGTGTTTATTGTGAACACTTCTTACACAATATTTCAATCAGATCTAGTTTCAATAGAAGAGCCCAGAATAATAGATTATGAAAATTTTATACCGACGGGACCAATGAAAAAAAAACCTAATATATTTATGCTTACTTACGACAGTTACGTTGGACAAGAAACTATGCAACAGTACGGAATTGATAATATAAGCCAAGAAGAGTACCTTTTAGAAAGAGGTTTCAAGATATATCCACAAACTTACAGCATAAAAAGCGGTTCAAGAGGAACGATATCAAGAATTTTAGAGATGTCTTCAACAATAGAACAAGAAGAGGTTTATTCTACTGCAGGGCATGCATTAGCTCCGTCAATTCTTGAAAAATACGGCTACCACACTTATGGAATTTTAACTCCGTATTTATTGGCTTCCCCCTATATAGGGGATAAAACAAGCTTTCCAAACCTGGCCACTGGACCTGAGGCTATTTATGCTGGTTTAGAAAGCGGGGAATTTAGCTTTGATTTAGTTGCAAAAACAAGCAAATATACTCACCAAGACTTTATTAACGAGAAGAGAAAAATATTTGTAGAGAAAAGCGAGACCCCTAAGTTTGTTTACACTCACACTGGCCCAGGACATAGCCAAAATTCTGGGAAGTGTCTTTCTAATGAGATCGAATTGTTTGAACAAAGACTGAAAGTTGCAAATAGAGAAATGAAAGAAGATATTGAATCAATTCTATCAATTCCTTCAGATGCAATCATAATAGTACACGGCGATCATGGGCCATATCTAACAGGAAACTGTTTAAATTTAAGTGATGACCTAAATGAGATAACTAGACTAGCTCTCCAAGATAGTTATGGCACCTTTTTAGCTATCCGATGGCCAGACGAAGATTACAAGGATTTTGATAATATACGTACCTTGCAGGATTTATTTGAATCTGTTTTTAAGTTTTTATATCAATCGCCAAATGTACTTCTTAAGCGCGTCCCCCCTGTAACACTTGCTATGGGCACTAAATACGTAAGAAGCTCTGTTCCAGACGGAGCTGTTATTGACGGCAAGATACAAATAGGAGTCAATTCAGAAGAGGTGTTATTTGAAGGTGCAGATAAAGTAGATTAGAGAGAGAAATTTAAAATTCGGTACTTTTCAAAGTTTATCTAAAAGTAGCGGCATGGAGATTCGATGACTTGAAACATGGAACAGCAACAGTATTGGTTGAGACAACCATGTGTGTATTGGTATTTTCTCTGCCAATTTCCATAATTTCATTTATCATCACTTTAATATTCTGCTTGAGAAAATAGAAATAAATTTGATGGCCAAAAAATACATTACTTTTTATGACAAATTTATTCGTCAATCGAAAACACTCAGTGACGGTAGAGTAGGTAAAGGTGTCTACACAGTATGAGTAAAAAATTATTAATTTCTAATTCAATTATGTGGGCAGCTGCAATTCTTGTTGTCGCTATAGTCGAAGAAAAGCAGTTTGCAATTTTGATGCTTGTTATATTGGCAACAACTTCATTAATATTTTTAAAGAAAGGAAATGAGCAGCAAAAGTAGACACTTTTGTTTTCTCAGTCGCCGTGGAGTAATTGAGAACAGTGAATAATATCGTAGAGGGAGGCTGTTTCTGTGGCTCAGTTCGCTATAGTTTTGAGCCCAACAATTATCTTTCTTCAAATTGCCACTGTTCCATGTGCAGACGTACTTCAGGAGCTGCTTTTGTTTCTTGGATGGCAATTCCAGTAACCAGCTTTAAATTCAATAAAGGAGAGCCTAAAAAACTAATTTCCTCTGATCATGGAACCAGATACTTTTGCAAAGAATGCGGTACTCACCTAACTTGTCTTCTTGATGATTACCCCAAGTATGTCTATATCACAATTTGTAGCCTAGATAAGCCACAAGACTTTGAGCCCCACGGAGACATGTATGTTGAAGATATGCTTGATTGGGTTAAGAGATAATGAAATTAAATCGCTGTTCAAATCTAATTAGTTTTACAAAAAACAGACTCTATATTTTTATGATATTTAGCATTTTTTTGACTTCTCAAATCTATGCAAGCGAATTTAAAGTTGGGTTTGCTGAGCTTTCAATTACCCCTGATCTAATTGATGAATGGGAAGATATAAATAACGACGCACAATTTGATCCAGATATCGATAACTGGA
>MDTG01435115.1_pt1 | contig 10556 bp, 11 predicted proteins | sample 811421 | NCBI WGS metagenome assembly MDTG01 (sample SAMN05326645, study PRJNA326480) | marine metagenome | isolation source: seawater | place: Pacific Ocean: South East | collected 2011
CCAGCTTTTGCATTAATTAAAGTTTTTTCTACTTTTTTTTTCGCTAATCATGATACTAAAACACCATTTTATATTTCTTTGATTTCAGTATTACTAAATATTTGTGTGAGTTTGTATTATTTTAAAAGTATAGGTTTTATAATAATTCCCATTGCAACAACAATTTCCTCTTGGTTCAATTCATTAATACTTTTTATTTATCTAAAAAAGAAAAATCTATTCTCTTTTAATAACTTTTTTTTTAGAAGTTTGATAAAGATATTTTTTGCTTCATTTCTTATGGGTCTATTTTTTAAATATCTTATTTTGATTTTTGGAAATCAACTGACCTATGATTATGATTTTAAATCATTTTATTTAATATTAAGTGTTTTTTTAGGTCTTTCATTTTATTTGATATTGTCATTATTTATCAAAGCCTTTAAATATCAAGATATTAAACTAAGATATTAATTATGGAAAAAAAAATTTTTTCAGGTGTTCAGCCTACCGGTAATCTTCATATAGGAAATTATTTGGGAGCAATTAAAAATTTTGTTCAATTAAGCAATGATAATAAAAATAAATGCATTTTTTGTGTAGTGGATCTTCATGCAATAACTGTGTTTCAAAATCCAAAGATATTAAAGAAAAATATACTTGAGACAGTTGCAACCTTTATAGCAAGTGGAATTGATCCAAAAAAGAGCGTTATTTTTAATCAATCTCAAGTTGGTGCACATTCAGAGGCAGCATGGATATTAAGTTGTGTGGCTCGTATGGGATGGTTAAATAGAATGACACAATTTAAAGAGAAAGCTGGCAAGGATAAAGAAAAAGCGAGCATAGGACTTTATTCCTATCCAATATTAATGGCGGCAGATATTTTGATATATGACTCAACACATGTACCAGTCGGTAATGATCAAAAACAACATCTTGAGTTATGCAGAGATATTGCACAAAAATTTAATAAAGATTTTGCTGTCGACGATTTTTTTAAAGTTCCAGAGCCACTAATTCAAAAAGATTTTTCCAGAATAATGAGTCTTAAAGATGGAACAAAAAAAATGAGTAAATCAGAGTTATCAGATTTAAGTCGAATAAATTTAACAGATGAAAAAGATGATATTATTAATAAAATTAAAAAAGCTAAGACTGATCCACAACCGATGCCATCAAATCCAGGGGAGTTAAATGAAAGACCTGAGGTGAAAAATTTGATTGGGATTTACTCTAGTCTAAATAATTCAACTTTAGAAAAAACTATTCAAGAATTTTCAGGAAAAAATTTTTCAGAATTTAAAAGTAAATTAATTGAAATTCTAATTGAAAAAATATCACCTATTTCAGCAGAAATTAAAAGATTATTAAATGAAAAAAATTACTTAAACGAAGTTCTTTATGAAGGATCAAAAAAAGCGGGTGAAATAGCCTCAAAAAAGGTGAAAAAAATTCACGATATTGTGGGTTTTTAAAAAAAAGAAACTTATTTAGAGTTTAAATTTTTAAATTATTGATTATATATCAATAATGTTTGTTCAAACAGAAATAACACCAAATCCAAATTCTTTAAAATTTTTGCCTGGAAAGAAAGTTTCTAATATTGGAATTTTTGAAATCACAAAAAAAGATAAAACTGATAACGAACTTGTAAAAAATCTTCTATCAGTGAATGGTATTGAAGGAATTCTTCTTGCAGAAGATTTTATTTCAGTAAATAAGACCAAAGAAATCGATTGGGAAGAAATTAAACACATTATTATTTCATTGATAAATGATTTTTATTCTGAAGGAAGAGATTGTGTTTTAGATATAAATGAAAATGACAAACAATCTAATCTTTCTGAAATTGAGATAAAAATTGTAAAAATTTTAGACGAGAAAATACGACCTGCAGTCGCTAAAGATGGAGGTGACATAAAATTTAAGGGATTTATCAACGGAATAGTGAAAGTACAGCTGCAAGGAAGCTGTTCTGGTTGTCCGAGTTCGACTCTGACCTTAAAGCAAGGAGTTCAAAACCTCCTTAAACATTATATTAGAGAGGTTAAAGAAGTTGAGGCAATTTAATTTTAAAAAGATAAAATTTCTGAATGTTAACAGAAAAAAGAAGACTACAGAAATAATAAATCTATTTGGACATAGAGTTAGAAGCTCAATAGGTAGAACGTTCGTAGCATGTTTTGTTGTAATAGGTTTTTTTTATGCTGCTCCAATTTTCATTAATTTTGCGAACGATGAAATTTTTTCTAAAGAATTTCAAAATGATTCAAGAAAAATAATGGTTTATAAACTTAATGGCAAACAAGAAGAAATCAGTGTTGATCTAAATGAAACATTTGATGAAAAGGATTTGTTATCGGATATCCTCACACTAAATGACTTAGAGACTGAATCTGTAAGATTAAGCGCCTCTACAATAAGTCAACTATTTAAAGATACAAATTATAACTTAGACGATGTGAGAGTTAATAAGTTAGTTAGACCAGTTGCACTAACATGGTTACCAAATGAAATTAAAAAAATAGAAAATACAAAAAAAAGAAAAAATTTATTCATTCAAATTGTTTTACCTTTAATTTTAGAGGAAAATAACAATATTAAATTAGATAGGCTAAAGCTTTTTGCTATTATTAATAAAAATAATAATACAAAATTAGAAAGACAATGGCTTAATCAGAAATACAAACAATATGGAATTCCCTCAAAAGATTTATCAACCCTAAAAATAAGAATGGACGAAATACCAACTTCGTTAGCTATTGCTCAAGCCGCAAAAGAAACTGGTTGGGGTACCTCACGTTTTGCGCTAGAGGGTAATGCTTTGTTTGGGCAGTGGACATGGTCAGGAGAGGGATTAAAGCCAAAGGATGCAGAAAAAAATCAAGGACATAAAGTGATGAAGTTTAATGTCCTGCAAGCATCAGTTAGAGCTTATCAAAGAAATCTTAACACACATAAGTCTTACAAAGAATTTAGAAAAGCAAGAGCAAAATTAAGAGATGAGGGGGTGCTATTAGATAGTATCGTTTTATCTCAACACTTAGATAAGTATGCTGAAACAGGTCAAAAGTATGTTGATATAATTCGGAAAATTATTACTCAAAATAATTTAAAAGATTTCGATGATGCTAAGTTATTACCATCTAGCAAAAAATTAGAGAGTCTTATTTAATTACTTAACATTTTCAACCACAGTAAATTGGGTTCCAAACCATCTCCATTTACCATTATCGTTTAATGAACAGTTTATTCTTCCTCTTCTAGGTAAAAATTTTTTTTTAAATTTTACTTTCATAAAATTACCCTCAAAATTTAAGTCTGTTTTATTCCATTCACCTCCATCATTGGAATAACAAGTAATATTTTTAATGTTTTTTTGTTCTTTAAAAAACTTTACAGTCAAATCTGGTGGATTTTTTTTATCATCTATTTTTTTTTCCTCTGGTAAAATTGAACTATATTCGAGAGGCGCATAATTAATGACAGATTTAAATCTTTTTAAATCACCATATTTTTCATTTATTGGAAATCTTGGCAATTCGAATCTATTTTTATTAATATCAATTACTCCAGAATGTTGACCAAAGGCCATATTAAACTTAGTGGAAATATAGTCTTTCATATATTTTGAATATTCACCAAATGGATAAGAAAATATTGATGGCACATATCCTAGTTTTTCTTTAAAAATCTTACTAGCTATTTCGATATCGTTTATAAAGTCTTTATTTGTCATTTTAATCAAATACTTATGCGTATGAGAATGGTGTCCTATTGTACCTAATTCTGAATTTTCAATCTCTAAAATTTGACTCCAAGTCATATAACCATTTTTTCCAACAGGTTCAGTTGATATGAATAAAATAAAAGGAATTTTATTTTTTTTTAAGTATGGCCACGCCTCTTCATAAAAAGATTTGAAGCCATCATCTATGGTAATTAAAATTTTTTTCTTAACTTTAATTTTATCAAATTCTTGTTCGAAAAGTTTAGGATTATAAAAATCATATCCAAGATATTTAATCATTTGCATTTGTTCGTCAAAAATATCCATTTTGATATTAGTCGATGGATATTTGTTTTCATTAAAACGATGGTACATTATGGACAAAACTCCACTATCATTTGAAAATGATTTACTATTAGCCTCCTCTGAATTAGAATTAGCATAATAAAACAATTGCAATATGACTAAACTTATAATCGATGCCGCTAAAGAGAATATTTTTTTAATGATCATTACTGATAGTGATATTTATAGTGTTAGTCACAAAAATAGCAAAACTAATTATGAAAAATTAATGATTTTAATTAATGAACTTTTAAGTTCAAAAAATCTTGAAATAAAAGACATTTCCACAATTTATTTAAATATAGGACCAGGAAGTTTTGCTGGTATAAGAAATTCAATTTCTACAATAAAAGCAATTAGTTTGGTGATGAAAATAGATTATTATTGTTATAGTTTTCAATATTTTACAGATATTAAAGAAATAAAGTATGAAAATATTCCCAATTTATGCGATAAATTTAAAGTTAAAAAAAATTTGATTAATACTATTTATATAAGTTAGAATTAATTATGTCAGATAATATTGAACAAAAATGTTTATCTAAAGGTGTTAAGTTAACAGAACAAAGAAAAGTAATCGTTAGGGTGATATCAGAGTCTAAAGAGGCTTACGGAGAGTCAGACCATCCTGATGTTGATGAGTTATACAGTAGAGTTTCCAAAATTGATGCTAAAATAAGCATAGCCACAGTTTACAGAACAGTTAAACTTTTAGAGGAGGCTGGTATTTTAGCTAAACATGATTTTAAGGGTGGAAAAGCTAGATATGAAGCAATGATCGAAAGTCATCATGATCATCTGATAGATGTTAAGTCTGGAGAAATAATTGAGTTTGTGAGTGAGGAAATTGAGTCTCTTCAAAAAAAAATCGCAGAAAAACATGGCTATACTTTAGTAGACCACAAACTAGAACTTTATGGGGTAAAAAAAAAACCTCAATAAATGAATCAAAGAATATTTATTAAAACTTTTGGGTGTCAAATGAATGAGTACGACTCAAATCGTATCTATGACACTGTTAAAAAAATTGGATTTTATAAAACTGAAAATTATAGTGATGCAAATTGTTATCTTTTAAATACTTGTCATATTCGAGATAAAGCTAAAGAAAAAGTCTACCATGAAATTGGAAGAGTAAAAAAAATTTTTAGGTCGAAAGAAAAACCACTGGTAATAATCGCAGGTTGTGTTGCTCAAGCCGAAAACCAAGAAATGCTAAAAAGAGAACCTTACATAGATTTGGTAATTGGCCCTCAGTCATATCACAAAATAAATGAATTGATTTTAAAATATATTAGAAAGAAAAATAGAATTGAGGAAACAGAATTTGACACAATTAATAAATTTGATTATTTAAGTAAAATAAAAAATCAATCAGGAAAAACCTCATCATTTTTAACTATTCAAGAGGGTTGTGATAAGTTTTGCCACTTTTGTGTAGTTCCATATACAAGAGGCCCGGAGTATTCAAGACCTTTCAGCCAAATTATTGATGAAGCCAAATCTTTAATAGATAGTGGAGCAAAAGAAATAATTTTATTAGGCCAAAATGTAAATGCTTATAATTTTGAAAATTATAAATTATCAAATTTAATTTTAGCTATTGAAGCACTTCCGGGACTTGAGAGAGTGAGATATACTACTTCTCACCCTAAAGATATGTCAGATGATTTAATTGATGTCTACAAGCATTCAAAAAAATTAATGCCTTTAGTTCATTTACCTATCCAGAGTGGTTCTAACAAAATTTTAAACTTAATGAATAGAAAACACACTATAAATGAATATTTAAGAATATTTGATAAATTAAAAGAAATAAATAATAATATAGAGTTCTCAAGTGATTTTATAATTGCTTATCCTGGTGAAGAAGAAAAAGATTTCAATGAAACATTAAACTTAATTAAAAGAATCAAGTTCATAAATTCATATTCTTTTATTTACAGTCCAAGACCAGGAACAATTGCTGCAAATTTGAGATTGATAGAAAAAGAAATATCGAATGAAAGACTAGAAAAAGTTCAAAATCAACTTTTTGAAAATCAAAAAACTATGAATAAATCTTTGGAAAACAAGATTTTAAATGTGCTTGTTGAAAATTTAACAGAAGACAAGACCCAAGTTTTTGGGCGATCAGAATATATGACTTCAGTTGTATTTAATGGTAAACAAAGTGATATTGGGAAAATTGTTCCTGTAAAAATAATGAAAAGCAATAGAAGTACTTTGTTTGGAAAAGTGATTGAAAATTCAAATAAAAAGGTAGCCTAAAATTGAGTAGTTTGACTAAGAAAAATATAGATCCATCACTAAAATTTGTTTATTCAGATAACAACACTTTAAGTGTCATTTTTCAAGATAACAATTTATTAATGGGAGTAGCTGGAGAATTTAATAAAAATTTAAAAGAATTAGAAAAAATTATTCAAGCTGACTTATATTCTAGAGGAAATTCTATAGTAATTAAATCAAATGCTAAAGATAAAGAAATATTAAAAAATGCTATTCAATTTTTGGCCAATCAGTTTATCAATAATGGAAGTATTGAAAATAAAGATATAGTTTCATCAATTGATAAATTTATGATTAATGAAAAAGTAAAAAATAATAATATTACGGATATTATTAAAACTCCAAAAAAATCAATAATTCCTAGATCAGAAAAACAAAAAAATTATGTCAGAGCTTTAAGGCAAAGTGATATTATTATTTCGGCAGGACCAGCTGGAACAGGTAAAACATTTTTGGCTGTTGCAGTTGCATTAACGATGTTATTAGAAAAAAAAATTGAAAGAATAATTTTATCAAGACCAGCAGTTGAGGCAGGTGAACGTTTGGGGTTTTTGCCTGGTGATATGAAGGAAAAAGTTGATCCATATTTAAGACCTTTATATGATTCTCTTTATGAGCTTTTTCATTTCGAGAAGATACAGAGGATGATTGAAATTGGTGATATTGAAATTGCACCTTTAGCTTTTATGAGAGGAAGAACATTGAAGAATTCTTTTGCAATTTTAGATGAAGCTCAAAATGCAACAGATACGCAAATTAAAATGTTTTTAACAAGAATAGGAGAAAATTCAAAAATAGTTGTAAACGGTGATCCAACACAAATTGATTTACCTAATAAAAAGTTGTCAGGATTAGTAAGGTCCAAAGAATTATTAGGTCATTTGAACGAAATATCAGTTGTTGATTTTGATCATTCAGACGTAGTAAGACATCCTCTAGTTTCAAAAATTGTAAAAGCCTACTCAAAAAATGATTAATATATTCGTCTTCTCTGATGAGAAGGCTTGGTCTAAAAGACTTAAACAAAAAGAGCAATTTTTTTATAAAATCTGTAAATCATTTCCCCAAAAATATAAATTTTTAAATAAAAAAATTTCCCTTTCATTATTACTTTCTAACAACAAAAATATTAGGAAATTAAATAAGAATTTTAGAAATAAAAATAAATCAACTGATATTTTATCTTTTCCATTTGATAAAAAATTTAAAGCTTCAAAACAAACGTATATAGGAGATATTATAATCAGTTATAATTTTATTGATAAACCAAAATCTCAAGAACTTAAATTATTCAAAGAAAAATTGATTAAAACCTTTATACATGGCTTTCTTCATTTGTTAAGTTTTGATCATATAAAAAATAAAGATTATAAAAGAATGCTTAAAGAAGAAGAACTAATATTTAAATCTGTAATCTCTAAAATAAATTAAATTGAAAAAAAAAATATATTTTGAAATAACTTTTTTATTTTTTTTGGGATTGTTAACATCTTTAAGTTTACCTCCATTTAATTTTTTTATCTTAAATTTTTTTACATTTTCATTTTTTTTTATGTTTTTAATAAAAAAATCTGATCAACATAAAGATAAAAAACTGTTTTTTATCTATGGCTGGTTATTTGGATTTGGTTATTTTTTAAGTAATTTGTATTGGATTTCAATATCATTAACATTTGATCAAAATTTTAAGTTTTTGATGCCCTTCGCAATGATATTAATACCTGCTTTTTTATCGATATTTTATGGTTTGATCTCATTTTTATTTATAATGTTAATTCAAAACAGGATAGTAAGCTCTTTTTTAATCTTTGTCTTAATTTTTGGAATTTTGGAGTTTTTAAGAGGTTCAATTTTAACTGGTTTTCCATGGAACTTGATCGCTTATAGTTTTTCAAATCAATTAGAGATTTTATCAATTACATCCGTTATTGGCACTTATGGATTTAACTTATTTTGCATTTCATTGTTTACCAGCCCAGCGTTATTCTTTCTAAAAAGTTCTAAAAAAAGTATAATGATTTATTTAATATTAATTATTACGATTTTATTTTCCTATATTCTTGGATTATCTAATAAAGATAAATTTAATAATGCTTTAGAGATAAATTATAATCATAAAATTAGAGTAATTGGCTCTAATATCAGTCTTGATAGATTTTATAAAAATATAGACACTGTCTCAGTAATACAAGATTTAATTAAAATAAGTGATCCAAATTTAAATGAGAAAACTATTTTTGTTTGGCCTGAGGGTATTTTTCCAGATATTTCTCAAGATGACTTTAATCAGTACAGCTCGTTATTTGAAGAAAACTTTAATAAAAATCATTTATTTATTATTGGAATTAATAGTCAATCTAAAACAAACAGTCGTGTGGACTATTTTAATTCATTCTCTCTTTATGATCATAAATTAAATTTATTAGATTCTTACAACAAGATTAATCTAGTACCTTTTGGGGAGTTTTTACCCTTTGAAAATATTCTAAAACACGTTGGTTTAAGATCATTGACAAATAATTATCAATCTTTTTCAAGAGGAATTGAGAGAAAAATTATCAAAATTGAAAGAGGAGAATTTTCTTTAAAAATTCTACCTTTAATTTGTTATGAAATAATTTACTCAGGTAGATTGCATAGAAATATTGAATTTGATTTGATTATGAATATTTCTGAAGATGGATGGTTCGGTCAATCAGTAGGACCAAAGCAGCATTTTGTTCATAGTATTTTTAGGGCAATTGAAAATGGAAAATATGTTGTAAGATCGTCAAATAATGGAATTTCTGCAATAATAAATCCTCTAGGTGAAATCGAACATAAAGTAGATTTTGGTCAATCAGGTTTTGTGGATCTTGAGAGAATAAGGAAAATACAACCAACACTATTTTATAAATATGGAAATAAAGTTTTTGGATTATTAATTTTATTGTATATTTTTTTTATTTTTTCATTTAATAAAATTAATAATGAGTAATCTTAAAAATTATCTTTTCACAAGTGAGTCCGTATCCGAAGGTCATCCAGATAAAGTTTCTGATAGAATTTCAGATATGGTTGTTGACAGTTATCTTTCTAAAGACCCATTTTCTAGAGTCGCATGCGAAACTCTCACTACGACGAATAAAGTGGTTTTAGCTGGTGAAGTAAGGGGTCCTGAAATAAATAAGGATGAAATGATTCAAAAAGTCAGAAATTGTATTAAGGATATTGGTTATGATCAAGAAGGATTTACTTATAAAGAGGCAACTAAAATTGAAAGTCACTTACATTCACAATCTGCTGATATTGCAATGGGAGTGGATTCTTCAGGAAATAAAGATGAAGGAGCAGGTGATCAAGGTATAATGTTTGGTTTTGCGTGTAATGAAACTGATGTTTTGATGCCAGCACCTATTCATTATTCTCATAAAATATTAAGACTAATGGCCGAGGACAGGAAATCAGGAAAATTAAAAAATATTGAACCTGACTCAAAAAGTCAAGTTACTTTTGAGTATGTTGATGGTAAACCAAGTAAAGTAAAATCTGTTGTTATATCATCTCAACACTCTTCGGATATTAATCAAGCGCAAGTAAGAGATTTACTAAGGCCTTATATGGAAAATTCAATTCCAAAAAATTTCCTTGAGGGATTAGATGATAAAGAATTTTATGTGAATCCCACTGGAAATTTTGTAATTGGTGGACCTGATGGTGATTGTGGGCTTACCGGTAGAAAAATTATAGTAGATACATACGGTGGTGCAGCACCTCATGGAGGGGGTGCTTTTTCAGGGAAAGACCCAACCAAAGTTGACAGATCTGCAGCTTATGCAGCAAGATATATTGCAAAAAATATCGTTGCTTCAAAAATAGCTGACAAATGTTTAATTCAACTAGCTTATGCTATCGGTGTTTCAAAACCTCTATCAATTTATGTAGACTTGTTTGATCAAGATGATGACAAAAATAAATTTGTTGTAGAAAAAATAAAAGAAAATTTTGATTTAAGTCCGCGAGGAATTAGAGAGATGTTAAATTTGAATAAACCGATTTATGAAAAAACAGCTGCATATGGGCACTTTGGAAGGAATCCTGAGGATAATGGATCATTTTCCTGGGAAAAAACCGATAAATCGAGCGTTTTTTCTAAATAGTTTCTGTTGAATAAAAAATAAACTTTACTATATTGCCCTTACATTGTTGAACTATCAAAATGGGCTTC
>MDTG01428452.1_pt1 | contig 10555 bp, 5 predicted proteins | sample 811421 | NCBI WGS metagenome assembly MDTG01 (sample SAMN05326645, study PRJNA326480) | marine metagenome | isolation source: seawater | place: Pacific Ocean: South East | collected 2011
TATCTAGCAAATTCAAAAGATATGAATCAAATCATAGATAAATTAAAAGAATAATTATTTACCATAAAATTTTAAATGACTTATAATTTCATTACCTATCTCTTTTACAACATTTACCGCAACTGAATTACCTAGTTGTTTCATTCTTTGGTATTCTTTAACTGGCATTTTAAATGATTTTGGAAAACCCATCATTTGAAGTCCTTGTTTAGAATTTATTCTAACTACCTCTTTATTTACTATATAACCATCCCAGTTTCTTCTATCGTTAATTGGTGACCTGCCTCCACCTACTCTTAATGTAAAGCCTATTTTTCTTTCATTTATTCCTTTAAGGTCTGTTGAAACAAAACCACCAAAAATATCAGAAACTGTTTTTTTTAATGTTTTTTTTTGGGGGAAAGTAAAACTTAATTCTTGGAACATTTTTTTTAATTTTGGTTTATAAAATCCTACCATATAAATTCTAGGTCTATGTTGGGGAAGGCCAAAATCAGAAGCTTTAAGAACTTCATAATCAAAAGTGTAATTAAGATTTTGAAGAGTTTTATAAATTTTTTTAAATGTTCGACCTTTATCATGATTCTTTAAATGTCTTACATTTTCTAAAAAAAAAGCTTTTGGTTTTTTAATTCTCAAAATTTCTTCAATTGAAAAAAATAAATTACCATCCTTATTATCTTTAAATCCTCTTTTATGACCAGCTTGTGAAAAAGGTTGACACGGAAAGCCTGCACACAAAATATCAAATTTTGGTATTTTTTTAAAATCAACTTTCCATATATCGCCCGCAAAAAACTCTGGATTATTTATGTAACTATCTTTAAAATTTGCTGAGTAAGTCTTTCTGGCATTTTCATCTATTTCAGATGCAAATACACATTTCATTCCTATTGATTTTAATGCTAAATGAAAACCTCCAATACCAGCGAATAAATCAATAAATTTTAACTTTTTCTTCATATTTTAGTTATAGAATCAAAATAATTCGTTAGAATATCAGAATGAAAATATTAGTCACTTGACTACTCGATAGTTGATTGAAAAAATTATTTTTTTTAAAATTACTATTAAACCAATGTCAAATAAAAGTCCATTAATAGCATGTATTTCTCTTTGTCTTATAGATGATAAATTTCACAAAGATGAAAAAAGATATTTAGAGGATATATGTGAGGAAGAGTGGGAATTAAGTGTAGACGAAGTTCAAAATGTACATGATGAAATCAAAGATAAAGGAATTAATCAATTTAAAAATTTTTTTTATGAGTTTACAGAAAAAGTTCCAGACAATGAGAAAGAATATTATTTTGAATTATTTACAGATTTAGCCGAAGTAGACGGTTATTTACATTCCAAAGAAATATTATTATTAGACCAACTTCAAAAAATTTGGAATATTAAAAAAGAAGCTTCATCAATATTTGTACCCTCTAAAGAACAAAAAGAAATAATTGAAGAAAATTTTTCAAAAAGGATTGTAGTTATATCTCCTCCTGGATGTGGAAAAACAGCGATTGCAGCTTTAAGATGTAATAATTTAATTACTGAACAAAATGTAAACCCTTCCAATTTGTTAGTACTATCATTTTCAAATGCAGCAATTAAAGAGTTGAAAGATAGGATCGAGAAACGAAGTAATATTAATGTAGATTCAATTAAACTTTCTACCATTGATTCACAAACATTTAAATTTTTGAGAGGATGGGGAGAACAGGAAGTAAGAGAATACATGACTGGAGATTATGAACAAAATATAAGAACTTTCATAGATTTAATTAAAAAAAAAAATGAAGATGTAATTTCTGATATAAAAAGTTTTGAACATATTATAATTGATGAAGCGCAAGATATTACTGGAATAAGATCAGAACTTTTATTGATAATAATAAAAAATATTAATAAAAATTGTGGGATTACTATTTTTGGTGATCCAAACCAAGCAATCTATAATTTTACTTTAGATGATGGAGATCAATCAGAAGAGCAAGAAAATTTTTTAGATGAATTAATTGAAAATAAAAAATTTGCTCAAAAAACATTAAATAAAATATTTAGAACTGATTCTAAAAAACTTCTAGATTTATTTACAAAATTTAGAAAAAATTTTGTTGACTTAAAACAAGATTCAGATGGACAAAAAGATTTTTTAAAAAAAAAAAAAATATTATTTGAAAAAGCCGAAGAAGATTCCAATGGAATCGTTGGGGATATTATTGAAAGTGTTGGAAAAGGACAAAAGCATCTATTTTTGTTTAGAAAAAAAGTTGAAATGCTTAATGCCGCAAATACTGCACTTAAAAATAAACAAAATATAAGTTTAAGATATGGAGCAAGTCCCAACTGTTTATATCCATGGATAGCAAGAATTTTTTACGATCATATGGATGAAACTATATCTAAAAAATATTTTATCGATAAATGGCAAAATATAAAAGTAGTATCAACGATGGATCCAGAGGAAGCATGGAACAAAATTCATAGAGAAGCTCCAATTGATAAAGATGTAAATGTAGAAACATTAAGAGAAAAACTATCATCGGGAAAACCTTCTTTTGATTTGTGTATGAGAGATTATGGTGAATCCTCAAATGTTTTGGGCACTGTTCATGCTTCCAAAGGAAGGGAGTCTGAAAAAGTTTCTTATTATACTTTTAAAAATGAAGCCCCCCAAAAAAATTCAGATTTTCGCGAGGAAACAAGAATAATGTATGTTGCTATAACCAGGTGTAGAAATGATTTTAGTGTTAGAGATTTAGAAGAAGAAATTGGCTATAGAGAATGGAATAAAAAGATTTATGACAGAATTTATGTTTATAGAAAAGGTAGTTGGACTCAACCATATTTCCATTTACAGGTTGGACTTAATGGAGATTTAGACGAAATAAGATTAGTTGCAAGTCCTTCAAGCAATGAATGGGGCTTTACCACTAAAAGTGACGTAGACGAAAACCAAAAATTTTTTTCAAAAATTTTTAACCCAATAAAAGTTGGTGTAATGCATCAAGTAGGTCATGGAAAAAATTATTCTATGGTTTTTGGAAAACAAAAAATAGTAGATCCAAAATATAATAAATTTGTTTTAAATCATACTTATGGCTATATGGGAAAAAATTTTGAAATAAGTGTTAATAGTATTATAAAAAAACATGTTTCTGGAAGCACCTTCAAACATATAGATGATATTTATATGATTGGTTCAAAGACCTGTGTTATATCAAAAAACAATTCTAGATTGCCAAGTGTTTATGAACCATATGGAAAAACTGGTTTTTTTTTAGCTCCCATTCTTGCTGGATGGGCACATGTACCGACTAAAGTAAAATCTTCTAGAAGATATAGAAAGAGCTATTGATAAAATGGTTGATAAGAGAGAGATTTTTATAAAAAGACTAAAAGAAGATTTAATAGGTCCACTTAAGGAAGATGAAATTTTAGAATCTAATCCATTGACTACATATTTGAATGGCATTTTATATCCATCAAATCTAAACGAATCTGATGAAAACGATGATGAAGTTGAAACAGTTGTTAAGGACTCAGATACGCGTGATGAAAGTAGAGATAAAATTGTAAATAATAAAATAAAAAAACCCTCAACCATGGGTATATCTTTTTGTTTAGACCCTAAAAAAAATAAAGAATTAACAGTAGACTTAACAATCAATCTTGGAATTTATAAAAAAATTATAAAAAAAAATGAAGATGAAGAAAAAAAAAACTCAGATAATTATAAAAGAGAAGCTATAAAACATGTTCAAAAAATTAAATTATCAAAAAAAAGCGAATGGGTAAAATTAAAAAATGATAAATTAGATAAATTACAAATATGGTATGAAAAAAAAAATTATGACAATTTATCTCATGTAACTTTTGTATTAGTAAATTGTAAAGAATGGAAATATGGCATCGACAGCAAAATAGAAAAAATTGAAAGAAGTTTCTTTCAAACATCATTTGAACTTTTTTCTTCATCAGGTTTTGAGGCCAGACCCCGGAGTGAGTACAATTCTGAAGATAGTGATGAAAAAATTTATGAACTAATTTATAGGAATAATAGAGATTATGCCTCAGGTTTTAATTGTACTTCCGAGTGGGAAGCAAAAGATAAAAATGTAAACAAAATCAGAGCTGTTTGGATGGCAGAAGAAAATATTTATTCAGTTAGTCCTCAAGGTGATACTGATTATTACAAAAAAGGAGAAGAGTTATCTACTAATTTATTAATAAATGAAAATACAGATAGTATTAAAAGTAAACTAAACAATCTAATAAATAGCTATAAAAAATGGATAAGCAATGAACAAGGTAAAATTAATAATTTAAATAAGAGTTTACAAAGTCAAGCTAGAAAAAATATATCTAGCTGTAATTTATCTGTAAAAAGAATGGAAAAAGGTATCGAAAAATTATTAAATGATAAAAATGCTATGCAAGCATTTAGATTTGCAAATGAAGCAATACAAAAACAACATTTTTGGAAAAAAAAAGATAATTCCAAATTTAGTTGGAGACCTTTTCAAATAGGATTTTTTCTACTTAATTTAGAATCTTTGATTGACCAAAATTCTGAGGATAGAAATTTTTTTGATTTATTGTGGTTTCCAACTGGAGGAGGAAAAACTGAGGCTTACTTATTTATATCTATTTTTTTAATTTTTTATTCAAGGTTAAATAAAAATTTTCATAATACAAATGGAACTCAAATTATTATGAGATATACTCTTAGAGTTTTAACTGTAGATCAATTTAATAGAATTTCAGCAATTATTTGTGCGGCAGAAATTTTAAGAAAAAAAAATGAAAAATTATTAGGAAACAAAAGTATATCGATCGGACTTTGGGTAGGAGATAATCAATCACCAAACAAATATAGTGACGCAAAGAAAGCAATAGAAAGCTCATCTGATTTTGCAAGTACACCAAAATTATTAAAAGAATGTCCATGTTGCGGTAAAGATTTGCAGTATTCTTGTGATGATGATAATGAAGAAATTTTAATAGAGTGTGTTAGTCCCGAAACCAGAGATATTTGTGAGATTCAGAAAAAGATAAAAATTTTACCTGTTTCAACTACAGACGAATGCTTATATAGAAAGGTACCAACCTTTTTATTAGCTACCATAGATAAATTTGCTCAAATTGCTAGAAAAGATGAAGCTTTGAGATTTTTTGGTATTAAAGGATTTTCCACGCCTCCGAGTCTTATTATTCAAGACGAACTTCATTTGATAACTGGTCCTTTAGGGTCACTTACTGCATTATATGAAACAGCAATTGATCATTTATGCTTCAATAATAATCAAAAAATAAAAATTATCGGTTCTACAGCAACTATTAAAAGTGCATCTTCACAAGTATCTAATTTATTTAATAGAAAATCTTTCCAATTTCCTCCAGCAGGAATTGATCATGAAAACTCTTTTTTTTCTAAAACTGATTATGATTCATTTAGAAAATATATAGCAGTTTCATCTAATGGAACTTCAGAAAAATATTTATTACAGTGGGTAGCTGCTTCTCTTTTGCAAAGTTTATTAGATAAAAAAATTGATAATAAAACTTTTATAAATAACTATGGTACTGTAATAGCTTATTTTAATTCACTAAAAATTTTAAGCTCTGCAGAACCAATGATGAACGAACAAGTACGAGACACACTAAAAGTTTTGCAAAATAAAAGAGAGGAAAATTCAAGACTTGATAAATTTGGACCTCCTGAGGAACTTAGTGGAAGAAAAAAATCGTCTGAGATACCAGAAATACGCAACAAACTAAAAAAACTTAATTTTGGAGATCCTGGATTCATAGATGTAGTTTTAGCCACAAACATGATCAGTGTAGGAATTGATATTGAAAAACTTAATATAATGGTAGTGAACGGTCAACCAAAAACAATGTCAGAGTATATTCAAGCGACAAGTCGGGTGGGTAGAAGTAAAAGTTCTGGAATAGTTGTTTCATTATATAATCATGCAAAAATTAGAGATAGAAATAGATATGAAAGCTTTAGCTATTGGCATAAAGAAATTTATAAAGGAGTGGAGAACTCCAGTGTAACACCTTTTTCTCCCAATGCTAGAGATAAGGCTTTACATGTTTTGCTTATAATATTGTGTAAATCTAAACTGGGAATAAAAAATCCTAAAGAAATTAAAAATAATAGTGAAAAAGTAAAAAATGAAATTTTTCCAATAATTTTAAATAAGATAAAAAAAGTTGATGCCGAAGAACTTGCGGATGCAGAAAATGAATTAAAAGAATTTCTAGATTATTGGTTAGAAAGAGCAAACACGGAGGAATTAAAATATTTTTGGCATCACAAAAAAATAAATGAGTCATTATTAATATCTTTTGAAGCATATGCGGCAAAAAAAGCTTCGGGATCTTGGACACCTATAGCAAAACCAACCCCAAATTCTATGAGAGACGTTGAACCTGGTGTTGAATATTTATGTAAAGAAACTGCAAAAAATAAATATGTCGAGAAATAATAAATTAAGTGAAATTAGAAGAAGTAGAGTATTAGATTATGGTCCAGGATCCATAATAGATTTTACAATAGATACAACTGGATCTGGCAGTGTGTCAGTTGTCTCCGCTGGACTTGAGTATTGGAATCTTAGCACTAATACAGAATTTGCTTTTGATAAGCAAACTATACATGAGGATAGATTAAAAAAAAAACTTCAGGTTCAAGGATTTAGACTTCCTCCAATTAATGGAGATAGTGAATGGAAATTTAAAAATGATTCCGAAGCACATCGTACTCTTTGGGGTTTTAGATTTCCAAGATATTTAATTTGTCCTAATTGTAGAACTCTTAAATGGTATACACAGTGGGAAAATTTAAAATATGGTGATCCTCAAAAAATTTGTTCCTCATGCAGTGAGGAGGAAAGAAAAAAAGGTAGAACAAACAAAATTTTTGTAGTTCCTTCAAGGTTTGTTGTTGCCTGTAAAAATGGTCACTTGTCTGATTTTCCATGGTTTTATTGGGTACATGGAAAATACGAAGACGGAGAATGCAAATATGTTTTCAATAAAAATATTTTTAAATTACTTCAGACAGGTAAGGATATGGGTTTATCTGGATTAATTTTAAAATGTATGAATTGTGGAAAAGATAGACCTATGGAAGGAATTTTTTCCGAAAAAAGTAGCTTGCATGCTTTAAAATGCACTGGTCAGATGCCATGGATAAAACAGTCAGACGGTATCAAAGATTTTACAGAAAAATGTGATCTACATGTGGACATACGTCAAAGAGGTGCTGGTGATTTATATAAACCTTTGCACATGTCTTCTCTTACAATACCACCATTTGACGATAAATCTTTAAAATTGATAAACGATATTGGACTAAATGTTTCAGATCTTGTTCAACCAAATATCACAGATAGTGATAGAGTAGCCATTATCAGAATAAGTTCTAAAAAAATAGGCAAAGAGCTTACTGAAAAAGAGTTAAAAGAAATTAACGAAAAAGTAATAGAATTCGATAAATTTTTAAAACAAGAAAAATCATTACACTGGGAAGAATATCAAAGATTTACCAAAGAACATGAGATAACCTCAGTATTCAAAAATTATTCTAGAGATCTTGATAAATTTGAAATTAGAACTCAAAAAATACCAAAAAATTTATCAAAATATTTAACAAAATTAGTAAAAGTTGTAAGATTGCGAGAAACAAGAGCCTTAGTTGGATTTACAAGAATTGTTGATGCCGTAGATTATAAAACACCAGCAAAAAACAATGAAACTGGGAAAGACTATAAAATTGGATTACTAGAGCAAAAAAAAAGTAAATGGTATCCAGCAATTGAGGTTAAAGGAGAAGGAATTTTTATTTCTTTAAATGAAAAAAGATTAGAGGAATGGAGTAAAAACAAACATCTGGTCAAAAGAGCTGAAAATATAAATAAAAAATTTAAATCAAATCTTAATAAAGAAGTTGAAGATTTAGTGAATATTTCTCCAAGATATTTACTAATTCATACATTGTCTCATGCTTTAATAACGGAACTTGCAAAAGTATGTGGATATAGCGAAGCCTCAATGAGGGAAAGGCTCTATATTTCTGAAAAAAAAGAAGAAAAAATGTCAGGTATTTTAATTTATACTTCTTCAAGTGACTCGGAGGGAACTTTAGGGGGACTTTCTAGGCAAGCAAATCCCGAAAGATTTGAAAAAATTTTCATAAATGCTATTAGAGGCAAGTATAATTGTTCTCAAGACCCACATTGTATAATGGGAATTAAATCTGCATCAGAAGAATATAACGAAGCTGCCTGTCATTCCTGTTTATTGTTGCCAGAAACTTCTTGTGAAAAGTTTAATAGATTTTTAGATAGAGCAACTATTAGAGGTGATATAGAAAATAATTTTAAATCCTATTTTGACTTTTAAATGATAACACCAAAAAACTTTCCTTATCCTGATGATCCATCAAGAAATGGAGAAAAAATTGTATTTGATATTTTAAAAGAAATTTATAAAAACGAAAAGGATTTTGATATTTTTTATAACAGAGAAATATGGAGTCCCTATAATCCAAATATTCCAGAAGAAGCTGAAGCTGATTTTATAATTTTTCATGCTAATTTAGGTTATGTTGTAATTGAAGTTAAAGGAGGAAATCCAATTGAATATATAGCAGAGGAAAACCAGTGGTATTCGACTGATAAAAATAAAATTCGACATAAAATAAAAAACCCTGTCAAACAGGCAAAAAAATGTAGATGGATAATTAGAGAAAAAATTAAAGAAGTTTTTAAAGGCAAGGAGTCACCGTGGATAAATGCCAAAATATTAGTTATTTTCCCAGAAAGTGGAAAGCCCGACTCAATTATAGGTGCCGAGTATCATTCATCTAATTTTTTATGTAAATCAGAACTAGAAGATTTGCCATCACATATTAATAAGATACTTTTAAGTAGAGATCGTGATCCTAATACATATTATGATAAGCCAGGACAAAACATTCGTGATATTTTTTTTAAGTTATTTGCTCAAGACATAAAGTTTGACTTATCTTTTAAAGATAAATTAAGTGATTTGAATAAGAAAATAATTGAATTTGACAAGAAACAATTATCAGTATTAGAATTTAATAAAAAAAATCCACGTCTTATTATTGAAGGTAGAGCTGGAACAGGAAAAAGTAATTTGGCAGCAAAAAAAGTAGAACAATTTTCTGAATCTTTTAAAAAAGTTTTATTTATTTGTGGTGCCAATAAACCTTTTGGAATTCAAATTAGCAAAAAATTAGAAGAAAAAAAAAACGTTGATGTTTTTCATTTTAGTGGTTTATGTAAAGAGTTATATGATAAAGCGAGAATTACCACTGAAGAGATTGAAGAAGTTATAAAAGATAAAATTTTAAGTGATTTGCCAATTTATGAAAAACATCAACGTTTATTGGAAAAATCAATTGAAAAAACAGGAATTAAATATGATGCTTTAGTCGTTGATGAAGGTCAAGATATAACTAAAGCACAATGGGAATCGCTTTTGTTGATTTTAAACGATCCATATGAAAGTCCTGTCTATATATTTCATGACAACAATCAAAAAGTTTATAACAAAAGTACAACAGACCTGCCCGACTTTCCTAAACATCCTAATTTATTGGAAACAAATTATCGAAACAGTAAAGATATTTTTGCAACTCAAAAGTCATATTACGAAGGTGAGTCGACTATCTCAGGAGGTCCTAGAGGGGAACCAGTGGCTTATCACATCGTTAATACTCGAGAAGAAGCTGAAAGAAAAATAGTAAATTTAATAAACAAATACATAATTAGTGAAGGTATAGATAAAAAAGAAATAGCTGTGCTTACAGGAAACAATAAAGGTACATATTCTAGTATACTTGGGAATTATTTTTTAAAAGGAAAAAAAGGTTTGAAATATAAAAATCTTTTTTTTGTACGAGCTGAACAAAATGATGAAGATGAAATTGTTTTTGATAGTATCAAAAGATATAAAGGCTTAGAAAGAGAGATTGTTATCTTATTTGATTTAGAGGATGCACTAAATAATCCGGAAGAAATGTATATTGGACTTTCGCGTCCTAAGTTAATATTGGATATAATTGGAACTGAGAAAAATATAGATATGTTAAAAAAAATCTCTGAAGAAAACTAAGAGATTTACTCTTGAATTGTTGAATTTTATAGCCATATTTAAGCCTTATATATCGGTAAAAGTATCTAAATAAAGTGGAAGAAAATAATCAAATCAACATAATCGACAAGGCAACTGAAAAGGCTCAAAAACAAATCGAAAAAGAAAGAAAAAACGAAGAAAGAAACTATATAGCCGAATGGTTTAGATACGTTGAATTAACAAGTAAATACCTAAAAAATAAACTCAACTAATTTTGAAAAAAAATATTTTAAATTATGCACCTTATGTATCAAGCTTGGTACACAGCACATACTCAAAATCTTACAATTTTTTATACAATGAATTAAATGAAGTAATTAAAGTTCCCCAAAAATGGGTTGAAGATATTAAAAACGTTGAATTTAACGAATTATTAGTGTCA
>MDTG01182680.1_pt1 | contig 10554 bp, 11 predicted proteins | sample 811421 | NCBI WGS metagenome assembly MDTG01 (sample SAMN05326645, study PRJNA326480) | marine metagenome | isolation source: seawater | place: Pacific Ocean: South East | collected 2011
AATCCCTTTAACAAGGCGAGTCAGCAAAGCACGGTTATATTACCGATCGGAAGTTGTCTGCCTAATTTGAAGGACAAAAAGGCAACCACTATTAGATGAAAAATAAAAATCTACACGAGGATTCCTCGTGTCCATTAGATCAGGATGTATTAGAAGAATCATCTCAAGATCTAATTGATAAAGAAGTTTCAAATCCAGAAAATGGATTTTTAGACTTTAATTTCAGTGAAGAACTTATTCAAACACTTTCCGAAAAAGGGTACATATCACCAACTCCGATTCAAAAAGCTGCAATTCCAGAATTACTTCTCGGTAGAGATTTAGTTGGACAAGCCCAAACTGGTACAGGTAAGACAGCCGCATTTGCATTACCAATTCTAGAAAGGCTGAAAAGAAACGTTGGATACCCGCAAGTATTGGTTCTTGCACCAACTCGAGAATTGGCCATGCAAGTAGCCGAATCATTTCGCTCATATGCAGCTGGCCATCCTCATTTAAAAGTCTTAGCAATTTATGGAGGTTCTGATTTTCGTAATCAAATCAACACACTTAAGAGGGGTGTTGATGTGGTTGTAGGAACTCCAGGAAGAGTGATGGATCATATGCGCCAAGGAACTCTCAATACTAGTCATCTTGGTTGCTTAGTCCTTGACGAGGCAGATGAAATGTTAAGGATGGGTTTCATTGATGATGTTGAGTGGATCCTTGAACAATTGCCAGATGAAAGACAACTAGTACTATTCTCGGCCACAATGCCCTCTGAAATAAGAAGATTATCAAAAAAATATTTAAATAGTCCTGCAGAAATAACCATCAAAGCAACAGAATTAAAAGAGAGGCTTATCAGGCAAAGATATATAACCGTTCAAAATATTTATAAAATTAATGCACTGCAAAGAGTTCTTGAAGCGGTATCCGAGGAAGGTGTAATTATATTTGCCAGAACAAAAGCTATTACTATAGTGGTAGCTGAAAAATTAGAATCATTTGGGTATAACGTAGCTATTTTAAATGGAGATATTCCTCAAAATCAAAGAGAACGAACTGTTGAAAGATTAAGACAAGGCTCTATAAATATCTTAGTAGCTACAGATGTGGCAGCCAGAGGCCTTGATGTAGATCGAATTGGATTAGTAATTAACTATGATATGCCATTTGACCGTGAAGCTTATGTTCATCGAATTGGAAGGACTGGTCGTGCAGGAAGAAGTGGTGAGGCAATTCTTTTTGTTAATCCTCGAGAAAGATCATTTTTAAGTAATCTTGAAAGGGCTGTAGGTCAACCCATTGAAAAAATGGACATTCCAGACAACGAACTTATCAACAACAATCGAATCAAGAAACTTCAATCAAAATTAATAAAAGCTGCTTCAACTGATAGAGATAATCCTGATGAGACTGATATTTTAGAAGAATTAATAAAAAATGTCGAGAATGAGTTAGACATAGACCCCAAAAAACTAACTCTTGCAGCATTAAATTTAGCGGTTGGTTTTAATTCACTTCTTGAGCATGGTAATGAAGACTGGATCAGGCAATCAGCTCAGAGGAATATTAGAAATGATAGAAGAGATAATAAATTCAAACAACGTCGCAGAGGAGAGTTTGACAGCAACAGACTGGAAGATGAAATGGAAAGATTCAGAGTTGAGGTTGGACATCGAGATAGAGTCAAACCTGGAAATTTAGTTGGAGCAATCGCAAATGAGGCAGGACTGAAAGGAAGAATGATTGGCAGAATAAGAATATTCGAAAATTACAGCCTCGTAGATTTACCAAAACAAATGCCAGATAAAGTTTTTCAGGCTCTAAAAAAAGTCAAAGTAATGAACAGAGAATTGCAAATAAATAGAACTGACTGATAAGAAAAAATGCTTCATAACTTTTTTTTCAGTGGCATAATGACATTAATTATCATAAAGATAATTACACCTTTAGAAGTTCAAGCAGAGAGAAACAAAAGCAATAATAGTCTTATTAACAGATTCTGCATTGCCACATTAAAATCAAAAATTGATATCAAGAGTAAACAAAATTTTGATGAGATTAGTAGTTTTACATGCGAATGTTTCTTCAAAAAATATAAGTCTGGATCTTCGATAAAAAACTCGCGTATTTACTGTAAAAACAAAGCTTCTGAGAAATATGATCTCTAAAACTAATATAAAACTGAATAAAATGAATAAATTAATTAGTACAAAAAAGGAAAAGCCATTATTAAGGCTTTTAAGTAATCTTAAAAGTCAAAATAGCCTGATCAACTCCGCTATTGCTTGCTCAATATTGAACAAATTTTTTGATCTTGCACCACCGGTCTTGATTGGTATATCAGTGGATGTTGTAGTAAGGCAAGAAAACTCTTGGCTTGGATCGATTGGCTTAAATACAGTTCCAAATCAGTTAATGGTTCTTGCCTTAATGTCTTTTTTTATTTGGACAGCTGAATCATTTTTTGAATATTTATATGGATTAATGTGGAGAAATTTAGCGCAAAAAACACAGCACTCTCTGAGGATTAAGGCATATGACCATTTGCAAAAATTAGAGATGACTTTTTTCGAATCAGATAATACAGGAAGACTTATGACTGTACTTAATGATGATATAAACCAACTAGAAAGATTCCTAGATGAAGGTGCTAATAAAATTATTCAATTAATAATTACGGTTTTTATTGTTGGAGGAGCAATGATTGTATTGGCTCCAGGTATAGCATTGCTAGCATTCATCCCAATTCCATTTATTCTTTGGGGTTCGATTAATTTTCAGAAAAACCTAGCCCCTCGTTATCGTGAAGTAAGAGATAGAGCAGGCGATCTGGCATCAAGACTTAACAACAATTTAAATGGAATGCTTACTATCAAGAGTTTTGCTACTGAAGATTGGGAACTAGAAAGGTTAAAAATCGATAGTAACTCCTATCAAAAAAGTAACCGTAAAGCAATTAAATTGTCAGCAGCGTTTATACCCTTAATAAGATTCGCAATACTATTTGCATTCCTATCGATACTAATAGCTGGAGGATTTCAAACCTGGAAAGGATTTATGCCAGTAGGAACTTATAGTTTTTTAGTATTCATTACTCAAAGATTATTATGGCCCTTGACGACTTTGGGGCACATATTAGATGACTATCAAAGATCAATGGCCTCAACAAATAGAGTTTTAGATCTTATTGATACTCCAATAAAAATTAAAACAGGTAAAATTAAATTAGATCCGAATACAATTCAAGGTAAAATATCATTTAAAAATGTTGATTTTGGATATGAAGGAAGACCTCAAGTCATAAAAAATTTTAATTTAGATATTAGTCCTGGTAAAAAAATCGGTATTGTAGGAGCAACTGGTTCTGGTAAAAGTACTCTTGTAAAACTCTTACTAAGGCTGTACAAAATCAATAAAGGCTTAATAGAAATAGATGGGAAATCAATTGATTCTTTAGAATTAAAAAGTCTACGACGTTGTATTTCTCTTGTGAGCCAGGAGACCTATTTATTCCAGGGCACAATTGGAGAAAATATTTCATATGGATCACATAATGCAAATACTTCTAAAATAATTAAGGCTGCAGACATTTCAGAAGCAACTGAATTTATTAAGCAACTACCAAAAGGATTACATACAATAGTTGGAGAAAGAGGCCAAAAATTATCAGGAGGACAAAGACAAAGGATTGCTATTGCAAGAGCAATCTTGAAAAATGCACCCATATTAATTTTAGATGAAGCAACAGCTTCAGTAGACAATGAAACAGAAGCCGCAATTCAACGTTCTCTAAAGAAAATTACAAAAAGTTGTACTACAATTGTTATTGCACATCGCTTAAGCACTGTAATTGATGCAGATGAAATTGTGGTTTTAGATAAAGGTCAAATAATTGAAAAAGGCACTCATCAATCTCTGTTGAAAAACAAAGATTTTTATTACTATTTATGGAAAATACAGGCTGGTGTAAATAATATCTAAATTATATGAAGAAGGTAAAAGAGCTTATAACTCTTCTATAAATATCTTGCATCTTTGACCATCTTTGTTCACTTGAACTCGCGGCAAGTGTGAACAAATAACCTCTGTCGACAGCAACGGTAGCGAATTCATGTCTTTTTCTTTCTTCTAAATTGACAGAATATTCAAGATCATAGAATTTGTGATCATTAACCTCTCTTTCATTTGCTTCGATTAATTGAATAGGATTTTCACTATTGTTTTTACCAAATAGTTTTTCACCAACTGCATCAGCCCCTCCTAAATCATCTAAATCCACGTCATTTTCTAATTTAGAAATAACGAGGCTAAGAGTTTCATCCGAATTTATCAGGTCATGGTAAACGACCTCTGGGCCATTATCTACGGCTACTCTGGTCCACCCTGTCGGGAAAAGGAAACCATATCGTCCATCTTGGCTTTTAAATGGTTCTAAACCTGATGCCCCCCCCGTGGAGCAGGCCCCAAGGGTTAAGACCAGTGCTATCGCTAGAAGGGACTTAAAGGATGTTCTTAGGAATTTGATCATTTGAAAGATTCAAGCATCATTATTTTGATATATTTCTAATTTAACTGACGGTAATCTTCTTTAAATTTGTGCAACTTGGATGAAACCTTGATTAAATTCTAATTAATTGCCACTGACCCCTGAGCGGATTCACCAAACCATTATCTAAATTAATTGATCAATTTGAGCAGTTGCCTGGTATTGGTCCCAGAACCGCCCAGAGATTGGCTCTACACGTATTACGTCAGCCAGAGGAAAAAATAAAATTATTTTCAGAAGCTCTAGTAAATGCCAAACATCAGGTAGGGCAATGTAGAAAGTGTTTTCATTTAACGGCAGGAGAACATTGCGAAATTTGTTTGAATAAACAAAGAACTCAAGACCTTATTTGCGTAGTAGCTGAATCAAGAGACTTACTTGCTCTTGAACGAACTCGCGAGTACCAAGGTCTATATCATGTAATTGGTGGGTTAATTTCTCCGATGGATGGCATTGGTCCTGAAATGCTTGAAATATCAAGTCTTGTAAAAAGAGTAGATAAAGAAAATGTCAAAGAAATCATTCTCGCCCTAACGCCAAGTATTGAAGGAGACACAACTAGTCTTTATATTGGAAGACTGTTAAAGCCATTTACCAAAGTTACTCGTATTGCTTATGGTCTTCCTGTAGGAAGTGAGTTGGAATATGCAGATGATGTAACCCTTTCTCGTGCTCTAGAAGGACGTAGAGATTTAGATTAATCCTCAAAGAAATGACAACTACTACCAGAAAAACAACAAAATATAGCAGATCTTTGCCAGAGGAACGTTTGCCGAAGTGGATCAAACCCTCTATTGGTAATGCCTCTCAATTAGAAAAAGTTCAAAAGCTTGTGAAGGAAAACAGATTACATACGATCTGTGAAGAAGGTAGATGTCCCAACAGAGGGGAATGCTATGCAGCTGGCACAGCTACCTTTTTACTAGGTGGCTCAATTTGCACGAGAAGCTGTGCATTTTGTCAGGTAGAGAAGGGAAAGTTACCAGAGAAAATAAATATCTTTGAAGCAGAAAAAGTTGCAAAAGCTGTTCAAGCATTAAATCTCAAATATGTAGTTCTTACCGCAGTCGCAAGAGATGATTTACCTGATCATGGTGCAAGTCTCTTCACTACAACGATGGAGGCAATTAGATCATTAAATCCAAATATCTTGATAGAGGTCCTAACTCCTGATTTTTGGGGTGGCCATAACAATTCCAATAACGACAAACAAAAAGAACGTCTTCAGTTAGTTCTTGCAGCTAATCCTATTTGCTTCAACCACAACCTTGAAACTGTAAAGAGGCTTCAACGAGAAGTAAGAAGAGGAGCTACTTACGAACACTCACTAAATCTTCTCAAATCTGCTAGGGAAATTGCTCCAAAGATTCCAACAAAATCAGGAATAATGCTTGGACTAGGGGAACAATTTCATGAAATAGTTCAAACTCTCAAAGATCTTAGAGAAGTTGACTGTCAATATCTGACGATAGGTCAGTATCTACGACCCTCACTTGCTCATATTCCAGTTTCTCAATATTGGTCACCTGCAAAATTCAACGAATTTGCAAAAATAGCTAAGGCAATAGGTTTTAAGAAAGTGAACAGCGGACCACTTGTAAGAAGTAGCTATCATGCAAATGAGAATCTAGATTAAATACATTCATTAAGAGATCTTATTTCAACCAACAGCGATAACTTCTATCAAGTACCTCCTCACAATTACCTACCATAAAAGCACCTGCACCTCCCCAAACAAGTCTTAAGGGCAAGTCAAAAGGAGAAGATCCAACATTACGTACCGTATTAAATCCACGCCTGCGGAAATATCTTTGCAGAACTTTATGTTGATCATTCTCATCATATATAGCCAATAATCTCGCAATTTTGCATGGAGTTTCTTCTAAAGCCCATGCCATTGTTGCAGCCCAAATAATATCACCTACCTTAGAATTGCCGTTTTTACCTACCTTCATAATATCAAGCTGTAGTCCTTTAGGATTGTGATATGCCCACCCTTTCATTTCACCCAATAATTGAATTTTGTCCTTAGTCATTGTTTTACCTACCACTAGTCTAAACGACCATATATTAAAGGGCCTCCTAACTTGTATCCTTAGCAATAGACCTCTTTCAAATGCTTCTTTTTCTAATGTAGATAAATTTGGTTTGCTCATGAAGAGGGCCAGATAGAGTTTCCAGGTAGACGTTTCATTATTTGATCAATTTGACGTTGTCTTTCTGCAAATCTTTCTCTATCAGCATCTGTAAATTTATTAACACAGCCCTCACATTGCAAGCCTTTGATATAAGTCGATTTTTTTAAATCCTCAGGAGACACAGGTAATCCACATGCATGACACATCCGATATGATCCAGGTAAAAGGTCATGGTCCAAAGAGACACGTTGATCAAATACAAAGCATTCACCATTCCACAAACTTTTCTCGGCAGGAACATCCTCTAAATATTTCAATATTCCACCCTCGAGATGGTAAACATCTGAAAAGCCCTCTTGTATCAAATAAGAAGAAGCTTTTTCGCACCTTATTCCACCAGTACAATACATACCTATTTTCAAAGAGGGATTCTCCTCTATTAATGGTTTCAAGTACTTATTCACCCACGATGGAAATTCACGAAATGAGTTAGTTTGCGGATTTATTGCTCCAACAAAATTCCCAATTCTTATTTCGTACTCATTACGAGTATCAATAACGACAGTATCAGGGTCACCTATAAACTCATTCCACTCTCCAGCTTTTACATATTTTCCAACAGATTTGGATGGATCAATTTTTTTTATTCCAATAGTGACTATTTCTTTTTTTTTTCGTGCTTTAAAGCGGCGAAAGGCCTGTTTTTCAGACCAGCTATACTTAACATCCATCTCAGATATCTTTAATAATTCTTTAAGTCTCTCAATAAATAAGGTGATTGCATTTTCAGTTCCACAAATCGTACCATTAACACCCTCAGAAGCTAATAAAACAGTTCCTTTAATTTCTTGACTCGTTGCTAACTTCGTTAACTCATCTTTTATAGAAAAGACATCTCTCTCAATAATCGAAAAAAAATTATAAAATGCCGCAACTTTGTAGTTATATATTGTAGTGCTATCCTCTTTTTTCATATCTACTTATTCTTGACAAAAATTCACCTTCATCCCAGCATCAGCCAAAAGCTTGCGATCGGCGTCAACCTCCGGATTACCAGTTGTCAAGAGTGTATCTCCATAGAAAATCGAATCAGCACCGGATTGTAGGCATAGGATCTGTGCTTCCCTACCCAATTGCTTTCTTCCAGCACTAAGTCTAATTCTACTTTTAGGCATAATAATCCTAGCTGTCGCTACCATCCTAACCATTTCCAATGGATCTATAGAAGACAAATCTTCCATAGGTGTTCCCTGAACGGCAACCAAAGCATTAATAGGAACACTCTCAGGATGTGGATCTAGTGTCGCCAAAACTTTTAGCAATGATGCTCTATCAGAAATAGATTCGCCCATTCCAATAATCCCACCACAACAAACTGTAATGCCAGCCATACGTACTCTTCTCAAGGTTTCAAGTCGATCTTGGTATGTTCTTGTTGAAATAATCTTTGAATAATGTTCAGGGCTCGTATCTAAATTGTGGTTATAGGCTGTTAAGCCTGCCTCTGCCAATCTGAATGCTTGTGAATCTGTAATCATTCCGGCAGTAACGCAGGCTTCAAGGCCGAGTTCTCTTACCCCTTTCACCATTTCAAGCATTGAATCGAACGCTTTCCCGTCTTTAATCTCACGCCAAGCCCAACCCATGCAAAATCTATCTGCACCTGATTCTTTTGCCGCTTTTGCTCTATCAAGTACTGACTTGACTTGTAAGGCAGGAACTGGTTCAACCTTAGTTTCATTGTGGGCAGATTGAGGACAATAAGAACAGTCCTCAGAACATCCACCTGTTTTGACACTTAGGAGAGAAGCTAGTTGAACTTTATAACCTGGATTGTATGACCTATGTATTATTTGAGCTCTCCAAAGCAGATCCATTAATGGCAAGTCAAGTATCTCTTTGACTTCCTTTAAAGACCAATCATGCCTAATATCACCACCAGTTATGGAATTAAAATCTAAAAAAGAGTCTTCTTTTTTATTTGTTTTTTTGATTTCTCGAATATTAGAATTAATAATTGTCATAAAAGAAATTTAATATAAAAAGTTTTTGTTCTTATTTAGTTTTAGCTAATAATCTAAAAAAAATCATAGAAGTCAATATATCCATTTATTTTATTCATACTCGACCAAATCTTCTTCTTCTTGACTGATAGTCAAGGAGTGCCTTGGTAAGAGCATCTGCATTAAAATCTGGCCATAATATATCCGTAACATGTATTTCAGCATATGCTAATTGCCACAACAGAAAATTACTTATTCTTTTTTCACCACTTGTTCTAATAAGCAAATCAGGATCGGTTTCATTTGCTGTAAATAATTGAGATGCAAATAATTTTTCATCTATTAAAGATGGGTCCAATTCACCTTTTAACGAACGCTCTGCAAGTTTTTGTGCAGCCAGAACAAGTTCTCGACGTCCCCCATAATTGGTACAAACATTGAAATGAATTCCTTTGTTGTTGTGAGTCGATTTAACCGACTCATAAATTAGGTCTTTCAATGCAATTGGTAATGGATCAAGGTCACCAAAAAAATTAATTTTTACTTCTTTAAGTTTTAAAGAATTCAGCTCACGCTTTAAAACACTTTCAAAAAGTTTCATCAAGAAATTAACCTCTTCACTCGGTCTAGACCAATTTTCAGTTGAGAATGCGTAAACAGTAAGAGCTCCAATCCCCCAATCACTACACAAATTCAAAGTGTTCTTCAAAGTCTCAACTCCAGCTGTATGCCCCATTGTTCTTGGCAAACCCTTTGCTTTTGCCCATCTACCATTCCCATCCATAATTATTGCGAGATGATCAGGCATCCGTACACGATCTAATCCTTTGGGAAATGGTGACAACTCTCTTGAGTCATCAGTTTTAATTACAGATGTGTAAGTCAATTTAAGGACTCCATGCTGTCATTAATTTTCTCAAGATTAACTCTAGGCTTAACAGCTTTAGGTTCGATATTAGATGAAAACGTCTTTAAAGAAGAATTAATGCCATTGGACTTAGACGAAGAGGAATTTGAGGGATCCAACAATTCTTTTAAAAGGTCAAGCAATCTGCTACTGGTAATGGGCCTTTCCAAGCGTCCTTGACTAGCCAGAGATAAAGTGCCTGATTCTTCTGAAACCACAACACAAATACATCTATCAAAACGTTCAGTTATGCCAAGTGCTGCCAAATGCCTAGTTCCATACCTACTTATTCCTTGTCTTGATAATGGCAAAATCCCCCCTGCCGAAATAATTCTATTTCCTTTGACCAAAACAGCTCCATCATGAAGAGGGGTATCGGCGGCAAAAAGATTTAGTAACAATTCTGAAGATAGTTGGGCATCTATTGGAACACCAGGGAAAAGGAAATCTTCAGGCCGTAAGTCACTGCCCATGTCAACAACAATTAAAGCCCCTTTCCTATTTTGTGATAAGCGACCTGCGGCTTCAGTTAACTGAGCAAAAGTATTAGAGCTTGCTCTAAATTCTTTTTGGGTGTTACCAAGAATCACAGCTAATCTTCCAGTCCCCAATAATTCCATTAACCTTCTTAATTCTCCCTGCCATAAAATCGCCAAAGATAATGAACAAGCTAGGACCAAAGCATCAACAAGTTTTGAAGTAATTGGTAAATTCGCAAAACGCTGAACAAACCATGCTAATGAAACTAAAAAAAGATAACCTCTTAAAAGCCAAAGTGTCCTTTGTTCTTTGACTCTTGTAAAAAGAAGCACACCAAGAGCAGAAGCAAACAAGACATCAAGGAGGACACGCAAGTTTAGAAGCCACCAAAAATTCACTCCTATACCCCAGCGTTATTTAAACTTACCTAATTCTTGGTAATAAAGCGATCAGGTAATACATCTAATTGCAATAGATCTTCAGGAAGCTCTC
>MDTG01373320.1_pt1 | contig 10554 bp, 14 predicted proteins | sample 811421 | NCBI WGS metagenome assembly MDTG01 (sample SAMN05326645, study PRJNA326480) | marine metagenome | isolation source: seawater | place: Pacific Ocean: South East | collected 2011
AGGCAGAGGCAGAGGCAGAGGCAGAGGCAGTGGTTGATGACCTAGAGGAAGAGGAAATCGTAGAGGATAATACCCAAAAGGATACGTTCACCCTCGAGGAGTTTCCAGGGTTGACCCTCTACAAGGACGAGAGCGGGATGATTTACAACGTCGATGGAGATGCTCTCGTGGGCATGGAGGAAAGCGACGGTTCTATTATGAAATGCTAAAAAAACAAAAAAGGCGAAAGCCATAAAAAAGAAATAAAAATCAAAAAATAAAAAAAACGCCGAAAGGCAAATTTTTTTATTCAGATATTACCTATATTTTTAAGATTTTAAGGATTTATTAGTAAAGACCTTGGTACTTAATGTATGTAAATTGATTTTTTTTCTGGGATATAGACTAGACACAACCCAGCTAGAAGAACGACACCGCCTGCCCACACTCCCGTCAGTCTACTAGCTACCACTACACATACGTCATGCTTTCCCGCCCAAAAATGTTAAGCGACCTGATTTCAACGACAGTTGAGTTGCGACAGCTCCGTCGTGATTGTCGTTCGTCCATCGAAAATATGGCTACCATTCTAGAGCAAAAGGAGGCAGAGATTGATCAGCTGCGTGCACAGAAGGAGGCAGAGATTGAACAGTTACGTCTACAGAAGGAAGCAGAGATGGAACAGTTGCGTCTACAGAAGGAAGCAGAGATGGAACAGCTGCGTGTACAGAAAGAGGCAGAGTTGCGACAGCTCCGTCGTGAATGTCGTTCGTCCATCAATAGATATTCAATGCGCGCCTTCAGGACAGGGATAAAACGTTTTATTGAACGTCTTATTATTAACAATTGTGATGGTGATACAGGCAAGTACGCCCGTCGACACGAGGCCTACATTTCCAAAAAGTTAAAAAAAAGGATGGAAGCAACACGTACTGTACTTGTATCCATGTCCTCACCAAACAAGCGTGTGTGGTCACCCGATGATAAATGTTTTAAGAAAAGGCCATGGGACCATTATGTTCAATATTTGACCACTTATGAAGATTAGAAGTAAAGTGTAGTTACAAAAATCAAAAAATCATAAAAGACTACTAGAGTCACGAAAACAAAACAAAAATAAAACCCATAGGGGACAAAAGAAAAAATGCCGCCTTTTTTTATTCAGATATTACCTATATTTTTAAGATTTTAAGGATTTATTAGTAAAGAACTTGATACATAATGTATGTAAATTGATTTTTTTTTCTGGGATATAGACTAGACATAACCCAGCTAGAAGAACGACACCGCCTGCCCACACTCCCGTCAGTTTACTAGCTATCAACAAACTACTACAACTAAACCATGACCAATTTGGTACGCGATGATGTAGAACACCTAGTCAGAAGCGAAGAAGAGTGGAAAAGTGAGATTGAGACTAGTGCTGTGACACTAATGGCTGCATACGGATGGTCTGACCCAGCGTTGCGCAATGAGATGGAAAGGGCTATTGAGAATGCAATCACCCAACTTGACCAGGAATACACCAAACTGAAGAAAAGCGAAGAAGAACGCAAGAAAGAAGATTTTACGAGTCGAGCAAAGGAGATTTGTACTGCTCTCAAATGGGGTGGAGCCACAACAGCTACGAAAAAGCTGGGTGTATTTGGCACACCCAGAGATGCGAAGAGGTCGCAGAATTATCTGTTTGGCGACGCGGCTAAAAGCAAGAGCGCATACTCTATTACCAGTGTTCATGTTACCGACAGTGACGGAAATCTGTTCCGGTTCGAGACACGTTCTCATAATCAGAATCAGAATGACACACCTATATGGAAACTCGTCCATTCTCCATATCCAAACGAGCCAACTATCCACTCTGGCAATGATTACGATGTTGAACAGTGCCGCGAGGAATCCGATATAGAAGAGCCTGGGGAAATCGTCATATATGATCCATGGGATGACAGGACAGACGTATACACCAAAGCCGAGTATGAGGAATACAAACGCAAGCATTGGCCATCTCACGAGGCATGGGAGGAGTGGGATCAGTGGCGTCTAGATACTATTGCCAAAAATGAGAGGAGGGCTGAGAAAGAAATGGAGAGGCGAGAGGGCGGATGGTAATAACATAGTATAAAAAAAATAAAAATTCAAAAAGACTACTAGAGTCACGAAAACAAAACAAAAATAAAACCCCTAGGGAATAAAAGAAAAAATGCCGCTCTTTTTTTAAGTATTTAAGGTATACTTATATACTTACTTTATGAAGAACCTATATTTAAATTGATTTCTTTTCTAATTTATAGACTAGACATAACCCAGCTAGAAGAACGACAACGCCTGCTCACACTCCAGTCTGTTACTAGCTACTCAAAACGACTACTTACACAATGGTATTTGACCCTTCTGTGTATGAGAATACGACCGTTACTCCTGTACCAATTGACGAGATTTTCTCTGATGATGAATGGGATAACGTTGACGATGAAATCGCTGCGGAGATGAATGAGTTCGATGATGACTGTGGTTTAGACGCACTTTCGACACTCATTATCAGCTATGAAATCCCATTTTACGGACCAGTTCTGAACCTACCACAGAATGAATTTCTGAATCGAATGGAACTCATAGATGAATTGGATATTGCTTTCGCCCGCCGCCAATATGGAGTACCCATTCTACGCGAACCAATCCGCGGATAAATCTATTTATAACCAGTCTATAAAAATAAAAAAGACTACTAGAGTCACGAAAACAAAACAAAAATAAAACCCCTAGGGAAAAAAGAAAAAATGCCGCTCTTTTTTTTATAATTACCAAAATTACAATAGTATTCAAATTGATTTATTTTTCTAATTATAAACTACTAATACACCCTAGCCCAAAACAACCCTAACAATCCAATCTACACCATATACAATGCCGATTCGAGAATCCACCATCCTATTCGCTTTAGTATGCGTCATATTTTGTCTCTGCCTAGTATTAACACTATCTAATGTGTTACTAGTAGGATTAAGAATGTTCGACCCTCACACAGTATTGCGCCAAAAACCAACCAACTTCCATCCCTTGTCTTTCCGCAAAAGAACATACAGAGAAAATCATTTTGATAAAGCGTAACAAAAAAAATAAAAATACTGTCCTTTTATAAATTTACAAAATTACAATACTGTTAAAATTGAATTTTTTTCTATGCAATATGTTAATTATAACCTTCTCGCCTGATCCCGCCTCAACAATCTACCTTTTCTCCAATCAATCTTATATAAAACACCACTCTTTAAACTATGGTTAGCCCAAATCAAATTGAAAATATATCGCGGTGTACAGCTTGCACTGTTATGGTTATGCTAGTAGCCCTATTCTGTGGTGGATTAATTATGCGCCCCGTGCCCAACGATTATGGGCGCCCCACTACTTGGAGGGACAACGTTCCATGTCCTGATATAAAGGAGCCTATCGATACAAATAAGTTGAAAGACCTACCAAAATTAGGACCAGTAAACGAGTATAACCTAAACAAATGGGATATAGAACATGGACTAGGAGAATGCTGTTACAGGGCTTTTCCACATGGAGATATATATGACAGAGCCACACACGCCCCTGACTGGGAAAGAATACTAAAGGATAGAAATCCATACTGGTTGGAATACTGGTACGGTGACTGGCAGACTTTACTCAAACAAACATAATATTATACATTTTGCTATAACAATACTACTATAAAAATAAAAAAAAATAAAAACACAAACAAAAAGCAAAAAAAGATTGAAATATCAATCAACTATAAATTGAATTTTTTTTTACATATACTTTAAGTATTAACCCAGTTAACAATCTGTATTACAAACAGTTAACTATCTACAAACAATTAGCCCAGCTTGATTATATTAACAGTATGCCGAACCCTATCGAAGAACCTGTAAGTTTCTATGAAAATGAATTGGATCATGGTTGCACCTGTCAGCTACTACCAGAAAACCATCCATTCATAAGAGAACTTGACCATTTAAATACTACAGCTACATATGTTCTTGGAGACACAGACATTCTTAACATGGAAAAGGAATACGTTGAAAAACATTACATTGATATAGCCATAGATAAAGCCAACAATTACACTCCAGACCTAGCCCAACATGCCATAAAAATGCACAATGTAAATTATGAATTTCTTTCAAAATTTCCTACAAAGATTACGTTTAAAGATGCATGGCACTATATTACTTCACAAAGTATATTTTATAAATCTTATATACAAAAGCAAAACAATGATGCTGTAAAACATGCAAGGCATATATTTTACAAAAAGCAAACAATTTTATGGGAAGAAGATCCCTACCATCAAAATATATTCGAATCATCGTAAATAACAATCTAAAAGTAATAAGTATATTAGTAAATTAAATTGATTTTTTATATACTTATAGACTAGTATTTAACCTAGTCATACTATTGTATGAAGAAAACACAATCATATGAATATACGTATATTTCGCAATATATTTATTAACGATATATTTTTCCGTAGTGAAGAGTACATCGAAGGAAATTGGACAAACGATACAAAACATACAGGAAATATTTTTCGTGAACAAATAATACATACAGCTAGAAACCAACCATACACAAAAAGTGAAGCTCCCTGGCTTCTAGATATAAATAATACATGTAATCTCGCCGGGGGCTCTGGGCATATATTCTTTGTTATGGAGGAAAATGATATCGCTATAGGGTATCGTGATATTATTTGCGACGGTAAATCTAAAGTTTATTCACAGTATACATGGGTTGTACCATATATGCGTGGAAAAGGAATAGGGACTCTACTAGATAAAGCTTTGTGTAATATGGTTGGGCATGGGGTATTTGTATATTTATGGGCTCGTGAAGGAAAAGCACTTCAGTTTTGGAGAAATAGAGGATATGAGGACACGGGGAATTTAAAAAAAGATAAAGTTATATTACATGAAATGAAAAAAATAATATAAAGATATCGATTATAAAGTATAATATTAAATTGATTTTTTTCTGGTTTATAGACTTATGTACTATCCCCAGCCACACACGACGACACTGTTACCCGTACATTCGTCTACTGGCTGAACAATATGTCTAGCAACGATTTCTGCATCTCTGATTATAATCTCCGCAACGGGAGAAGAAAATCGCCAAATAACTTCGATCAGCTTAAAGACGAAATTACGCGAATGCAACGCGCAAAAGCAAAGTTACTCGAATTAGGATATAAAATTGGTGGTGGTGTTGGATATCAAGAGCGAAATGAGATTTCTATGCACAATCTGTGCGAGGAATGCGATGTACTCAAACAAGATTATAAGAATAAGAAGGAATGGAAGGAAGTCATCGAACCTCTCGCATACGAGACCGCCAAAAAAAAGTGGAAGAAGGTAAAGCTTTATGGAAAAAAAATTGGTGATGCAGCATCAAGGATCATCACATTCTGTGTAAAACAGTATGGTAAGATAAACATCAAAACCATGCAAGAAGCAACTCCCGAGACGCTCACCATCAGTGCGCGCACTTCAACTACTGGATGGAGCAAACGCTACATATCTTGGAACTTTGATAATGAGAAAACACTGTTTAAGAAAAAATTCATTAGTATTGTGGAGGGTAAATACGAAAATGGTAAACCTCTACGGTCTAGTGCTGATGTCCCAATCCCTGATGATATCGTCTGTGAAGTCATCAAAAGTTGGGAAAATAAGCATTATCTTGAAAGAAAGCAGCTTCTCCACGCTGACATCTGGAACAGAGAAAAGAAATTTGACCATGTACGGACGGAACTTCTACTTAAGTTGGCTCCTAATAGTACATTGACTCTGTGTTGGGCTATACCTATCTGTGTTCTTGAAAAGTCACTCGTAAGAAAGCGACGTGAAGAAGTAAAAAAGGAGGCAATGAACTTCTATCACGAAGCAAAGAGAAAGGCACTAAAACAATATGAACACCAATCACGAGTGGAAGATGCGTTAGTGGTTTATTGGTGGCATAGGGGGAAACAAAATAACGCAGGCTTAAACTTATACAATGATTACGTATCTGATACATTGCGGGGATTTCCACCAGATAACTTTAACAAGATGATGGTGGACTACAAAGAACACGTGCAAAACCTATATGATGAAGCTAATAATGATAACGATGGTTATGGTGATGGTCAACGAGAACTTTACAACTGGCAACACTGGCAAGCACTGATAAGAACTGATTTGGATAGTTTAATGGAAAACCAGCAAAAGCAAGATGAAGAAGAAGAATGGCGTGAGGAAGAAATTGCGAGGTTAGAAGAGTTGCAAGAACGTATGCGAGATTATGGAAGCGATTAAAAAATAAAATAAAAATCAAAAAATATAAAAACAAAATAAAAATCAAAAAAATTAAAACAAAATAAAAATGCCGCCTTTTTTATAAGATAATATAAAGATTAGTAAATTGATTTTTTTAATTAGGGTTATATAACACCCTAATTAAAACAAATTATAATACATTTACCAAATAGCTACCCACAAATAACAAACTAATCAATGTCTGGTGAATCAAAGAAAATGAATAGAATGCTTGCTAATGTAGCAGATAATAGAATGCTTGCTGATGTAACAGATGCATATCTTGAAGCGACATCTGATGCTATTGCAAAAGGTAAATCTAGTGAGTGGGCTAGTGCCAATTCCATTCTTCTTGCGTATGAGAAAGAAAAGGCGACTACGGAAGGAATGCTACAAAAAATTGAAAATGATTTCACACAAGAAGATATAAATAGAGTAAAAGAAGAAATCAGAGAGCTTTTGCGTACAACACCATTCTCAAAAATACCATCAAGCACTCGATGTATAATTAAGGCTTTTGAAATATATAACAGCAGTCACGGTGACCCAAAACGCAGACGTTGTTTAAAGATTGCAAAAAAACGTGCACTAGATATTCTTAACAGCGGAAGAGATGGTTGTCAAATCAGGGCAGCTACTTCCTTTTTAAACGATGCCAAAAAATGGAAACTTTATGATGATGGAAATTTTGCTTACGATGCACTAATATACTATAAATTTAAACAACCTGAAAAGATTGATGCTGACTTCATCAACGGTTTTAACTAGAAAGTAATTCGTACAAATACAAAATAAATATTTTTTTTTCTTTATTAATACTATTTGAGTTTTCTAGCATAGAAATGTGTTCTGTTATCTATTACTTTCATATTGCATGTAGACCAGCCATTTTTTTGTGAGTGTATTGATTGCCAAGTAGTGAGAGCAGATGAATTTGGATATGTATCAAACGCAGTCCAAAAATACATGTCTTTATAATCCTCACTAGGTTTTTGTGGATTATATATGGGTTCTTCTTTTATTTGAGACAACTCAAATAGATATTTGTCTATACTTGGTATACCACCAAATGTAGTAGATATATTATTTAGTGTATTAAATTTAATCGATAATGTATCATTGTCTTTACCTAAAATGCATCCATTATTAAGGAATTCTCTTAAAACACGCCACTCATGTATATATATATTAAAGTTTTCAAATATTTTACAATACTTACTTTTATCATATTCGGGTTTTTTCCACATACCGTGTTCAAAGCCCATTATAAGTCTAAATATCCTAGCATCTTTTAATTTGGGATGATGTCTTAAATAATCTAGGTCAATACATGCTCTATTTTTATTATAGTTACTATCAATTATTATAAAGTTTTCTAATTCTATTTCTGTTATAATATCGTTAATAATTTCATTTAAGTCAACCATTATTGTACGTAATATATGTTTTTTTTTATTATGCGGTTATATCAATTTTAAAATTGAAAATGACATATATACGTAAAATATCTTCTAAAAATACATAATTATTAAGTACTAAAAATGCCATCGAACGTTGTATTGAAAAACAAATTGGCTGAAACAAAATCTGAAATAGCTAATAAAGATAATGAAATTGCTCGTCTTAAAGCAGAGTTAGAATCTACTCGTGCACAATTGTCTGCAACTAAATATTGTAATCATAGAAGGTCTCAACTTGAAAGATGGCAGTTCCGTCATTCATATCCGTATTCTGGGTGTATGGAAGAAATTAAGAAAGCGAGCAAAAAAATAAAAAATAAAATGAATACCAGTTATAACTGGGTTACCAAATTTTCAAAAACTAACCCAGCGAAAATTATTGAGTTGGAATTACTACCTAATAAAGTACACGATTTAAAAAAAATAATACATTATTTAAACCAAACCCAAAAAGAAGTTCGAGAGGAAAATGACAAACTAAAAGAAATTTGGAAAAAAGACAGAAGTAGAAATGTAAAGTATCAAAATATGTTAGAACGTATATATAGTGTAATATATGATATGCACTACTCACCAATTGGTAGGTATCAGTCGGGAGAACAAAAATTACATTTTGATTCTTTAAAGAATGCTGCAAAGTATGTTACTGTAAGAGTGTCGGATATGGTTCATAGACGTCTTTCTCGTCGCCAAAAAAAAAAAATAATTTTTAACAGATTTTTGACAAATTTAAATTGAAATTAGAATCATAATCAAATTAAATTAAAAAAAATTATAAAATGAGTAGTGTCAGTGTAACTCCCGAAAAGATTTCGTCAAATGACAAACAAAAAAAGAGTCAACAAAGTATTAATTTGAATGACCCTATTCAAGCAAGAATGGCGGAAAATACGTTGACTATTAAAAATTCGGGATTGTGGATGAGACGGCGCTCAAATAAAGTTAGACCTTCATCTAGGTAATTAATTCGTTGTTTATGTATTCCCCTATATAATTACCGTTTAAGTCAAATACTTCATTTTTTTTGTTGATTATATATACTTTTCCTTCATATTTAAGTATCTCATAATCATCATCATTACTATCGTATTCTATAACCTTTTTATTTAGTTTAGCTTTTGGTTTCCTCCCCCTCATTTTTTTTATAGCATTTTTACTAGTTCTAATAACTTCATCATTTTCCATTTTAACTATTACTAGTTTATCATCTTTATCAAAGTTAATAATTTCACCACATGAGTATGGCGAGACAAGCATTTTAACTCTATTCCCTATATCAAATGGTAAAAAGTAAATATCCATATTTTCCTCCTCTTCATCACTAGTATCAAATGTAGCAGCAGTTTTTATAAGATTTGCTTTTTTACTTTCTTTAAGTCTTTTAACTTTCTTTGGTGTTTTATTTTTACTTGGTCTACCCCTTTTATTACTTTCATATTCAATAAAATAGTCGTCGTATTTAATTTCAAGTATATCTATTGCATCATCGGTCCAATTTTTTTTAAATTTAGCTGTTATTTTCTTTTCTTTTTTATCAATAATAAATCTTAATTTTTTTCCATTAACACCAAACACCCATTCGTTGTTTTCATCTTTTAAATGTTTTGACGTCATTTTAATAGCTGTTTTCTATAAACAGATAAGTAAATCAATTTTAAATTGATTTTTATTTTTTAACCCAGAGAGAATTAACATATAAATGATTAAAGAGTTTACTGATTTTTCAATCATGAAACAATACCTTCCAAAAAAATACATTATCAATGCTATTGAAAACTTATGTGTATGGCAAAGAGATATTGATAATTTGCGCACTTGTTTGTGTAATATGGCAAACCATGGTATGTTTTTAGATACAAAAATAGCTAAAAAAATGTTGCGAGATATGGGCCCAAATTCATGTAGAAAAGCAAAGTATATATTACCTTTCGTACTTGACACATGGAATATTACAGAAGAAGCTGGCTTTAATAAGTTGGAAGTTGGTTTGTTTCAAAAGTCAAAGCTTATTATAAAAAATAATATACCAGATATTAGATTGCGGTATCATAAAAATCTCATTTCAAAACTAGTTGTGAGGGATGAAGGATTGTATGATCCAATAAAGGGTTATTTTACAAAAGATAATGAATGTACAAATTTTTACGAGTGTTATTGAGAATACTGTATAAATTTTATAAAGATTTTTAAATTGATTTTATATTTTTTAATGATTTTAGATTCATAAAAAAAGTTATATACACACATTCACATCACACTATGCAAATTTCATTCAAACACCCAGAAGTTGCTAATAAGATTCTAGGATATTTTGGCGATAAAAAAGTTCCTCTTGGTATTAAAAATATTTCAAAACATACCGGTTATAGCATTAAACGGGTAAGGGCATTTTGTTTAGAGGCAGAAAGCAAATCACACATTCGAAGAGTTAAACCTAGTGAAGTTGGTTCAAACAAGTTTTCCCCATCTCTTCCAATTGTAGTTAGGAGAAAAGATCGAAGTCATGGTGGACTTATTAACGATATTGATGTATTGACTGGAAAGGTTCCTTCGAAGGCATTGAGTAGGTTTCGTCGCCAGCAACTACATGTGTTTACACTCGCTTAAATAAAAATAACTAATTATAAACACATTTTTTTATTTAAAAGAGGGGGTATGGGGGAGCTTGTTCCCCCAGTTGTTCACGAGAAGAAAAAATAAATTGAAATGTGTTAGTATAGAGAGTGTATGGAGTAAATAAGAGTAAGAATGTATGGTTGGTATTCAGCGAA
>MDTG01133409.1_pt1 | contig 10553 bp, 11 predicted proteins | sample 811421 | NCBI WGS metagenome assembly MDTG01 (sample SAMN05326645, study PRJNA326480) | marine metagenome | isolation source: seawater | place: Pacific Ocean: South East | collected 2011
TAAATACGCTAAAGACTCTAAGAGGTTTATTGAATTGCGCTCGGAGAATTGAGCGTTCACTCAATTAAAGTTCCAATTCCCTCATCAGTGAATAGCTCTAATAACAAGGAATGCATAACTCTGCCGTCAATGATATGAGCTCTTGGAACACCATTGGCGACAGCATCAAGAGCACTTTTCACCTTCGGAATCATTCCTTCGCTAATAACATTATCTTTAACTAACTTTTCCATTAAACTCTTATCAGCAACTGAGATCAAATTGTTATTGCCGTCTTTAATTCCCTCTATGTTAGTCATTAATATCAGCTTATCCGCGTTAACAGCTTCGGCGATCTTGCCAGCTACTAAATCTGCATTAATATTATAAGACTTATTATCGTCACCCAGCCCGATCGGCGCAATCACTGGGACAAAGTCTCCGTTTTTTAAAAATTGCAACAAGTTTATGTCTACGGAAGCAATCTCTCCAACTCTTCCGAGATCAATGTCATCAGAAGGTTTTGATTCCGCAGAGACCATAGAAAATTTTTTCGCTGTTAATAACTTACCATCCTTACCCGTCAAGCCTATCGCTCTGCCTCCGTTTATATTTATCAAATTGACAAGTTCTTTATTAACCAAACCCCCTAATACCATCTCGACGATTTCCATGGTTTCATCATCAGTCACTCTCATTCCTGCAATAAAACGACTTTCTTTACCAATTTTTTTTAAGAACTCAGCAATTTGAGGGCCTCCCCCATGTACAACTATGGGATTAATCCCAACTAATTTCATTAATACAATATCCCTTGCAAAACTGGTGTTTACATCGCCTGCCACCATAGCGTTCCCACCATATTTAACAACAACGTATTTTCCTCTATACATCTTTATATAAGGTAGAGCTGCTGCTAAAAGGTTCGCTGTATTAATTAAATTTTTATCCATCTTTTCTCCTAGAATGGGAGTACGATATTTGGTTTCGATAACATTATCAAATCTTTAAAGGTCTGTTGGATCTGTTTTAACGATTCTACGGTGTCACCCTCGAAGCGTAGAACTAAACTCGGAGTAGTGTTTGACGCCCTCATCAGGCCCCACGCATCTGTCTCTTCTATTCTAATTCCATCAACTGTAATGACTTGCCCTTTAATTGAATTTAAATTAAGCATTGTTTTTTCAACCAAATTCTGTGCCTCACCTTCCTCAAGCTCAATATTTATTTCTGGTGTAGAGTGGCCTGATAGTACCTCATCAAAAAAACCAGTAGATTCTTCCCGTAAACTTAACATTTCTAACATCCTAGCCCCGGCATAAATCGCATCATCAAATCCGTACCATCTGTTTTTAAAAAAGATGTGACCACTCATCTCACCGCCCAATTGTGCGTTTTTACTAAGCATCATCTCTTTTATAAAAGAATGACCAGTACGACATATATATGGTTGACCTCCATTCTTTTTAATCTCTGTAGGAAGTAAGCCTGTGCACTTAACATCATATATGATTGAAGCACCTGGACACTCTTTTAAAATATATTTTGAAAATAATATTAGTTGCCTATCTGGCCAGATTACTCTTCCTTGGCTGTCCACGACACCTAGCCTATCCGCGTCTCCGTCGAAGGCAAGTCCTAAATCAGCTTTTTCTTTTTTGACAGTTTCAATTAATTCAGAAAGATTTTCAAGCTTAGAAGGATCGGGATGATGGTTAGGAAAATTTCCGTCAATATTGCAATATAAACGAACTACTTCATGATTTAAATTTGATGCAATTTTCGGGGCAAGCTCTCCAGCCATTCCATTTCCACAATCAATAACTACTTTTAATTTTCTTTTTGACGGATAAATATTTTTCATGAGTTCTGCGGCGTAATCATTTAACACGTCTTTTTTGATATATTTACCAGCACCATCTTGGTATTCTTGCTTTAAAATATTATCTTTTAGTTTCAAAATTTGCTGTCCATAAAAAGGTTTGCTCATAAGGGACATCTTCAAACCGTTATACTCTTTAGGGTTATGGCTACCAGTAATCATTATCCCAGCATCACATCCAAGATGATTGGTAGCAAAATAGAGTACGGGCGTTGGAACCTCACCTATATCGATCACAATATGACCCGAATCTATTAAGCCTTGCGCTGTTGCGTTAAGAAGCCCTAAACTTGAATTTCTGCAATCCCTTCCTATAACCACCAAATTTCCGTCCACATCAAATAGCTCGTTCGCAAAAGCTCTTCCAATTAAGTAGGAGAGGTTATCAGTTAAGTCTGCATCCGTCTTACCTCGGATATCGTAAGCTCTAAAAATGTTAAGTGGAGGGTTCTGTAAAATATTTATAATTGTATTATGATTTGGCTGGAATAGTCTTGGCATTTTCTTACTCTTGGGATTTATGAATTGATCTCACCGTGTATGAAATCAATCAGTTGTTTGGCGACATTATATTTGTAGTCCTTCTCAATGAGTAGCTTATTTTTTTTAGACATAACCAGCAACTCATTGTATTGTGAATTGAACCCAGAATTATATGATGACACATTATTTGCTGCTAAAACGTCACACCCTTTCTCACAAAATTTTTTCAATCCATTTTTCTCTAATTCATTAGTTTCTGCTGCAAAGCCAACGATAAAAGGTCGGCTGTGTAATTTACAAAGTTCGGACAATATATCTTTATTTTGTACCAATTCAAAAGTTAAATTTTTAGCTTGTTTTTTGATCTTTTCTTTTGAATAATTCACAGGCTTGTAGTCACATACAGCCGCCACACAAAACACTATATCAATTGCTCTATCATTTATTTGCTCAAAAGTTTTTTCAAACATTTGATCTGCAGTCTGTATGTTAATAATTTCACAATCAGAAGGAGGTTTTAATACAGATGGACCTGAAATTAAAGTTACGTTTGCACCGATCTCGGCGGACCTCCGAGCTATTTCATAACCCATCGAACCGGAGCTATGGTTAGATATAAATCGCACCGGATCAATAGGTTCAATTGTTGGTCCAGCAGTTATTAATACGTTTTTACCTTGCCATATTCCTCTTTTTAATATTTTATACACTACATTTGGGAAAGTCTCAGGGTCCGACATCCTGCCTTGACCAACGTCGCCGCACGCCAACTCACCGATGGTTGGCCCATGAAATGAGAAATCCCGGGACTTAAGTATTTCGATATTTTCTTGGGTGATCGGATTTTTCCACATTTGTACATTCATAGCAGGAGCAACTAAAATATTTTTTTCGGTCGCAAGACATACACTCGTTGCTAAATCTTCTGAGCGCCCCGTCGCTAAGTTGGAAATAAAATTAGCGGTTGCAGGTGCTATAACGACAACGTCTGCCCATTTAGCCAACTCGATGTGTCCCATGCCAGAACTAAGCTCGTCGTTGAAAAGGTCCGTATGAACAAAGTTACCAGATACAGCTTGCAGCGTGAGTGCTGTGGTAAACTCAGCTGAAGCTCTAGTCATTATAACTTTTACTTCTGCCCCTTCTTGCTTAAGAACCCGTACAACTTCTGGGGATTTATAAGCCGCAATTCCTCCTGCTACTATTACAATTATTTTTTTATTTGATAACATTTTCATTGGTAAAAACTCAATTTTAATAAATACTAACATTTATATACATGAAAAAATATTTTTTAGGGTTGCATTACTTCATTTCGGTTGTATCAGAAATAGAAAAATGCGAAAATAACTGCCGATTAGTTTTAAGGAAAATCCATGGCTAAAATTTGTCAAGTTACTGGAAAGAAACCAATGTCTGGAAATAACGTCTCGCACGCCCACAATAAGACAAGGCGAAGATTTTTACCTAATCTTCAGACCAAAAGATTTTGGGTTGAAAGTGAAAATAAATGGGTTCGCCTTACAGTAAGCGCAAAAGGTTTGAGAATAATCGATAAAAATGGGATCGATTCAGTTTTAAAAGATTTAAAGGCGTAATAATTCATGCAAGAAAAAATAAAGTTAGTTTCAACTGCGGGTACCGGGCACTATTACACAACTACTAAAAATAAAAGAACCCATCCAGAAAAAATGGAAATGAAAAAGTACGATCCAGTGATTAGAAAACACATCAACTATAAAGAATCAAAAATAAAATCTTAACCTAACCCTTTATGCCTGAGTTGCCGGAAGTTGAAACAACTGTAAACGCAATTTCTGAGAATCTGAAGAAACGAAAAATACAATCTCTAAAGGTATATCAGCCCAAGTTAAGATACCCTTTTAAGGACTCCTGGTTAAAAAAAATTGTTGGTCAGAGAATAATCGGGGTTAAAAGAAGAGGAAAATATATAATAATCGAGCTCCAAATCGGTGCTTTGATAATTCATTTGGGCATGACCGGTAAGTTGTTCTTTTCAAAGCCTAATGAACCTTTAAAAAAACATGATCATTTTGACCTCAATGTCGGACAGTTCAATATAAGATACAATGATCCGAGAAGATTTGGTTGTCTTATCTGGACCGAATCAGATCCTCTGGACCACACACTTATTACAAAACTAGGAGAGGAACCTTTTAGCGATAGCTTTACAGGAACATATCTTTATGAAAGGCGCAAAAGACATCATACAGCAATCAAAAATTTAATCATGAACAGCAAAATTGTTGTTGGAGTAGGAAACATCTATGCAAATGAAGCTTTGTTTCTAGCTGGTATTAATCCAAAAATCAAAGCTAAGAATATCAGCTTAATACGTTTTGAAAAACTTGTGCTTTGTATTAGAAACGTTCTATCCGAAGCTATAATAGCTGGTGGAACGACGTTACAAGATTACTATTCTCCCACCGGTAAACCAGGATATTTTAAGACTAAATTATATGTATATGGGCGGGAAAATCTACGCTGTAGGAATTGCGATGCTGTCATAAAAAAAGCAGTGATAGGACAGCGTTCATCTTTTTACTGCCACCGTTGTCAAACCTAAATTTTATTCCAACATTCTTGCCGATCCCTCTCCTCTTGGATCACTTGAAACCCAAATTTTTCCACTTTCTTTCTCCAGAAGTATAGCTTGCATGTTCCCATAGGAGCGGTTCAATTCCTTGAGCTTGTGGCCTTTCTCTAATAACTGTTTCGTCAGTTGGGGACTAAAAGCACCTTTTTCGAATTGAATTATATTGGGTAAGAACTGGTGATGATATCTTGGTACAGAGACCCAAGAATCAGGCTTAAGACCTTCACGATACTCAAGTATAGAAAGTAGAACCATTGATATGATCCTACTTCCACCTGGCGTGCCTAATATTGCTTTGCTTAGTTTATCCTCTACTATAGTGGGAGTCATACTGGATAATGGTCGTTTTCTGGGCTCTATAAAGTTTGGTTCCAGCCCTTGCAGTCCATAAGCATTAGGGGTTGCAGCATCAACAGAAAAATCATCCATTTCATTATTAAGCAATACGCCTGTGTTGCCGGCTACGAAACATGACCCAAACGGATAATTAATGCTAAGAGTTACAGACGCAATATTTCCCTCAGCATCTATTATGGAGAAATGTGTTGTCTGTTCCCCTTTCGTTCTGCCATGTTCTAAAAGATTTTCAGTGGCTGATGCAACATCTAATGAAATTTCTCGTCTTAACTCATTAATATAATCTGGGGACAATAATTTTTTATGATCTATTTTACTAAAGTCTGGATCACCAAGATATACAGCTCTATCTTTGTAGCCCTTTTTCATAGCTTCTATTATAAGATGAACCTTGTCGGTTTTTTTATAATTTGATAATTCATAGTTTTCTAGAATCTTAAGTGATTGGGCTAGAACAATACCTCCTGACGAGGGCGGCGGAGCAGACACCAAACGCAGCCCTCCAATATCCTCAATAATTGGTGTTCTTTCTTTTATGACATAATTTTTTAAATCGTCTAAACTCCAAATTCCACCATTTTTATTCACACTTGCTACCATTTCTTCTGCTATTTTTCCTGAGTAAAAAGATGAGCTTCCTCTTGAGATTGACGATAGAGTATCAGCTAGATCAGGCTGTTTTATCAGCTGACCAAGGGGAGGGACTTCAAATTTACTCAAAAAAATCCTTGATGCCTCTCTGTTATTTTTAAGACATTCCAGTCTGTAACTAGCCATTCTTCTATAGCGCTCCGAAACTTTGAATCCGTCTTTAGCGATTTTTATAGAATCACGCATTGTTACATCTAAATCCAAGCTTCCATAAAGTTGAGCAATATGACTCAGAGCTGCAGGAAGCCCTGGTATTGCAGCGGCCAAAGGGCTATCTAGCGCTTTTGCGCGAGAATAATTTCCATTAGCATCATCAAACATTTCCCCATTTGACAGCTCGGGTGCTATTTCTCTCGCGTCAATAAAAACATATTTATCTAAGTTAGCTAAATATAATAAAAAGAAACCACCACCACCGATTCCTGAACCGAATGGTTCAACTACTGACAAAGTAGAAGCAACTGCAATAGCTGCATCAAACGCATTTCCCCCATTATTCAATATGGAGAGACCAACATCTGTAGCTTTTGGATGGGCAGAAGCCACACCCGCCTGATTCTGAGGATAACAAAGCCCTACGATTCCTAGTGATAAAATAGCTATTGAAATTAAATATTTTTTAATCATTTTTATTATTGATCAATAGAAACTTTTCATACAAAGCTTCTTTAGACTCTGATATTTTTGGGTCTTTTGGTATACAAGCCACAGGGCAAATCTCTGCGCATTGTGGAGTATCAAAATGCCCAACACATTCAGTACATAAACTAGGGTTAATATAAAAACGATCAGGTTTTTCGTAAATAGCTTGGTTAGGACAAATTGGTTCACACACATCGCAGTTTATACATTCATCTGTAATCATGAGAGCCATCTTTAAGTAGCCCTACCCATTATCAAATCTGGAACTGAACTTATCTTGGAGAGCTTTTTCTACTATTGGATCAACGAATGAACCAACTTCACCATTATAGCGAGCAATTTCTCGCACAAGAGAGGATGAAATATAAGTATATCTCTCTGAGGTTGGCAGAAACATCGTCTCAACATTTGGAAGAAGCTGTCTATTCATTCCAGCCAATTGAAACTCATATTCAAAGTCACTGACTGCCCTTAAACCACGCAAAACAACCGATGCTTTACTGGCACGGGCGAAGTCAACCATCAAACCTGTAAATGTCGCAACTTTTACATTAGATATTCCTTTTAAAACTGATTTAGCTAAATTTATCCTCTCTGATAGATTAAAGGCTGTTGATTTAGTGGTACTTTCGGCAATACCTAAAATCAATTTATCAAATAGCGGCGCGGCACGCGTTACAACATCTACATGACCATTCGTAATTGGATCAAAAGTTCCAGGATAAATTGCAATCTTTTCGTTATTTTGAGAATTCATTTTATTAAGTGTTTCTTTCTAGCAACATAAATTCGACGTTTTGACTGTTCGATTTTTTCAATATAGTCCACCCCTCAGGTGATATTGAACCCCTCTGCCCCTCAATATAAATTAAAGAATCATCTTTTAGAGTTTTTTTTTCCATAATTTTCAGTGAATCTTCCAGCAAATTTGTTCCAAAAGGCGGATCTAAGAAAACTATATCGAATAACTCATCATTATTCATCAAAAATTTAATAGCATCACTTTTAATAACTTCCACGTTCAGGCAAGAAAAGAGCTTGCTTTTTTCTTTTATTTCCTTACAAATAACAGGATTACTATCAACAAACACGCAACTGTTAGCACCTCTAGAAACACATTCAAAACCGATTGCTCCGGACCCCGCAAACAGGTCAAGACAGTTTTTACCAAGAATCAAGTTTTGCAACCAGTTAAATATCGTTTCTCGCGTTCTAGAGCCAGTCGGTCTCACACCAGGTTGATTGAGCACTCTCAATCTTCTCCCTTTGAGCGTACCACTAATTATTTTAATTTCCCGGTCTCTCATGTTTTGTTAGTTTTTATCGTTTTCTCCCCACCATTATAACCGTAAAGTCTTTTTTCATTCTTCTTTGAAAAGCATCACTAACATCTGTAATTGATACCTCATTCACTTTACTTGAAAATGTTTCTAAGTAGTTAAGCGGAAGTTGGTAAAACCCGATCATTGAAATATAACCTATTAATTTTTGATTGCTATCGATTTGATTGATAAAACCACTTATAAGATTTTCCTTGGCTAAATTAAATGATTCAACCGACGGGCCTTTCTCAATAAAATTCCTAAGTACTCTCATAGACTCCTCTAGTGCTATGTTTTGTTGCCTGCCACTGGTCTGTAACCCTAAGACAAAAGGGCCCACGATTTCCGTGGGTATAAAATAACTATAAACGGAATATGAAAGACCCCTTTTATTCCTTATCTCTTCAAATAATAATGAGACAAGAGAACTTCCACCTAATATATGATTACCGACTATCATAGGAAAATAATCCTTGTCATTTCTACTTATCCCTAGAGAACCGATTCTCAAATGAGTTTGGTCAGAATTTGCTTCAATGTGTACGGTCGAAGGAGTATAACTATCAAAATTCGGTATTTTAGATGCCTTTTTCCCTTGCGGTAATGACGAAGAAATCTTTTCAGCCAGGTTTTCAGCTTGCATCTCGGTGAGGTCTCCGACAATTGCTATCGTTACATTTTTAGCTACATAATAGGACCTATGAAATTCCAACAATTGTGAGGAAGTAATACTGGGGATTGAAGACTTTTTACCTCCTGGATAATTAGAGTAGGGATGGCCTTTATAAATCTGAGACCAAATGGCTTCCTGTGCGATTTGATTTGGAGATTCATCCTTACGTGACAAATCTATCAACATATCCCCAATTACTTTACGAACCTCTGACTTGCTGTAAACTGGAGAGCTTACTGCGCTAATCAACAAATCTACAGCAGGCTCGAAATATTTAGACTCTGTTAACGTACGCATGTTTATAAAAGCCATTTCCCTCATGGATCCAACATACAGCTGCGCGCCTGTTTCAGATAATTTGTCTTTAAACTGTTTAGAGTTCAAATCGCCTGAACCTTCTAGAAGTAGCTTATTCGCCATCCTAGACAAACCGTGTTTTTTCCCGTCTCTCGTGCTTCCGGCAGAGAAAACTAATCTAATATCAGCCATCGGTATCTCTGGTGTATTATAGTACATGACTGTTGAGCCTTGGCTGGTTTCCCAAGATTTTATCTCCAAGCTACTAACAGAACAGCAATAAAGTGAAAATAAAATGAAAGGTGCTAGTCGCATATTAATTTCCTTTTGGCTTAATCATCACGGTAGTAACAAAATCCTTATCTAAATATTTCTTTGCCACATAGGAAACTTTATCGGGAGTTATTTGATTTAATTCTTTAAAATATCCATCATTCAAACGCCAGTCTAACCCCACGGCATCCAAACTACCTAATATGATACCTTGGTAAGCAACTGAATCCTTTTGGTAAACAGAATTGGCAAGGGTTTGTGCGATTACTTTCTTTAATTCTGCTTGGTCTGGCGGTACTCTTTTGATTTTTTCTATCTCATCAATTAAGCCAACTCTTAGTTCATTTAAGCCTACGTCACTTTTTGGAGTTGCAGAGAGTGTAAATAAGCTTGGTATCAATCTTGTCATTGAATATGAAGCCGAGGCGGTGGTAGCCAAACCTTTTTCTCTAATAATATTTGATTCTAACCTTGCGCCTTGGTAGCCATTGAGAATTGTTGCAAGGACATCTAACGCATAAGGCTCCCAATCAGCAACCTCTCCATCAATTGCTTCCTGTACAAGTCCAGGTACCATATACCCCATTACTAAGTAGGGTGTTCTAGCTTTTTCCGTAACAATTGTAAAGTCATTTTGGGTGGGCCTATCTTTTATATCCATTTCAGATATAAAAGTTGTTATCTCTTCTGCCGAAGGTATCTCAGCAAAGTATTTTTTTACCAAAGCAAAGGTATTATCTGGATCTACGTCCCCAACAATGACAATGGTTGCATTAGAGGGGTGATAATATTTTGAGTACCAATTTTTGAGATCAGCAATTGAAATCGATGATATATCCTTTATGGACCCAATTATTGAACTTCCATAAGGAGTACCTGCATAAGCGAGTTGTTGTAACTTCTCATAAGCCATTCCTTTGGGAGAGTCATCCACTCTTAAAGTTCTTTCCTCCAAAACCACTTTTCTTTCTTTTTCGACCGACACACTGGAAAACAGTAAATTTGTCATTCTTTCAGCCTCAAGTCGAAGACTTGTTTCTAAATTGTGTTTACTCCATTTTTGATAGTAACCCGTATAGTCAAATGAAGTGAAGGCGTTTTCACGTCCGCCACCTGAGGCAACAATTTTTGAAAATTCACCATCTTTTAAATTTTTAGTCCCTTTAAACATCAGGTGTTCCAAAAAGTGGGAAATACCAGTGAGGCCAGGAGGCTCATAAACTGATCCAACTCTATACCATATCTGGTTAATCACGACTGGGCTTCGCCTGTCTGGTTGCACGATTAGTTTCAATCCATTGTTTAACCGGTACTCTTTGGTAACTCCAGAATTTCTATCAGCGCATCCTGAAATAAATAGTAACAAGCCCGATAAAA
>MDTG01230860.1_pt1 | contig 10551 bp, 8 predicted proteins | sample 811421 | NCBI WGS metagenome assembly MDTG01 (sample SAMN05326645, study PRJNA326480) | marine metagenome | isolation source: seawater | place: Pacific Ocean: South East | collected 2011
CCTTTGCTCTACCAACTGAGCTATGGTACCAATAATTTTTTCAAATATATAACATATTAAAATATATAATGTATTATCATTTTATAAATTTACATTATAATAATAATTTCTTTTTTTTATGCGTTTAATTGTTGATGTAGGTAATACTAATGTAAAGTTAGCTGTTTTTGAAGGGGGAAAGATATGTAAAGTTTTTATTGAGCGTACTATATCTCACTCATTAATAGAGAAAATTATGAATATTTATCCAACTATTGACATGGTTTTCTCTTGCACTTCTAATAATGCTCAGAAATTAGAAAAAATTTTTTTTTCTAATTATAAAGTTAGATTTGTTGAATTTAATACTAATATATATAAAGATATTTTTTCATCTTATAATGGCACGCTAGGTGAGGATCGATCAGCACTATCTATAGGTGGAATATTTTTTTATGGTAAAAACATTTTAGTTATTGATTTGGGAACATGTATTACATATGATTTAGTTTTAAATGGAATCCATAAAGGAGGCCAAATAAGTCCGGGTATAACAAGTAGGTTACAAAACCTTTATAATTCTACGGAAAGTTTGCCTATGGTTGACTTTGAAGTTCCTAATGATTTTGTTGGTGAATCTACAAAAGAATGTATGATGTCCGGAGTTTTTTTTGGAGTTTTAAGTGAATTAGAATTGATGATTAAAAGGTATATAAATGAATATAAATTAACTGTAGTTATCACGGGTGGGGATGCTAAATATGTCAAAAAACATATTAAAAATGTCATTTTTGATGATAATTTATTAATGAAAGGTTTAAATTGCATGTTAAATGAAAATATTAAAGTTTAAATATTTTATACTATTTATTTTTCCAGTATTCATGTTTGCCCAGGTAAATACGTATTCTCCATATTCTTTTTTTGGAGTAGGTAATTTAGCCCCCTCTGGCTTTACACAGCAGTTATGCACAGGAGGCTTGGGTAATGCTTTTTTTGATACAAATCATTTAAATTTTTCCAACCCGTCTAGTTATTCTTTTTTAAACCTCACTACTGTAGAGTTAAGTGGAATGATGCATGTTAATACCCTAACACAGGGTAATCTTACGCAAAATAACGTTAATAGTAATATTACAGCCCTAGGCTTAGGTTTTCCAATTTCAAAAGAAGCATCAATGGCTTTTGGCTTAAAGCCATATAGCTTTGTAGGTTATGATATAGAAACACAATTAAATAATAATAGTTTAGGGTTAATAGATTATAAATTTTTAGGATCAGGTGGTCTTAACAATGCTATTTTTGGTTTTTCCTATGCTATTTCTGATAAAATTTTTATTGGAACAAACTTAAATTATTATTTCGGCACGATTAATCAAACTAATGCTATTGAATTTGATTCAGTAGGCTTTTTAAATTATAGAGAACAGACATCTACGATTGTTAGAGATTTAAAGTTTGATTTTGGTGTAGGTTTTCAACAGTCAATAAATGATTATAACTTATCAGTTGGAATGGTTTTTAGTCCAAGTGTAGATATGAATGGAAAGACTACCATTTTTTCTAATACCTATACTTTATCAGGTGATTATGAATATTTTGGTGACACTATTTCAGATTATACAGCACGAAATGGTTATGTTAAGATGCCAAATTTTTTAGGCTTTGGAATAAATTTATCTAAAGGAAAAAATTGGCTTTTAGGCATTGATTATAATTATACCACTTGGAATGATTATTCATCTTTTGGAGAAGATATAACATACATGGATAATCTTAATACTTTTATTTTAGGGGGCTATTGGGTTCCCAAATTATCAGATATTCATAATTATTGGAACACAGTACAATATAGATTCGGACTATCCTTTTCAAAAGGTTATTTAGATTTAAATTATTTAGCAGATTTAGATATGCAATCACCTTTGTTAAAAGATTATACAATTTCGGTTGGATTAGGATTGCCTATCCCTAAAAATTTAAGTGAGGCCAATATTGGGTTTCAATATGGATTTAGAGGGACTAAGGATGATAACTTAATACATGAAAAATATTTTAATATTATTTTTTCCATTACTTTTAATGATAAATGGTTTACCAAGAGAAAAATAGACTAGACATGAAACAATTAATAATACTTAGCTTTTTTTTAATTACTACTTCATTAATGGGCCAAGATGTTGACTATAAATATGGCCCTGACAAAACGGCTACGGAGAATAATTTAAGTATATATACAGAGTTTTATAAACAAAAAAATTATTTAGATGCTTATAATTCTTGGAAATATTTATTAAATAATGCGCCAGCTAGAACAAAGAATATTTACATACATGGTTCTAAAATAATGAAGAGTCTTATTGATAATGAAATGGATTCAGTAAGGAAAGAAATTTTAATAGACACTTTGCTTTATATATATGATACGAGAAATATTTTTTTTCCAGGGAAGGAGGGTTATGTTTTGGGATTAAAAGGAAAGGATATGTATAAATATAGATCAAGTAATATAGACAATCTATTAGCTTGTCAACAAACCCTTTTTCAGGCATTCAAATTAGATGGTTTTAACAGCTCTGCCACAACATTAAATTATTACTTTACAACTACTGCTAAGTTAGTTAAAGCTGACGCAATAGAAACTGAGGAGTTAATAGCTTTATTCTCGGATGTTTCTGAGGTAATAGACTATAGACAAGCTAGTTTAACTGAAAGTATTTTTACGGCTAAAAATGATTCTTTGTTAAATGATAAAGGAAAAAAGGAATTATCAAAAAATGAAAAAGAGTTAGGTAGATTAGAAGATGTTAAAAAAAATATAGAGAAAACATTAGCGCCACATTCTACATGTGAGAGTTTAGTTAAATTATATTCTGAAAAATATAATAACAATCAAGATAATGAAGAATGGTTGAAGAGGTCTGCAAAATTATTAATCAAGAAAGACTGTACGGACGAACAAATTTATTTAGATATTGTTTCCATTTTGCATGAGAAGAACCCTACTTCAGAATCGGCATTTAATATGGGTGTTCGTATGATAAGAAATAATAACAATAATGAAGCATTAAGTTATTTTTTAGAAGCACTAGAAAATGAAGAAGATTATATAAATAAATCTAAATATGCATTTTATGTTGCCAAAACATATTTTGCGAAATACAATAACCAAGATAATATAGATTTTTGTGTTTTAGCTAAAAAATATGCTATTCAAGCGACTAGTTATAGGGCTGGTTGGGGTGAGCCATATATTTTAATAGGAGATTTATATTCCAAAACATCTACTAGTTGCGGTAATGATCCTCTTTCTAAAAAAGCAGGATACTGGGCCGCAGTAGAAAAATATGAGTATGCAGAATCTATTGATTCTAAATCTGCTAGCGCTGCTCGTAAAAAAATAGAGGTTTATAAATTACAGATTCCCACACAAAGTTTATTATTTGAAAGTAACTATATCGACCAGGAAACATATACTATTGATTGCTGGTATACAGAAACAGTTAAGGTTCGAAACATGATAGATTAATGAAGTTAATTTTTTCATTTGCATTAATTTTCTTTTTTTCTTGTGGTCAAAAATCAAAAAGTTTTGAAGAAACGTTAGAGATCGCTAATGAATTACATAGTAAATATTTTATAAATGAGTTATTAGTATTTGATTTATATTCTAAAAAAATGAAAAAAGAACAAAAACAAGTATCATTAGAACTTAAGCATCATTCTTTTTGTATAAAAAATACTACTTTTTCAAAAGACACTATTTTTACTAATTTTGATTCTATTTTCACTAATTTAAATAAACCTATTTTAACAGAAGTATGTTTTTTTTCGGATGGTTTTTTATTAGATTATTATGATAAAAAAGGCGATTTTAAATTTAAAATTACAGCAGATAGCGCCGTTCAATACATGGATTTAGATTTCATACAACTAAAAAATAATGTTATTTTAAGCACACCCAAACAAAAGAGACTTATAACTAATAATCTTTTTTGGGACGTTTCTAATGAATCAGTTTGGACTTATGATTCCATTATTATTAAAAATGTAGACACGATTCAGGGAAGGGGCTGTGGCTTGTTTTCTACAGATAATTTGCAACATTATAAAACATATGGGGTGGAAGGTAAAATTAATTTATTAGATTAATATTTTTATGGATTATACAATAATTATTATTTCTTTATTATTTTCTGCCTTTTTTTCAGGAATTGAAATAGCTTTTGTGTCTGCTAATAAATTAGAAATCGCATTAGATAAAGAAAAAAATACTTTTTCATCTAAGATTGTATTCAATTTTTTAAATAACCAATCTAATCTTATTACATCTATGTTAATAGGTAACAATATTGCATTAGTTATTTATGGAATATTTATGGCAAAAGTATGCTCTCAACCATTTGAGCTTTTTTTAATTGATGTTTTTAATTTTTCTGCGGGAAGCACACTATATTTCTGTGTAGGTTTATTAGAAGTTTTATTTTCTTCAATGATAGTTTTATTGGTAGCAGAATTTTTGCCTAAGGCTATATTTTCAATCATACCCAATCGTATTCTTAATATATTTGCGGTCCCTATATCAATTATTTACACATTACTTTATCCACTGGTATTAATTATTGCATTTTTTTCAAATTTTTTACTCAAATTAGTTGGTCTAAAATCTAAGGATAAGAAAATGAGTTTTAATAGAGTAGATTTAGATAATTATTTAGATCAACATTATACTGAAAATCAAGAAAAAATAAACCCAGAAGTTGAAATTTTAAAAAATGCCCTTGATTTCTCGTCTATTAAAGTTAGAGATTGTATGATTCCAAGGACTGAAATTGGAAGTATTGATATTGAAAGTGGTTTAAATGATTTACATCAAAAGTTTATAGAGTCGGGTCACTCTAAAATATTAGTTTACAAAGATAGTATTGATAATATTTTAGGCTATGTACATTCATACGAATTATTTAAAAAACCTTCTAAGATTCAGGATATATTATTACCTATATCAAATTTTCCAGAAAGTATGTTTATTCAGAAAGCTTTAGATAAATTATTAGGATTAAGAAGAAGTATAGCCGTAGTAATTGATGAATATGGTGGCACGTCGGGTATTATTTGTATAGAAGATATTGTGGAAGAACTTTTTGGAGAGATTGAGGATGAACATGATGTCACAGATTATGTAGAACAAAAAATTAATAAAGAGAAATATCTTTTCTCAGCAAAATTGAAAGTCAATTATTTAAATGAAAAGTATAATCTAGAGTTGCCAGAATCTGAAGATTATGATAGTATTGGAGGAATGATTTTAACCTATTTTAATCAAATGCCAAAAAAAGGGGATAAAATAGATTTGAAAAATTATACTTTTATAGCATCTAAGGTAACAGATACATTTATAGAGGAAGTCATACTTGTAATAAATAATAAATAAATTTGTATATTCGTACCCCAAAAATTTAATATATTAAGCCATGGCAATTTTACATACTCTAAGAACAAATAAAATATTAAAAATATTTACTTTTATTGTTGTAGGTATTGGTATGTACTTATTTGTGGACCCTAAGTTTGATGTCCCTTTAGGTATATATTCTTCCCTTACAGGTCAAGAGAGGAGTTCAGGATTAAATGACACTGAGGTTGGAGCTATTTATGGACAGAAAGCTGAAAGAGAAATTAGAGATGGGCGTGGTCTAACAATAAACCCATGGAATTTTGATCAACGAATTAATCTTCTAAATTTTTACAAATCTAATCCGCAACAACCTTTTTTCTCATTTGGTACAGTCTTAAATTTTAGAGATATTATTATATCAGACTTTGCTTGGGATGACTTTCTAACTAGGTCCTATGTGGATTATGAAATGGATAAGATGGGATTTGCATTTTCTAATATTGAGCAAATTGATTTATATAAGGGATCGATAACTGGAACGGATAATATCCACCCTTTATTTAGATCTTGGTGGGCCCCTTTAGGACTGTGTAATCGTCAAGCAGATCCACTTTGTTTAGATACAATATCCTCAATTCAATTAGAGGAAAGTATAAATAACTGGAGAGAGGATCTTGAATTTACACTTAATGATGATCCAAACATCGTTACTCCAGAGCAAATTAATGCGCAGAATTTATTGTCTCAGGATGATTTATATAAAAAAATGTATATAGAAGATGAATCAAAAGCCCAGAAATATTTTTCTATATATCAAATTGGTCATTTTATTCCAGATGATTTAGTGATTAATGAAAACATGAATGAAAATAAAAGTGCTTCAGGAAAATATATATATATTCCATTTAGAGATATTTCAGGGCAATTTAATTTTTCTCCTTCTGATGAAGATATACTAGATTATTATAATAATAATAGCTCTAAATTCATTAATAATAACAAAACAAGGGAGTTAGATTACTATATGTTTACTAGTGAAAATGATGATGATGAAAGTGTAGATAGTCTTTTTAATAATGTTAGAGATTTTAAAAATTCAGCTAACACAGTAGATGGGTTTAAAGAGCAATCAAAGAACTATGAAGTTAAAATAGGTTCTGTATCATTAAATTCCATCATGCAAAATAAAATCATTTCAGATATTGATAATAACTCACAAGAGGTAAGGGACCTTGTTAGATGGGCTTATGGGGTTAATGTTGATGATAATAAGATAGAAGATGTGACTGTAGGGGACATTTACCACTTTCAAATGTATGATATACAAATTATTTTTTGTTTAAAAGAAATAAATGAAGATGATTATCAATCTATTGAAAGCGTAAGAACAGAAATTATCAAAGAATTAACTAATCAAGCAAGAGGATTAGAAATACAAAAAAGGATTAATCAAAAAATGACTAATAATTCATCTATAGATTCGTTATATGAATTATTAAAGGCAGATTTTAATAATTTACAATTAGAAAATGTTGAAAATTTAAAATTCACTGATAATAAATTTAAAACACAAAAAGTAAATGACCCAGAATTGATTGGAACCTTTTTTGGCATATCCTTAGGCTTAGCTTCAAAACCTTATATAGGTAAAGAAGGTGTATATGTTTTATTTAAAAATAATCAAGAAAACAATTCTACACGCTCAATAGAACAAACACGTAGAAATTTAGAATCAAATTCTGTTTATTTAAATCCATTAGCATTTAGGGATCAAATCATAACACATGCTAAAGAAAATGAATCTATAGAAGATAGGCGTTCCTTTTTTTATTAAGTCACCTTAGAACCTCCATTCTGTAGGAATCTAACTTTATAAGAAAAAAGAGTAAAATAGTCATAGATATTAATGAAGATCCCCCATAACTAATAAATGGAAGAGGAATACCTACTACGGGAAATATTCCAACACTCATAGAGATATTAATAAATAAATGTATAAATAGAATAGACGCCACTCCATAACCATATACTCTAGAAAATATAGACTTTTGTCTTTCACTGACAATTAATATTTGATTTATTAAAAGGAAAAAGATTAATAATAATACAAAGCAACCAGTAAATCCAAATTGTTCTGCTATAGCTGAAAAGATAAAATCAGTACTTTGTTTAGGCACAAAAGCGCCATTTGTTTGTGTCCCATTACTATATCCCTCGCCAAACCAACCTCCATTTCCAATTGCAATTAAAGATTGGTTTACATTATAACTTGTTGAAAGTTTACCAAAGACCATATCAATTCGATCTTTCTGATGTATAGCTAAATTATTATATACATAATTAATAGATATAGTTAATATTATTCCTGTAAATATTAATATTAATATTTGCTTTACGTAATTTTTAATTTGATTAAATAATACAGAAATAAATATTCCTATAGGAATGATTATTAATAAAGTTATCATGGAACCATATATAATGACGCCAATAGTAATACTAAATAAATAAATAATAAAAAGAGGAATCCATTTTGATAAGCCCTCTCTAAATAAAGGTATAATAAAACAACAAAATATTAATGCAGAACCCGCGTCTGGTTGCATCATAATTAGGATTATTGGGAAAAGTATAATTATTGTAATGATTAAAAGATGTTTATGTTTATTAAATAATGAAACGTTATAACCTGCTAAATACTTTCCAATGGCTAGAAGGGTTCCAAATTTAGCTAGTTCTGATGGTTGAAAGCTAAAAGAACCGAAGTTGAACCAAGATTTAGCCCCAAACTTTTCCACCCCTATTAAGAGAACCAAGATTAATAATATAATAGATATACTATATATACTATAAGCTAATGATATTAAAAATTTTCCATCTAGGACTAAAATAAAAAAACCAAAAAACAAGCTAATAAATGAGAATATTGTTTGTTTATTAAATTCAGCATTGTCCACTGATGAAAGTGTGATTAATCCTATTGCTAATAGTATTAAGTATATAATGATCAATTTCCATTCTATAAATTTATATTTAGGATTTCTAATCATATAATTTCGAATTTATTTTTGCTTTCACTTTATTTCTCCAATACCGAGTTAAATTAGCTCTATTTACAAATGATGTATCAATAGAGCCATTTAAATATTGTTCAATACAAAGACTTGCAATTGGTGCAGCGGTACCCCCCCCCGATCCGCCATGTTCTACATATACACAAATTGCAATTTCCGGGTTTTCTTTTGGTGCAAATGCAATAAAGACAGAATGATCTTCCCCCTGCGCATTTTGAACAGTTCCTGTTTTTCCACAAATATTTATATTTTTAATAAATGCTTGTGGTGCTGTTCCTTTTTTACTGTTTATTACTTCTTCCATGCCGGATTTTAATTCCTTAAAATGCTTTGTAGAAATAGAAACAACTTTTTTCTCTGTTAAATTTGAATCGATTTGTTCCCATTCTTCACATTTTACGTACGGTTTAATTGTTTGTTCAGTGCAAATTTTTTTAATTATGTGTGGTGTATAAAAGTATCCATTGTTTGCTAGTATAGCAGTATAATTTGCAAGTTGAATTGGGCTTATGTTTATCTCACCTTGACCGATTGCAAGTGAAATAATATAAGTCGATGTCCACCTTTTATTTTTCTCATCATAAAATGTGCTATTTGGCACATATCCTGGAACGCCGGTAGCTAAATCATTATGTAAATAATCTCCAAAACCAAATTCTTTCATATAGTTTTCCCAAATATCTAATCCTTCTTTTCTTGAATTCCTGTTAATTAGTTGATGAAATATTTCGGAGAAATAGGCATTGCAAGACTGTCCTATTGCATTAGTTAAATTTAGAGGCTCATGGTCAATTCCATGACATTTAACTATATGGTTTGGGTGCCTCCACCCATAATTGCAATCAATTTTTGTGTCAGGTGTAATTATATTTTCTTCAAGAGCAATTAATGCTGTTAACATTTTTATCGTAGATCCAGGTGGATATTCTGATAATATTGATCTATCAAACAAAGGCTTATTAGAGTCTACTGCTAATATTGGATACATTTTATTTCTATTAGTGCTAATCATATTATTTGGATCATAATTAGGACTTGTTGCCATGCATAAAATTTCTCCACTTGAAGGCTCAATGGCAACAATACTTCCATTATATCCTTTAAGTAATTTTTGACCTATTTCTTGTAGCTTAGAGTCAATAGTAATCATAATAGACTTTCCGGGATTTTGAAGGCTATCAAGCTCCCCATTTCTATAACTAGATTTTGGCACACCTACAGAATTAGTTACAATATAATTTACACCTTTCTTGCCTCGTAATAACTCTTCATAAGATTTTTCAATCCCTGTTTTTCCTATTTGGTCTCCTTTTTTATAATATCTATTTGAATCAGATTTTAGCTCTTGTAGATTTATTTCACCTGTATATCCTAAAATATTAGCGGCATAATCAATTTGATAATTTCTAACCATACGTGTTTTTATATCAAAGCCATTCCATTTTATAGATAAATTTTCTACTTTTTCTTTAGGTGTGTTTTTAAGAAAAACAGATGGTTTTTTACTAGAATACATTTTAGCTAAATTAATTTTTTCTTCAAATAATTTAATATATTCATTAGTATCTATATTGATTTTTGTGCTATCAATTATTTCAAAATATTTACAAAAGTTTATAATTTCAGATGTATCATTTATAGTTAATTTACTTGGAGTTATCATTAAATCAATAATGCTATCATTCTTGACTAGTAGAATTTCATTCCGGTCATAAATCAAACCTCTTTCAGGCACAATAATCTCTTTGATTTGGGAGTTGTTTGAGGCTAATGTTTCGTATTTTCCATGTTGTATAATTTGTGTATAAAAGATCTTTATTAGCAGTGTAAAAAGCAAAAATATAACAATAGAGTACACAAAAAATTGTCTGTTTGAAAGAGTGAGATTTTTCATTTTTTTCTATAGAATATATAATATGAACATATTAATATGATAATTGTAAATAAGCTGCTAAAAAAAGTAATTTTTAAAGTGTAAAATATATTTGATAGATAAGAAAAATAAAATAACAAAAAGTGATGAAAAATAGTAGCAGATATTAGGTATAAACTTAATCTATAAAAATTCAGATAATTAAATTCAAAGTCTTGTAGATTATA
>MDTG01240175.1_pt1 | contig 10551 bp, 9 predicted proteins | sample 811421 | NCBI WGS metagenome assembly MDTG01 (sample SAMN05326645, study PRJNA326480) | marine metagenome | isolation source: seawater | place: Pacific Ocean: South East | collected 2011
AGTATCCGCAAATATTGCTTTAGGAATAGAACCAAAAGAGATAAACCAAGAATCTATAGAACGTGCAGCTAGAGTTGCAAATTTACATGATTTTATCATTAAGAAATTACCTCAAGGATATAATACAATAATAGGAGAACGCGGAGTTAGGTTGTCTGGTGGAGAACGTCAACGTTTAGGAATTGCAAGAGCCTTATATCACAATCCTAAAGTTTTAGTTTTGGATGAAGCTACTAGTGCTATGGATAATCTTACAGAAAAATCAATTATGGATGCAATTAATAGTTTAAGAAAAGATACAACAATAATATTAATAGCACATAGATTGACCACAATAAAAAATTGTGACAAAATTTTTTTATTGGATAAAGGTAAATTAATCAAACAAGGAACATTTGGAGAATTAATTGAGACCAGTAATCTTTTCAAAATGAATGCAACAAGTTAATCAATATAAAATAAATAATCCTAATTTAATTCTTAAAACTGATTTAGCTTGTGAATTTCCAATTTATATTTATTGGTCAAAAAAATTAAATATTTTTTTATACTCTAAATCTATCAAAACTTTGTTAAATGATATCCGTGTTGAAAAACCACTAAATATTTGTCCTAAAGGCCTTTCTTTTTTATTGCAAAGCAATGTTGTTCCACCACCCCAGACTTCTTACGAAGATATCTATGTCCTTGGGATTGGAGATGAAGCTAGTGTAAGCACATTAGACAATAAAATAAATGTAAAATTTATAAAAACTTTTCCTTTTATGAACATTAATCGTCTACAACCAGATGATATGCAACCTGATGAAAATTTAATATTAGAAATGCTAGCCGAATCTACTTTATGTCGGATAGATAAATCAAAACCAAGTTTTTTATTTCATAGTTCAGGAAAAGATAGTAATACTATTGCTTTAGCTTTAGCCGAGGCAGGATTGCAAAATCAATTTACTTTGATTACACATAAAGGCGAGGGATCATATGATGAAAGTGAAATTTCAAAAAAAATTGCTAAAAAACTTGGTTTCAAACACAAAATAATTCACAAAATAGATCAATTGAAAATTGAGCATAAATTAGCAATTGAAGATTATCAAAATAAAGTTACTTTACCTAGTACCGACGGGGTTACATTAGGTTATCCTATTTATGCTCATCAAATATCAGAATTAAAAAATGCAAACATCATTGATGGAGGAGGGAATGATAGTAGCATGATGATGTTACCATCCGCTAGAGATTTAAAGGTTATTCCAATTTCAAAAATTACTCATCATGCAAGTTTTTTGCGTAATTTAGTAAAATCTGAGAGCTTACTTTCTCCATTAATAAGAACACCAGCCGAATGGTGTGGAATGAGTGGTATGAGTTTTTTTGATACAAAAAAAATTTTTGAAAAGTCAGTAAATGTATTTCCTTACTGGAAAGAAATAACTAATTCTAGAAAATCTTGGGATATTGTTGACTTTAATACTAGTATATTAGCTTTTATCATTGTTTCAGAGCTGCATATTAGAAAAGTTCGCATTTTTGTAGATACCAACGAGTCAAACTTAATTCTACCATTTGCTAACGAAAAGGTTGCTAGTTATTTTGCAAAAATGCCAGAAAAATATTTGTTTGATCGTAAAAAACTCAAAAATAAACTTATTTTAAGAAAAATACTTAAAAATAAAATTGGTTTAGACTCTGATGCTTTAGGTAAAAGAGGTTGGAATTATCAAGTTAATAGTATCATAATAAAAAACTCAGATTGGTTTTTGAATGAGATAATTTCATCTGATCTTTGGAATAATTTAGAAATTAAAAAACTTACAACTAGATTGCTAAAAACAATACTTAAAAATCGAAAATATTACTCTAATTTTTCAAGTAGAATGATTTATAGATTATTTTTACTTTCAAGCTGGAAAAATAAAAATAGATATTTAAATTAGTAAATAATTAACTTTTAAAATCTTATTTAAAATACTTTTATTATTGCTTAAGATCTCTATTTAGAATATGTAGATTTTGTGACTCAGGATATAAACAATAATGAAATTAAAGAAGTAAATTTTATAGAGATCATTTTAAGTTCATGGAAATATAAAAAAAATTTTATTTATATTTTAATACCATTAATTTTGCTTGCTTTTATATTAGATTATTTGGTTCCAAAAAAAAGTAAATTTCAATTATTTCTAAAAGACCCCACATCTATTAATATCGACATATATCCCTTAGAATACACCATAGCATCTGAATATATATTAAACTTAGCAACACTTGATATGAAACAAATTAATATGCAAGATGAAAAAATAAGTTTAAATTATTATTACGGTTATTTTGTTACACAAGTAACATCTTTAAAAAATTTAATTGAATTTGCAAAAATAAATAATGAAAAATACAATATACAAAATTATATAGTTGATAATAGCATTTCTGTAAAACAAGAGAAGATATCTGTTTTTTCAATTATTTTACCTGAAAATAAAATTAATGAAAATTTTTTATTTGAATATATAAAATTTACAACAGAGCATACATTAGAATCTTATCGAAAAGATATTCTTAAAATACAAAGAAATAAACTTGACGTGTTAAATAAAGATATTGAACAAATAAGAAAAATAGTTGAGATGGAAAATGAAAATTTTAATTTGAACAATCTATTAATACAAAATGTGAATACTATCTTAGCTTTATATGAAGCCGCAATGATAAGAATAGAAGACAATGTGTTATACTTTGAAGATTTAGAAAAAGGATTTAATGAAAATTGGATTGTTGATGGTCCTATTAAAACAGTTATAAATGAGAAGTTTTATAAAATAATGAAGTTTATACTTCCTATAATTTTAAGTTTAATAATTTATTTACTATATTTAGTTATCAAACTAACAAGATTAGATAGACAAAATTGAATTTTTCCGACCTAAATCAAATTCGAGTTTTATCGGTTTTAAGTTGCTTAACAGTCCCTCTTTTAGTTACTGGTCCATTTCTACCTGACTTACTAGTCAGCTCTTTATCTTTATGGTTTATATATTATGTATTTAAAAACAAAATATTTTATATTTTTAAAAATAAATTCTTCTATTTATTTTTATGTTTTTGTTTAGTTTGTGTCATTTCGTCTTTAATGTCCGATAGCATTTTTCATAGTTTTGAAAGTTCATTATTTTATTTTCGTATTGGTATATTTTGTTTAATGATTTCTTATCTAATTGAAAAAGATAAAAATATTTTAAAATATTTTTATTTAACCTTAATCACAACTTTTGTTTTACTTGGAGCTTTTGCTTTAATAGAGTATTTTTTTAAATTAAATTCACACCCTTCAAGAATCTCCTCTTTCTTTGGAGATGAACTAATTTTAGGATCATATCTATCAAGACTTTTACCTCTTATTATGGCTTTATTTTTTATAAGGCTCAATAAAAGTTTATTAGAAAAAAATTTGTTCGTTATTTTTTTAGCTTTTACTTATTTTGTAATAGTATTGAGTGGTGAAAGATCAGCTTTGTTCTACGTTAACATGTCTTTATTATTTATTCTAATTTTTGTAAGAATAAATATAAAAATAATTTCCACAATTTTAATTATAATTTCTACTCTAATTGCTATATTTTTTATTACTATTAGTACTCACGATACAGGTAGGAATTTATATAACAGATATACACATAATGTATTTCAAACAATGAATTTTGATTATTATTTTAATAAGTTAAAGGAATTAAACCAAAGTAAAACTCAAATTCATAGTTCAGTAGATAAGAGTTATAATACTGAAAATATTGAGAGCAATTATAAAAGAATAGTAATTTTTTCAGCAGGTCACGAATCTTTATACAAAACCGCTTATAATATGTTTCTTGATAGACCAATAATTGGTCAAGGACCTAAAATGTTTAGAATAAAATGTAATGATCCAAATTATGCGGAGGGAGTATCCCCATGCATGACACATCCTCATAACTTTTATATACAGTTACTAGCTGAAACAGGTATTATTGGTTTTTCATTTTTATTTTTTTTATTTATTTATGTAATTTTTATTTCAGTAAAGTATTTCTATTATTTATTTATTAAGAAAAAAAAAATTTTTTCAAATTATCAGATATGTTTATTGGCGTGTTTATTGATTACAACTTGGCCAGTAATCCCTAATGGAAATTTTTTCAATAATTATTTGATGATGATTTATTGTTTGCCAATTGGATTTTTTAAAAAAGAAATAAAAATTAGAAATATTTAATTTGTAGTAATTATTTTAAAATGATAAAATAAAATATTCGTAATTAATATGAAAAAAGCAATAATCACAGGAATAACTGGACAAGATGGAGCATATCTTGCTGAGTTTTTGCTTAATAAAGGTTACGAAGTTCATGGTGTAAAAAGAAGATCTTCTTTATTTAACACAGAAAGAATAGACCACCTTTACAAAGATCCGAACGAAAATAAAACAAACTTTTATTTACATTATGGAGATATGACTGATGGAAGTTCTTTGACTAATATAATTCAAAAAATATTACCAGATGAAATTTATAATCTTGCTGCCCAAAGCCATGTGGCTGTTTCTTTTGAACAACCAGAATACACTGCAAATTCAGATGCAATAGGGTGTTTAAGAATTTTGGAGGCAATAAGATTTCTTAACTTAACAAAAAAAACAAAATTTTATCAAGCTTCTACATCTGAGCTTTATGGTCTAACACAAGAAACACCACAAAATGAATCAACTCGTTTTTACCCAAGAAGTCCCTATGGAGTTTCAAAATTATTTGCATATTGGATTACAGTCAATTATCGTGAAGCATATGGAATACATGCTAATAATGGAATTCTTTTTAATCATGAATCTCCAATTAGAGGTGAAACGTTTGTTACAAGGAAAATTACAAGAGCTCTTTCAAGAATAAAAATAGGTTTGCAAGAAACTTTGTATCTTGGAAATTTAGATGCGAAAAGAGATTGGGGGCATGCAAAAGATTATGCTAAAGCTCAATGGTTAATTTTACAGAACAAAAAACCAGATGATTTTGTTATTGCTACTGGTAAGCAACATTCGGTTAGAGAATTTGTTAATACCACAGCTAAATGTCTAGAAATTGATATTGAATGGCGAGGAAAAGGTTCAAAAGAGGTAGGTTATTATAACAATAAAGAGATAATTAAAATAGATCCAAAATATTTTAGGCCAACTGAGGTTGACTCTTTAATTGGTGACTCAACTAAAGCAAAAAAGATACTTGGTTGGGAATCAGAAATTACCTTTGAGGAAATGGTCACAGAAATGGCTGCTAAAGATTTAGAGAAAGCTAAATTAGAAGCGAACATAAACTCATTTAAGTCCAGTATAAATGTCAAAAGCTAAGATTTATGTAGCTGGTCATAATGGAATGGTGGGTTCTTCCATACTAAATTTATTGTCCAAAGCAGGTGAAAATAACTTAATTACAAAATCACATTCCGAATTAGATTTAATAAAACAAAGTTCTGTAATTAACTTTTTTAAAAAAAATAAAATTGATCAAATTTATATTGCTGCAGCAAAAGTTGGGGGAATTTATGCTAACTCTAAATTTCCAGGAGATTTTATTTATAAAAATTTAATGATTGAAACAAATATAATACATTCAGCTTTTTTATGTGGAATAAAAAAAATTCTGTTTTTAGGATCGAGTTGTATTTATCCAAAATTTGTAAAGGGATCTATAAAAGAAGAAGATCTATTATCTGGTAAATTAGAATTTACTAATGAGCCTTATGCAATTGCTAAAATTGCAGGTATTAAAATGTGCGAAAGTTATAATAGACAATATGGAAAAAGCCATGGTCTTGATTATAGATGTGTAATGCCATCAAATTTGTATGGTCCTGGAGATAATTATGATTTAAAGAACAGTCATGTCATTCCAGCTTTAATTAAAAAATTTCATAACGCAAAAAAAAAAAATTTACCATACGTATCAATTTGGGGCACAGGAAAACCTAAACGAGAATTTTTACATGTAAATGATTTGGCTCGAGCTTGTATACACGTAATGAAAATAAAAAAAAATTTATTCTATAAAAATATTAACCCAATGAGCACACATGTTAATGTTGGAACAGGTAAAGAGATTACAATAAAAAAATTATCTAAATTAGTATCTAAGGTTATTGGTTATTCTGGAAGAATTAGATTTGATCTGACAAAACCAGACGGAACCTATTCTAAATTAATGAACAGCAATAGAATAAAAAAATTAGGTTGGAAGAGTCAAATTAATTTAGAAGATGGTTTGAAGGACACATATATTGATTTTATTAAAAATGCTAAATAAAAATAAATTTTCTTCAGTTCACAAATTTATTTTTTTAAATTAGATGAAATATATTGAAAACATAAAATTTATTTTTACTTATATAAAAAATAGTTTTATTTCGTTACTTAGTTTAATTATTATAAAATTAATTCCAAAAAAAAAAATTTCTAAGTTAGTTAATTCATTAAAAAATAAAAAAGTTCTTATACTAGGATCAGGACCTAGTTTAGACAAGCTGAACCAAGATATTATTGATCGCTACGAAACTATTTTTTTTTTGAATAATTCAATAAATGTATCAAAGGTGTTTAATTTTAAAAAAAAAGAGAAGATTTTTTTTAATTCAGACTTATTCAGATTTAAACATTTAAAAAATGAAATTTATAATTTAGATAAAACATGGACACATGTTTTTATTCCCATACACTTACAGTTATTTTTTAGTTTCATATCATTTTATTTTAATAAAAATGTCTTTATGATACTTCCAAAATATAGACTAGGTACCCCATTTGAAAAAAATGTTACAAAATCTTTAATCACATATTTTCATCATAAAAGTCACAATATTAGTATTCTTAAAGATATTAATAATTTTAAAGTTTTTCCATATACTGTAGCTTTAAATGCTTTTTATTTCTTAATATTTTGTAAAGTTAATCAAATACATTACCTCGGATGTGATTTTAGCACAGGTAGATCAATTTTTACAAACGATAAAGGTATATCTGTTTTTTCTAATAACAAAATTAATCTTTGGGTTAATAAATTAAAAAAATTATCAAAAAATTATTCTATAGATTTTAAAGACCTAAAATAATAAGATAAACATAGCTTGTTAGACATTTTAAATAACCCAAACTTTTTAGAAAAAAAAATCTATGAAAATTGTCCACCTAAGTTACTCTGACATTATTGGAGGAGCAAGTAGAGCCACTTACAGATTGCATAAAATGTTATCTAAAAATGGAATTGACTCTTCAATGTGGGTTGATTTAAAAAAATCTGAAGATGCTTCAGTTTTTGGTCCAGACTCAAATATAAGGAGGTACTTTAATACTAAAAGACCATATTTAAGATTTCCAATAAATATTATTTTAAATTCAAAAAAATTTGGTATGCATTCACCATCTATACTCCCATCTAACTGGTTAGAGAGAATTAATTCATGTGATGCTGATATTATTCATCTTCATTGGGTCCAGGGAGAAATGATTTCTATTAAAGAAATTAGTAAAATAAAAAAACCACTTGTTTGGACATTTCATGACATGTGGCCCTTTTGTGGATGTGAGCATTATGCTTATAATAATAGATATTTAGAGGGGTACAGAAAAGATAACTTATCAAAAAATGAAAAAAACTTTTTTGATATAAATCGCTTTCGTTGGAATCAAAAAATTAAGTTTTTTAAAAAATCAATTCAAATCATATCTCCTTCTAGATGGATGACAGATTGTGTAAAGAAAAGTCAATTAATGAAAAATTGGCCAGTTGTGACGATTCCCCATCCAATTGATGTTAATGAATGGAAACCATTAGAAAAAAAATTATCAAGAAAAGAGATAAACCTACCTCAAAATTCAAAATTAATAATGTTTGGCGCAATAAGTGGGGTAAATGATAATCGAAAAGGTTTTAATTTATTAAAATCAGCTTTAAAAAATTTGGAAAAACACACTATTACTGACAGGATTGAAATAGTTATTTTTGGTGGAGGTGACAGTGTAAATTATTCTGAATTAAATTTTAAAATTCATAAATTTAATTTAATTGATGATGATAGAATTCTTCAAAAATTATATAGTGCTGCAGATGTTATGATAGTGCCTTCAAAAATGGAAACTTTTGGTTTAACTGCATTAGAGTCAATCTCGTGTGGAACTCCTGTTGTTGCTTTTGAGGGTACAGGATTAAGTGATATTGTTGTTCACAAAAAAACTGGCTATTTGGCCAAATATTTAGATGAGAAGGATTTTTTAACAGGAATTAATTGGGTAATTAATCACTCTTTAAAAGAAAAAATAGATGAAAATTCAAGAAAAAGGGCTGAAAATTTTTTTTCAAATGAAGTAATTCTAGATAGATATAAAAAAGTTTATAACAATCTATTACAAATCAATTAAATTTAATGAAAAAATATACAATCCTAAATTCAAAATATAGCACAACTCGTAAAGTATATGGAGATAGTCTAAATAAAAATATCAAAAAAATAAAATTAAAAAATATAATTGATGAAAATGAGGGTGGATTACGTGCTAAAAAATTTTTTAAAAAATCGTCATCAGGTAATCCACTAATTTCAATTATAACTGTGACTTATAATTGCAGAAATTTATTAGAGAGAACGATAAAAAGTGTGTTAAATTTATCTTACGATAATATTGAATTTATAATTGTAGATGGAAAATCTAATGACAATACCTTAGATATTATTAAAAAATATAATAACTATATTGATTATTGGATATCAAAGAAAGATGATGGTATTTATCATGCTATGAATAAAGGTTTAATTTATTCAAATGGAGATGCCCTTTTCTTTTTAAATGCTGGTGACAAATTAAGGAACAAAGAATTTGTTAAACTAATAAATCTTTTCGAAGAAAATAAAAAAAAATATGGAAGTAATTTTGTTCTATGTGGAACTCATACGTATACAAAAGAATATCCTGGTTTTAAATTTTTAGAACAAAATTTTATCCCATTTCTAGGAAGACTTCCCTCACATCAATCCATGCTAATACCAAGGAAACTTCAAATGCAAAATAAGTATAATAATAAATTCCCGGTAAGTGCTGATAAAGATTTTAAACTAAAAATTTATTTAAAAAGAGTAAAATATATAATTTTAAATTACGTGGTGTGTGTAAGTTTGCCAGATGGAAAATCTCAATATATGAAAAATCATAAAATTTTAAAAAAACGTACCATTGAGATTTTTTTTATTTTTAAAAATAATTATAATTTTATGTGGGCTTTCATTTATTCATTAGCATTCTATGTTTGGAATTTTAGAAAAATTATAAATAAAAAATAATTATTTATGAAAAACATCGATTTAAATCAATCTAATTTATTAAATATAGTATTAAAATTTTTTCTTTTTTTTGGAATTGCTTTATTTCCACTATATTTATTTGACTCAGGATCAATTCAAATTAGCCATTTTTTATTGATTATATTTTCAATATTAGTTTTAATTACTATTGGTATTCCACGAAACAAGTATTTTTATATTTTTGGATTTTTTCTAACTTATGTAACTTTTGTGAATATATTTTATATTTATTATGATCTATATTTTTTAAGAGATAGCAATATTAGATTTTTAAAAGAATTATTATTTTTAATTTACAATTTCGTTTTAACCACATCTTTAATATCCTATTTTAACTATCAAAAAAAATTTAATATAATTTTATATGGATTAGCTACTGCAATACTAATTGTATCATTTTCGTTTTTATATAAATTTTTAATGGGAATAAATTATACTCGTTTCACTGGTTTTTTTAATAATCCTAATCAACTAGGATATTTCAGTGTGTGTTGTTTTTCTTTAATATATTTGTTTTATAGAAATTTACATATTTCCTACAATGTGATGATTTCTACAATGTTAATTGTAATATTTTTTTCTATTTTAACTCTATCTAAGGCAGCATATATTTCTTTAATTTTATGTTTTATGTTTGCAATAAAACCTTTTAATTACAAATATTCTAAGATTGTTTGGATCATATTTCTTTTAACAATTATTTTTTTATTTTTACTATTTTTTCAACAAATATCAGATACTTCTTATTACAAAAGAATAATAAATTTACCAAATGAAGAAGATAGCTCTTTAGAAGTTCGAGGATATCTTGTTTACTTTAATGCCAATTTTCTCCAGGCTTTTTTTGGATTAGGTCCAAAAAATGTATATTCTATTCATGGTTATGAAATACACTCAACCTTTGCAATGATATTAAGTGGTTATGGTCTGATTGGTTTTCTAATATTTGGTTTACTTATGTTTTTTTGGATTTTAGATATAAATAAAGCCTATGGGTTTCATGGATTAATTTGTATATGTGCTCCATCTTTACTTTATGGGTTAACCCATAATGGAATTAGATTTTCTATTTTTTGGATAATTTTTGTTTTATCAATATATATGAGCAAAGAATTTATAAAAAAAAATAAAAAAACTTAAATTAAAAGAAAATATAATCTAATAGATATTAATGTTAAA
>MDTG01334340.1_pt1 | contig 10551 bp, 9 predicted proteins | sample 811421 | NCBI WGS metagenome assembly MDTG01 (sample SAMN05326645, study PRJNA326480) | marine metagenome | isolation source: seawater | place: Pacific Ocean: South East | collected 2011
AATGCCCTCGTGGTGAAATTGGTAGACACAAAGGACTTAAAATCCTTGCCGCTTGCGGAGTGCCAGTTCGAGTCTGGCCGAGGGCACCATCTAAAATGAAAAAAATACAAATTATTTCTGATAACAATAAAAAATCAAAAAAAATAAAAAATAGTATATTTAAAAAAATTAATACTGCGAGTATCAAAAGATCAAATATTATTATTGTAATCGGAGGCGATGGCTTCATGCTCCAAACATTAAAAAAAAATAAAAAAAAAAACAAATTTTTTTATGGAGTAAATTCAGGAAATTACGGTTTCTTAATGAACAAATTTTCTCCTAAAAAAATAATTAAGAATTTGTCTAATGCAAAAATGATAACAATTTCTCCTTTGGAAATGACAGTCAGAAATAACAAAAATCAATCAAAAAAATATTTAGCCATTAATGAAGTATCAATTCTACGTCAAAGTAGGCAAGCAGCGTCTTTATCTATTAGTCATGGTTCAAAAAAAATTATTAAAGAATTAGTTTCCGATGGAGTTTTGGTTTCTACTCCAGCTGGTAGTACTGCTTATAATTTATCAGTTCATGGGCCTATATTAAGTTTAAACTCAAAGAAAATGGCAATTTCACCAATAAGTCCATTTCGCCCACGAAGATGGAAAGGAAAAATTGTAAGTGATAAATTAAGAATTAACATAAAGAATTTAAATCCATCTAAAAGACCAATCAGTGCAGTAGCAGACAATGTAGAAGTAAGAAATGCAAAAATTGTTAGTGTTAGAACTAATCAAAGAATTAAATTTAATCTTTTATATGATCAAAACAGAAGTCTTCAAAAAAAGATTAAGATTGAACAATTAAGAAAAGAAACATATTAAAGAATACTTGTTGATATAAATTACTATTTATTAAAATGAAAAAAAAATTATATTTTGTTTGTATATTAATAATTATTTTTTTAATTATAATTTTTTCATCTATTTATTTTAAAAAAAAGATAGTTTCTTTTTTACCACAGAATGCAAAACTTGCTCTTGAAGTCTTAAATATTGATAAAAGTTTTTGGAAATTAAGAGGACATTCTTACTCTGTAAATTCATTTAAAAATGATTATAACGTAAAATTTTTACCTCAAACTCAATTTTTAAAAGTAAAATATATAAAGAAAAATATTCTTATCGATGAAAATTTCTCAACAAATGAAAATAATCAAAACCAACAAAATTTGATTTATAAAAATTTTGACGGTTTGAATTATGTGGATTTGTATTTGTCAGACACAATGATAATTAACGATAATAATGGTAAGATTTATTCATGGAAAATCAATATTAATGAAATTCTTAATGAAGAAAAATTAATATTTAATTCTATTTCCACAAACAGAAAAAACGCAAAAATATTAGACATGATGGTAAATGATGAGAATATTTTTATTTCCTACATATTTGAAAATGATGAGTGTAAATATCTTAATATTTCTAACGCTCAAATGAATTTAGAAAACATTGAGTTTGAGAAATTTTTTATTTCAAATGATTGTTCAACAAAAAGTATATATGGTGGTCGAATTCAGCCTTTTAATTTTAAAGACGAAGAAGGCATATTGTTTACCACTTCTGAAGTTGAGATTAATAATCCTAATATGAATTCCCAAAATGATAATTCTTCATTTGGGAAAATTTTATTTTTTAACAAAAATACAAAAGACAAGATTATTTATTCAAGAGGTCATAGAAATCCTCATGGATTACTTGTTGATAATGAAAATAATGTAGTTTTATCAACAGAACATGGTCCAAGAGGTGGTGATGAAATTAACAAAATTGAATTCAATCAAAATTATGGTTGGCCCTTAGCATCATATGGAGAAAGATATACAAGAAATGACTTAAATCCAGATTTGGAGTACAAAAAAAATCATACTGATAATGGTTTTATCGAACCAATTTATTCTTTTATCCCATCGATTGGAATTTCTGAAATTATTAAAATACCAAATTCGTTTTCAAAAAAATGGCAAGATAATTATTTTGTTACTTCTTTAAACGATAAGAGTTTGTATAGAGTAAATTTTTCAAAAGATTTTACAAAGTTGGTTTACCTAGAGAAAATATATGTTGGTAATAGAATAAGAGATATTAAATATGATTTTACAAACAGAATGTTTATATTATCTTTGCAAGATTCTAATCAAATAGGTTTTTTATTTAACGATGAAAGAAAAAATTAATCAAGCGTGATGGTGTTCTAAAGATTTTTTCCAGATTATTTCAGCTATTTCATTATTGTAAGAGTTAGATGAGCTTTTGATTTCTTTGCTATTATAAAAATATTTTCCAGTAACATTTTTATATTTTTCATCATAAATAAGATTAATTGGGGTCTCAGCAGCTTTTTCACACGATATTGCAAAAAAATTTTTGAGTACATTGATACCAAATCTCATAAATGAGATGTTATTGTTACCAAAATTTGAATTTACAAAGCCTGGATGCAAACAATTACATGTTACTTTTGTATTAAACTTTTTATTAAAAGCATAAGTAAAATAAACATTAAGTAATTTAGATCTACAATAAGATTTCCATCCACCATAATTTTTTTCATTTTGAAGATCATCTAAATCCAATGGATATCTTTTGTGAGCATTAGATGCTATGTTAATTATTTTTCCATTTGAAGATTTTTCAAGACCTTCCATTAAAAGAAGGCTTAAATGAAAGTATGAAAGATGGTTAAGTGCAAAAGTCATTTCAATATTTTCACTGTTAGTTTTTCTCTGAGAAAATAATGCACCAGCGTTATTGATTAAAACATCAATTTTTTCTAATTGTTTAAGTTCATTACTCAATCTGATTATTTCTTTTTTTTCTGATAAATCACATTGTAAAAAAACTAAATTTGGAAGATTCAAGTCTTTAATTACTTTTTTGCCTTTGAGGTCGTTTCTTCCAACAATAATGACTTTATTTTCATTAATTAAGCTTAGTTTTTTTGCAATAGCTAGACCAATGCCATCTGTTCCACCAGTGATAATTATGTTTTTAGATATTGCCATTCTAAATCTTTAATCTTTGAGATTGTTCTGAGTTAAAATATTTTTTTTTATTTTTTCTTATTTGAATAAATTCTTTATTATGAAAACCAGTGTTCATCTGTTTAAATTGTTTCTCATTTAGCGTTGAGTCCTTACATAAATAAACTCTACCTTTAAAACGAATTACCATTTCATTCACTTTTTTTAAAGTAGAATAAATATTTTTATAGATTGGAAAATCAAAAACTAAGGTAAAACCCCTCACACCAAAAGAATTATATCCATCATTTTTACCTAAAAATTTTATTACAGATACAAATGAAAAGCATTTATTTACCAATAAAATATTTAATATTTGATTTATTGCTTTAAAAGAATCTTTCTCAGGTATGACTAGTTGATAAGAAATAAAACCTTTATTTCCATAAATTAAGTTCCAATTTTTAATTTTATCTAATTGATAAAAGTACTCTGTTAATTTGACAAAAGATTTATTCGAAAAATTAAAATAGTAATAAATGGTATTTAAAAGTTTAATAGTTATAAAATTCATAATCCAACTGGGAAATTTTCTTTTAAGATTAATTGTGTAATTATCATTAAAACTTAATTTTTCTTTTTTAACTTTTGTATGATGATTTCCTCTAAATACTATTGACCTACCCAAACTTTTAAAGCCAGCTGAACTATCAATCCAACCCACATTATATTCCCAATTATTGCTGTCTTTTAATACTTTAATAGTTTCACTCAAGTTTTTTGTTTTTATTTTTTCCTGAATAATTTTATCAGATTTAATTGATATTAATCTAAATTTACAGCTATAGATTATTCCAGTCAAACCCATTCCACCAATACTATAATTAAATAAATTTTTGTTTTTTGTTTTGGAACATTTAAAAATTTTTCCTTTTTCATCAATTATTTTAAGTTCTAAAATATGATTTCTAAAACTTCCTAAATGATGATGGTTTTTGCCATGGACATCAGATGCTACCATGCCTCCTATTGATATATATTTTGAGCCAGGAGTAACTGGTAAAAATAAATTTTTTGGAATAATAATTTTTAATAAATCTTTTATTTTTATACCTGACTCAACTTCAATAATTTTTTTCTTTGTATTTAAGTAAATAACCTTATTTAAATTTTTAGTAATTAATGTTGTTTTTTTTTGAATTGAACTGTCTCCATAAGATCTACCCATCCCTCTAGGAATAAGATTTTTTATTTTGAATTTTTGTAATTCAGTTAAATTTTTGGGTTCAAAAGTTTTGCACCTTAAAAACTTGTTTCTTGACCAACCACTAAGTTGTTTTTCCATATTTTGATTTAAAGAAATATTTAAAAACTTGTATAATTTTATTTATATTAAAATAAAACCTAAAATAAGCTAGAGATTTAAGTTTTTCAATTTTTTCCATTGTTAGATGTTTATGTTCAAAGACTAAATTATATTGATTGAAGTTCTCAAGTTTTTTTTCATTTATTATATCTTTAAAATCACCATAAACAGGTGTTCCTGGATAAGGAGTGAATACACTAAATTGTGCATAGAGGCTTGGAAGATATTTTGAATATTCTATTGATGCAATTATTGTATCTTCAGTATCTTCAGGATTTCCAATTATAAACATTGTTTTTACTGTAATACCTGCATCTTCACATTTTTTAATTATTTTGTATTGCTGATCATGTTCAATAGTAAATCTTTTCATGTCTTTTAAAACAACATGACTTGACGATTCAACGCCGACATAAATTAAACTTAATCCAGCTTTTTTTAACAACAAAATCATCTCATCATCCATGTTGTTAAGGTGAGTTTCAACCATAAAGGTTATATCAAGTTTTTGTTCAATTATTTTTTCACAAAGTTGAATTGTATGTTTACGATTTATAGAGAATACAGGATCCCTAAAAACAAATTTAGTTGCTCCTAATTTATTTTTCCAATATTTTATTTCCTCAACAATATTTTCAGCGGTTCTTGCTCTTACTTTTCTTCCTTGTTGTAAAGGGTAAGTGCAATAATTAAAACATGAGTATGGACATCCTCTAGTTCCTAAAATAGGAATTGCAATTTTTTCTTTCAAGCTAAAAAAATCATTTCTTAGAGGATAAGACTTTATATAATCACCCCAATCAGGAAAGGGGAAATCATCTAAATTTACTGGAGTGTAAAATTCATTAATCTTTTTTTTATCTAAAAAAAGCTCATTTAAAAATTTTTCATTTAAGTTACCTGTCTTTTGAAGGTTATAAAAAAATGTATCGGACTCATTTTTAACGATTATTACATTTTCACCATCATAATTATCTCTCATAATGTTAGAAAAAATGCCTGTAACAAAGATTTTTTTATTCTTTAGTAATTTTAATGTATCAACTTCAGTCTCATGAGCAATTATTGATGATGGTAGAATTACATAGTCTGCTTCATCCATTTTTGGACTATTTTTATCTCTGGTATAAAAGACTTCATTTTCTTTTTTTAAAATTGCACTAATGTACATTATTTCGATAGCTGGCATTCCAATTTTACTATCAACATAAACGTTAAGTAACTTCGAAAATAAATTTTTACCAAAATTGTTTCCTGTGCCATAACCACCCGCAGTATCCTTAATCAACCTATGGGCTTTTTTTGGATAAACATCTAAAATTACAAATTTCATAAATTTAACTAAAAAATATATAAACTATATTTACTTGAAGAAATAGTCTCATTTAGGTTTAAATCCCATTCATTTGGTAAAATTATTGCAGATAAATTAAATTCTTCTGATAAATTTTTCCATTCTTCTTCAGTCCTTTTTTCGAATTTAATTTTATACCATTCATCTTTAATTGCACCGCGATATAAGCTTGGAGGATTTTCAAAATCAACGCCATAAATTTCTTCAATTATTAATTTTGATTGGCTAACTGTATAAGGATGATATGGTAAATGATCAATAAAAGATGCATTTATAATATAGGGTTTTAAACCTTTCCTAAGAGTTAGGTTTGTCGTCTGTGCATTAGTTACCACATAGCCTTTAAAATTTTTATCTTTGATGTAATCCCAAAAAACAACTTCATCCTTATCTAAATTATTTGATATTCTTTTATTAAATTTAGCAATACGAACCATAACTTTTTGTTCAATAATTGCCTGAATTCTCTCAAAAACATTTTTTTGATGATGAAAAAAAGCATAATAGCTAAATAAAACAATAAAAAAGATAGAGTATATTATATTAACGCTTAAATTTAATTTCAAACCTAAAACTTTAATGAACTTCATGCAAATACCAATGATTATCAAATAACCCATTACACTGTGCAAACCTACCAATCTTGTTGGCATTGTTCTAGTGATCAACTCAGGAAAATAATTACCATAAAATTTATAAAGCAAATAAATCACTGAACTAATTAAAATACTTGAACTAATAAAATATAGAAAAAATAAATCTTCCAATTTTCGTTTACTAAATAAAAATATTCCTGAAATGCAAAAAGAAACTAATATTAAAGACTTAATTAAATAAAAACTATGAACATGTTTTATATTTCTGTGGTGATCCCACAACTGCATATATACTTCAAATAAATCATTATCAGCTAGTGTCTTTGGAATAGTATTTAAATAAAAAAATATAAAACTAATAATGATTAGAACAAATCCAAAAGATATCCCCTGTAAAATTTGATTAAATACTTCACTATCTTTTTTGACAAACAATTTATTGAGTAGAAAAATAAAAATTACTAAACCCAATGACCATAGACCTGCTATTAAATGGAAACCCATTAATATAGTAATTAGAAAACCTGATAATTTAAAATTTTTAACAGCCAAAGTTCCAGTGATTAAAGTAAATAATGAGAAAGTAAATAAACCATAAGTATGTTCAGAGGTTGTTAGAGTAGGGTAATCTACATGGCCCAAATGTTTTTGAGTAATAAAAAAAACAAGAGTTATTAAAAAAGAAATTATTTTTGATTCTGATAAAGAAAATAAAATTAAATATAGTCCAACTATAAGTGCAAAAGATGAAGAAAAAACAAATAACCATGATATTATTTCTTGAGACAAACCTATTTTTAGTAATAAAGCAGAGATTTGATGGAGTGTATTCCAACCGTTAAAATAAATCGATGTAACATTTGAATAATCTTCTGGAAAAATTACTTTACCAGAAATTATTAATCCACCATCAACAGCTGTTTGGGGATCAAATTCAGCTATACTCCAAAAGAAAATAAAAATTGAAAGTATTAATAAAATACCTTTTTCAACTACATGTAATATTTTTTTTGATTGCATTATTAATGTTTTTTTAAACTATATGTTCATCTTTAGAAACAAAATTTAATATTCTTTATTTTATGCCAATATAAATTGAATTAGACATTTTTAGTATTTTTTGCTAGATCTCGGATGTGTTTATAATAAGAATTATTTTTGTACTTTTCCTATTTCTATCACCATTATTTGCATCAATTACAGAAGATTTATTAAAACTTTCAGACATGTATAAACAAGGTTTATTATCCAAAGAAGAATTTGATAAAGCAAAATCAATACTTTTGGAAATAGAAAAAATAGAAACAGATCAAGTTGGAGACACTCAAAAAAAGAAAAAAAAAGTAACAAAAAAAGTTAAGAAAAAAGATAAATCAGTTAAAAACAATATTAAAATTGAGAGAATATTCACTACTGAGGGATCAAAATTTACAAATAAAAACTTTGAAAAAATGAAGTTAACTGTTGGTGATTTTTTGATTTATACACATAGACCTGGAGCAATAAAAGTTAAAAAGATCTCAAATAATAAACAGTATGCTGTGATTGGTGATAAGTTAAATGTTAAGTATTATAATAGAGGTCAAGATTTCCTAGACATAGTAGTGGATAAAGAAAATAAAGAATTAAATTTTAAAGTTAACAATTCAAAAATTCTTGTCTGGAAAGGTCAATATGTTGAAAAGGCTGAGGCAACTTTTTATCAAATATTAGCAATGGGCAGATTGCCATTTCATTTTTATGTTATGCTTGATAAAGCAAATAATGCCTTAGGATTGAATATGGAAAAATTTAATAGAAGAATTGAACTTGCTGTAAATGAAATTAAAAAAGATCTTGCGGTTCAATATAATATTTCAACTAATCAAATAGATCAAATTATTGAACAAAATGACATGATGGCAGTTTATGGTGAAACAATACCTCTTGATGTTATTTTAGATACCACTGATCAAAAAAAGTTAGCTTTATATGAAGACCTTAAAACCTCTATTGGTGATGAAAATTTTCAAAATTTATCAACTAAAATGAATACAGATTTAAATGATCAGTTAAACAATACTGTCAACTCAGAAATCCAAGTAGCTATTGATGAGTCAATTAGAGATGCTATTAATTCTGGAATTGAATCTGCTGCACTCGAAGCCGGCATAGCTGCATTAATTGATGCGCTGATGGCTGGAGCGAGTTGGGCTGATGCGTTAGCAGCAGGTGAAGAAGCTTGTGCATCAAGTGGAGGTTGTTAAGCTTAATTCTAACTTTAAACTTAAGTTGTTAACTTTCTTATTTTATATTATCCTAGATTATTATGAAAAAATATTTTCTTAAGAGTTTTTGGATTTTAATTTTTTTATTTTTACTTACTAATAAAACTTTTGCCGCAAAAGGAGATGGGAGTGGGGAACTAAAATTATCTCCGATGGTTGTTGATTATTTTATTCAATATATACGAGGTGAACAATTTCAATTTCCTGCAGCGTTTTTTGTTACTACAGATGGAACTGATGCTATTTATTGGTATTGTAGTGAAATGACAAATTGTCAATCTGGCTCAATAGTCCAAGATTTAGCAACTTGCTTAAGACTTACAGGAAAAGAATGTAAGAGATTTGCTAGAATGAGACTGATCAAGTGGAAAAATGAAATCAATCCAGGTAAGGGAAAAATTTCAAGAATAAATAGCAAGTGGACTGACGGAGAAATAAGATCTCACTTAAAAGAATTAGGATTTGTTGACTAATTTATGAAGATCATATCTTATATAATTGTTTTAATATTTTTGATTATTCCAAAATCTTTTGCACTTAACGGTACAGGTGATTTAAAATTTTCTAATACATCTTGGAATAATTTTTTAGCTTATTTGAGAGGTGATGGTAATCCTACTGCAACTGGGGTTATGATGACAAGCGGGAAACCTGAGGGTTTTGCAATAAACCAAAAAGGAAATAATACATACTATTATTATTGTCCTAAAAAATATGGAGACAATTGTATGCCAGGTGCTACCATTCAAGCACAAAGCAAGTGTTCTATAGATAGCAAGAAAAGAGGTGATGGTAGATGTTTTGTTTTTGCTAAAGGACGAGTGATTGTTTGGGATAATAAAAATATAAGAATAAAAAGGAAAGTTACAGTTGAAGAAGTAAAAGAAATTTTTACAAATAACGGTTGGTTAGAATAAGCATAAGATTATGTTTAAAATTTCTTCAAAAATATTTTTTATTTACATTTTTTTTTTAACAAATCTTTCTGCTAACGATAATTTCTTACAAAAATTTCATAAATTAAAAATACACTCATTTGACAATAATAAGTTAGTTAAAATTGGTTCTGTTAGAGGAAATGTTGAAGAGTATCCATGGGGCTTTAATTATTATCTAAATTCAAAAAATGGAAATCTTTCAGAGCTTATAGAGACATTCTACTTTGACAATTATGGTGATCATATGAGTAGATTTAATAAATGGGCAAGAGATGTTGTATTAATCTCAAATTCTGAAAATGGCTGCAATAATTCTGAGGATAAAGTTTTTCATGGAGTTATTGATAATGGGCCAACGCATTTTAATTGTTTTTCAGTTAAGATATTTTCTGAAAATGATGAAGTTTATGGACCAAACTTTAATGCAGTCGAACACATTCCCATGATACAAAGAAAAGCATTTATTAACAGATATTTAAAAAAGAATTCAATAAACTTACCAAACAACATTCTTAGAGTTGAAAGTTACTTTTACAAAGCTGGGAAACTAATTTGGGTTTTTTACACTTTAGATGCTAATCTTTTTTATAATGATCTAAGTGAAAAAAATATTGAAGATTTTATTAAAAAAAGTTTAGTTATACATCAAAATTTTGAAAATGATTTAAAGTATAAGAATTATATGAAAATAGAGTAATTATTTATTAACAAATAGATAAGAATTATTTAACAGATGTAAATAATTTATAAGAAATGATAAGATTAAATATAAAACAAAAAGGATTTACTTTAATAGAATTATTAGTAGTAGTTGCAATTATTGGTATTCTTGCTGCTGTAGGTGTAGTTGCTTATAATGGATATACATATGCCTCTAAAGTTAAAGTATTTGAGTATCAAAAAAGTCAATTAATAAAATTAGTTAATGTTGAACTAGCTAGATGTGCGCTTGGGGAGACAGATAGTAAAGGATGGGTAAAAGTAATGGACGGTTATTATTATTGCAATTGGTATAATCTAAGA
>MDTG01416271.1_pt1 | contig 10551 bp, 13 predicted proteins | sample 811421 | NCBI WGS metagenome assembly MDTG01 (sample SAMN05326645, study PRJNA326480) | marine metagenome | isolation source: seawater | place: Pacific Ocean: South East | collected 2011
CAAGGCAGTACGGACAAAGACCAGCAAGGAAATTCGCTCAAGCCATTGGTGCCAAGCATATCGTAGGACGCTTCATCCCTGGGACTCTCACCAATCCGAGCCTGAGGACATACATGGAGCCTGAGGTGATAATGGTGACAGATCCGGCCGCAGATTCCCAAGCACTCTCCGAGGCAGTCAAGTCGGGTCTCCCGGTAGTGGCAATCTGCGACGCCAACAACCGCCTCCGAAACGTCGACCTAGCCCTTCCAGCGAACAACAAGGGACGACGCTCACTGGCTCTGGTATACTGGTTGCTTGCACGTGAGACTCTGAAGCTACGGGGGACACTGAAGTCCGACCTGGAGTTCGAGCTAGCCGAGAACGTGGACGACTGGGAATCTACATTCTGAGCTCGACGTCCTCAAAGGCAAGCACTCCCCCCCAAGATACGATGGAGGCACCACCCCCCCTCTTCCTAGCCCCAATGGCAGGCGTTACCGATCTGGCATATAGGATTCTGGCAAAGGAATGCGGTGCTGATTTCACCGTGACCGAGTTCACTGCAGCATCAGGACTCACGAGGAAGAATGCATACTCATGGCTAAAGGTGGAGAGCGACCCGCGAGAGTCCCCCTTCATCCCACAGATCTTTGGAGGTATCACTGAGGAGATGGTTCAGACCGTCCAAATGCTCCAGGATAGATCGGATTCAATCGACATCAACTTCGGTTGTCCAGCTCCAAAGGTTTGCAGGAACGATGCCGGAGCCGCACTACTCAGGGACCCGGATAGAGTAGTAAGCATGGTACGGGCCTGCATCGAAGCGGCAGAGGTCCCAATCACTGTAAAGATGAGGCTAGGGACTGGAAGCGGGCCCAATACTGCACTAGAGATTTGCTCTAGGCTCGAAGAGGAGGGAGTTGCACGCGTCTGCGTACATGGCAGGACCTTGAGGCAGAGGTATTCGGGAGAGGCCGATTGGTCCCAGATAAGAGAAATCACGGATACTGTAGGAATCCCCGTTATCGCCAATGGTGACGTTGTCGACTCATCTTCTGCATCGGAGTGCCTGGATGCCACAGGAGCAGCAGGCCTAATGATTGGCAGGGGGGCAATAGGAAAGCCATCGATTTTCTACGAAATTAAGAGAGACCTCGGATGGATTAGCGAAAAACCCCCATGGGGGGGAGGGGATGACGCGATAGCAAGGCAGTGGTGCTGGAATCGCTACCTTGAGATATGCGAAGACGTCTACTCCGACAGGCTCAACAAGAACCTCAAGAGGCATGCTGTATCCTTCACGAAGGGACTGCCAGGAGCCTCCTCAATGAGGGTCGAGCTTCATCGAGAGGGCGATCAGAAGAAACTAGGAAGGATGGTCTCTGATTACCTCGGGGGTTTAGCTACCCACAATGAGGCCCATGCGATCTAGCCGACCTTCTCAATACCACTGGCAGTGCCCATAATCCTCATCGGAACCGCATCTAGCTGGACAATCAGGACTTTGGAACTCCCATCTGACCTTATCCAGATCGGCGACTCCCAGTCAACAGTCAATCTGTTACCATCAATCGAACTCACCCTACCTACTGAGAACTGCAGATCGGATGCTGCATGGATTACTTCTCCGACAGAAAGGACCTTTTTCTGGAAAGGTGCTACTTCCAATTCGAAGGTTGAGACTCCGTGATCTACCAGCCCCCCCTGCCCTGGGATGCAAATCATGCATCCTCTGTGAAGAGACTGTTCTCGAAGATTCCGAAGGGCGACACCCACCCTATCTCCCGTTTTTGCTACATCGACGTCGTCATCCATAACCTGGAGCGATCGAACCACGCCAACATCTGAAGCTGGCATCACCTCGACCTCATCATGCTTCGAGACCAGCCCTGACTGAACGTACCCTATTGCGACCAAACCCACACCTTTGACATTGAAATGCTGGTCGACTGGAAGAATCAATGGGGAAGCATCCGAATCTTCCATCGTCGTGGAAAAACCATCCTGAATCTCAAATAGAGCCCTTCTAAACTCGTGTTCGTCAAACCCTCCTTCGATGATCCCCCAGCCCTTCAGTCCTGCTTGGTCAAGCATCATCCTGACCTGCCCTGCATCTATCCAAGACCCGTCTTTTGGAGAGACTATCGCGAAACCTCTCGATATGCCCGCACATCCCAGTGCAACCATCGCTTCCCCAACTGATGAATTTAGATCCCCGATCTCCAGTATCCCTGCCTTGGCAACATCTAGAACGCTCAATAGAGGTCTAACGCTTTCTGGGTGCTTGAGTGGCCTCAAAAGAGAGATTACTCTCGTTCCGTCATCTCCGACCTCTTTGAAGACGTACGATTCGATGTCCCTAGCATCGCCTTTCTTGCCCAATCTTCTAGCTAGGTCTTCCGAACCGACTAGAGCGACGTTTAGGACCGACATATTATCACCTAAGTTGACAGGCCAAACCTATCCATTGCTTGAACCATCGCGAAGTATCCTGCTACTGTACAAGATATCCCACCTGCTAGAGCGGGGTAGAAATCCCATCCTCTCGACTCGATTAGCCAGGGCATAACGATGAACATCAGAAGTGACGGAATTAGCAACCAAACGATGTCCTTCGCGAATGAAGATATCTCAACAGCAGTCTGACCTTCATGAAACATCATAATCATCGAGAGAACGCTGACAATCGGAATTGAAGCAAGAACAGCGGCGATTAGGGTGCTCCTCTCCGATATCTGCACAATGGAGAAGATTATCAGGGCCGTAAGGAGGACTTTACCCGTATCGAAAGCCCAACCCATGGGTCCCGCTGGTAATTTTACCTATAGTTCATTCAGTTTCGCACTACTCTTCGACACCAATACATATGCGAATCAACTCGCGTTGCCATATGCAAGGCATTCGCAGAGAATACAGGGACGGGGGGGAGATCCACATCACGGATTTGTCCGACCCCCTAGCACTACTCTCAATCTGGATTAAGGATGCAAAGGACAATGGCTTGGTCGAGCCCAATGCTATGAGCCTCGCCACTATTGGGCGATCGGGTTCTCCACGAAATCGGATGGTTCTTCTGAAATTCCTCCAGGGTGCAGAGATGGGATTCTTCACAAATCTGGAGAGTGATAAGTCCATCGAGATCCAACAAAACCCACTAGTCTCGGCAACTATGTGGTGGCCAGAGATGGAAAGACAGGTCAGAGTCGAGGGCAAGGCGTATCGAATGGAAGCCTCGCAAGTAGAGGAATACTACTCATCCAGACCAAGAAAGAGTCGCTTGGCCGCTTGGGCATCCGAACAGAGTCGACCTCTAGAGTCACGAGAGCAGTTGATGGCCAAGTTTGAGGAAGTAGAGTCCAGATTCCAAGACACAGAGGTTCCATTGCCACCGTTTTGGGGCGGATTTAGAATCACGGTAAACAGAGTGGAGTACTGGGCGGGGAGGCCTAGCAGGCTGCATGAGCGAGTCGTACTATCCAAGCAAGGAAAGACATGGTCCGAGCAGAGGCTCTACCCGTGAACCGGTTCTCTGATGGTAGATATCCCCCATGTCATCAATAGAGTAAGAATAACAGCAGAGACAATGCTCCAATCGGCTAATCTGTCGAGCGTCAGAACAACAACGAATGATAAAACGATGATAGTTAGAAGCCCGATGTAGATCAGTGGTGCCCCTTTCATCCTGTAGTCTAGGAAGTCATAGATGAAAACCCCCGAGATGTAGTTGGCGTACACTGCGGCCCACGCAACGTATGCGATTCCGAACAACACAGGATAAGCGAAGTATTGCCATTGCACATCCATTCCATTCAGGAAAAGAGAGGTACCGAGCATGACAATGTTGCCATTGTGCATCAATATCTCGTACCAACTGAAGAAGTTCCTAATTGGCAGACCCTTATTCAGATTGCTCGGAATAAGTCGAAATGTAACGATAAAGGTCACCAGAATCGCGCAGGAATATGATGTCGAGAAGAGGATCGGAGAAGCGATCAGAATCCACTTTGGCACCGTTCCCCCCGAGATATGAATCAGTGAGGAGGCCCCAGAGAAACCGAAGCTGACCCCTATCAGGGCGAAGTGACACATCGTGAAAGCGGCGAGTCTGGTCGGCCCCACAACCTTCCTGGGAAGGTTTTCGCGCTCTTTGAAGTTGAGTGGGTAATCAGTGCTCCCCTTCTTGTCGATGGCTATCCACGTCAAGGTGATGAGAACGACGATGCTGCACGCAATACGAAAAGAAACTAGAATAAAGTCTGGAACTAACTCAGATGTAGCAACCTGCTCCTGTGTTTGAGAATTTTCCAGAGAACCCGTCTCAGTGATTAGAAAAACCATCAGAATTAGCAAGGCTACAGTCAGAATGGCAGTATCCGGCCCTCTATCCCTACTACCGTACTGCATCAGCCTATTGAGCATGAGACTGCCGAACGAACTTTGCTTGAATATCCTTCTAGTAGGCAGTCTGATTGGCCTCGTACGCCTTCATCATCGCCATCCGTGCTAGGATTATCACAAGGACAGCAGATGAGAGGAGAATTCCACCCAAAAGGGGAGAGGTCCTCATCAGCATAAGACAGAATCCAGTTATCCCGCACCCATAGCTAACCATCTCGCAGATTGAAGCCAATCTGAGGATTGAGTCCGGCATAATCAGATTCGCAGAAGAGTCGTACTCTCTAATCATCCTCGACAGAAGGATGTAAAGTCCTTGAAAAGGGATTGCTAGACAGAAAAGTCCCATTGCAATTATCAGAATCCTCTCATCCGGGTTATCCCTTATCTCGCTCCCCTTCCAGAACAGGTTACTGAGGCCAACTGAAAGAAGACCAGTATGAATCAATGCGGAAGTGGTACTAGGGGAGCCCACCTCGGTTGATTCCGGTACCACGGTCGAGTTGCTCATTGAGCCACTATTGAGAATTGCGATAGTATCGGCCACATTCCTAGCGGTTATCAGGTAGCCTGCTCCTCATCGCCCTCTTCCATACCGGGGGGATAAGACACGGCCACCATGATGCATAGTACCCCCATCTAAGCTCCGGAGTCCCTTCGTAAGGCCTTAGCTTCCAGAATGGTACGCTTGCCCGGAGATGATGATCAGAATGACGAGTAAGCTCCAGAAGGCTCCATCTCGACCACCTCGCCTCTGTATTCCATGAGTGACCAACAGAGAATTTCTCACCCTCAGACCTCCTTAGCCCCCAGTGTCGTATGTAGTTCACATACTCCAGAGTCAGTATGCTGATTATTGAGAGGATTAGCCAACCGATAGCCACCGGCATGCCGTCAAACCAACCCATCATTCCAGGGACGTAGGCTATGGCTAGAATACTGGAAATCTGTAGAATTAGCCCCCTATAGGAGGGATTCCTCCAACCAGTCCTACCCTTCTTATTGTGAACCCTGACCGAGGATAAAAACTGTCCAGGGATAGTCTTGAGCCAGAATGACCACAGCCCCTGATCAGCAGTAGCACTGGCTGAGTCCTTGTCGGTGCTAACCCATTTGTGGTGAACGTGATTGTGCTCGTAGGTAAAGTGCGTGTAGTTGACGGAAAAAAGAATCACTCTAGCTAACCTCCAACCCGGACTACCTCTCTTCTTGTGCCCCAATTCATGAGCAGTCACGATCGCTGAGGAAGCTGCGCTTAGTCCAGAGGATAGCCCTCCGATCACCAACCAGAAAGTCAATCCCTCAATCGCAGCAAACCAGAAGAAGCTACTAACCACAACTAACTGCAGGAGACCATGAACCCAGAGAAGAACTTCGAAGGGTGTGCCAGAATCCCTCGGCGGTCGGGCAACTTTTGATTCACCCATCACTATGTCTAGGATTGGGCCGACACCCCAAACGAAGATGACCCCCATAGCCACGAAGATCTGATCCTCAATCACCCCCAAAACGTTTCCAGAGATGGCGAGAATTGGACTAATTAGGCCCAGTAGGTGGAATACCCAAGGTTCGGGGGACAGATCCGCCTCAGTCATATAGATCAGCGTGCAAGGCTCTGACCTTAGCGATTTTCGGTGCTACGACAGCCACGCAGTAGGGATTCGAGGACCCATTCCTAGCAAAGTAGTCATGGTGGTAACTTTCAGCCATCCAGAATTTCTCCAATGGGACGACTTCAGTTACCACAGGATCGTCATAGTAGTGTGAAACCTCCTCTATAGCAGCCTCAGCATCCTTTCTTTGCTCCTCGCTTGTATACAGAACAATACTTCTGTACTGTGGGCCCACATCGTTTCCTTGGCGATTCAACTGGGTTGGATCGAAGAGAGTGTGAAAAACCCTGAGTAGGGTCATCCGGGGGATAACCTCCGGATCGAAGGTGACCTTCACAACCTCTGCATGACCAGTTTTCTTTCCACACACCTGCTCGTAACTTGGCTCTTCGACATGCCCACCACTGTATCCAGGTATGACCTCGCTGACCCCTCTGAGGCCGAGCAAACCCCCTTCTATGCACCAGAAACATCCACCTCCGAGGTACAGAACTTCCATCCACCTACCTCCTATAGTTTGGAGCCTCTCTCGTTATCTCGACATCGTGAACGTGACTCTCAGAAAGTCCAGCATTTGTTATTCGTACGAATTTGCACTTAGATTTCATCTCCTGAATCGTCGAATTTCCGGTGTAACCCATGGAACTCCTGAGTCCGCCCATCAGCTGATACAACACCTGATCCACAGGACCCCTGGATGGGACCCTCCCCTCTATGCCCTCGGGAACGTACTTTCTGGTATCCCCTTGGGAAGACTGGAAGTAGCGATCAGAAGATCCCTTGCTCATTGCACCAAGCGACCCCATTCCTCGATATTGCTTGTATGCACGACCCTGGTAGAGGATGGTTTCTCCTGGCGACTCATCTGTCCCAGCCAGTAGCGAGCCAACCATAACGCAATCTGCACCAGATGCAATCGCCTTGGCAATATCGCCACTGTACTTTATCCCGCCATCAGCGATTACTGGAATGCCCATCTCAGAGCAAGCTTCAACCGCGCTCATGACCGCTGTAAACTGTGGCACTCCAACACCGGTAACAATCCTGGTAGTGCATATCGAACCCGGTCCAATTCCGACCTTGATAGCATTTGCACCGCTCTCGACCAAAGCCTTCGCTGCCTCTGGGGTACCCACGTTCCCTGCGATGATCTGAGCATTTTGCCCTGCTTGGTCCCTTATCGTGCGAACCGTATCCAAGACTCCATGGGAGTGTCCGTGAGCAGTATCTACCGCCACTGCATCCGCACCGGCTTCAAACATGGCTAGAGCCCTCAGGACCCCATTCTCGCCAGTCCCAGTCGCAGCTACCACTCGAAGCCTACCGCGCTCGTCCTTGCAAGAGAGGGGATTATCCTTGGAGCGATTGATATCGCGTACGGTAATCAGACCTGAGAATCCGCCGTCCGGATTGACCACAACCAGCTTCTCTATCCGGTGTTGGTGAAGGAGCCTCTTCGCATCCTCCAGATCAACATGCTCCGGAACCGTAACCAAATCGGTCGTCATGACCCTAGAAATCTCGGTATTCTCATCCTCGACAAACCTGATGTCTCTGTTTGTGACCATTCCCACAATCCCTCCATCTCCATCGATGACCGGAAAACCGGAGAAGCCGTACTGGCTTTTCATAGACCTAAGATCGGCAACCGTCATTGTAGGACTTACCGTTACCGGCTCCAAAACTAGCCCTGACTCAAATCTCTTAACCTTGTCAACCTCTTCAGCCTGATCTTCTATGGACATGTTCCTGTGGATGACTCCTATTCCTCCGCCCTGAGCCATAGCAATGGCCATCTCCGCCTCAGTAACCGTATCCATCGCTGCAGAAGCAATCGGTGCATTGAGCTCGATTCCCTCTGTTAGCCTGGTAGCTAGAACAACCTCAGCTGGCAGTACTGCAGACTCGGCTGGCAGTAGAAGCACGTCATCATAGCTCAATGCGGTCTCTATCTGCGCCATTAGGGATACGCGTGGAGACTTGTACTTCAACGATTCCATCTACCAATACTTCGAAAATTTAGGCTCAAGTATTACCACTCCCAGTCCGTTGGTTTCAAGAAACCCAAGCCTCCCCCAGAGGCGGTGATAACGTGGTCAGGCCAGCCATAGTTGGATGGAGGGAGTGGATTGGCTTACCAGAGCTTCAACGGGCCCCAATTCTGGCAAAGATAGATACTGGGGCTTGGTCAAATACCCTGCATGCTGCTGATATAGAGATAGTAGAGTCTTCACCCGAAACCAGAATCAGGTTCAGACTGGAGAAGGAAAGTAACTGGACAGAGAGGCCCCTCCATAGGTGGAGGAGGATAAGGGACACCGGCGGTCACGAGACCATGAGGCCAGTAATTATGACTTCAATCGAGATAGCATCCAGAGACTTCGACGTCGAAATCTGCCTCGCAGATCGGTCACAGCTCAAGCACAGGATGATACTGGGGAGGAACTTCCTCAGGCTAGGCTTCGTCGTCAACCCATCAAGGCAGTGCATTCACACGATGATAAGGTCAGAAGATAGAATCAGAATGGGCTCAATGGATTGACACCCTTTTGGGTGCCGACCCCATCCGGTGTTCGTGATTGGCAGCATCCAGGTATCCCAGACGGAAACCGAGGCCCCGTCCCCATGGTGGCTCAAGGGAGGGGCCATTTTCATCGGGGTCCTAGGCCTTGCCTCCCTGCTGGGGGCAGTCTCCTTGGCAGTCTCTGGTGTCATCATCGACTCTATGCTAGAGGGGCTGGATGCCGAGGAGCTATGCGCTGATGATCCTGACAGGGAGGAATGCGAGGAGTTCATAGAATCCATATCTCAGATGTCTGAGATGCCCCTATGGGACGTAGGTGCGGCATTCTCGGCCCTCCTCTTCCTGCTCTCCATACCCACTGCCTTACTGATGTGGGGGGCAGAGGATAGGAAGACCGCTCTCGCTCTGGCATGGGGTTGGATCAGCATCCATGCCGTCTCGCAGCTATACATGGTGCACTCCTACATGTCTTGGAACGATCAATTCTACGACTCCATCCCTATGGAGGAGATGCAGTGGGTGGCGATTTTCACCAAGATAACCTCTTACGGAAGCGTTGTGTTCTGTGAGCTCATTCTAGCTGCAGGGCTAGTGCTGATTTCTTACAAGACACGACCGCCCACCAAGCTGGAAATGCCATCTGCCTTCCATCTCAGCGATGAGTGAACTTCAAGGCTCATCCCCCATACCATACCTCATGCAGCACATAAGAGACGGAATAATGGTCGTCAACACCGAGACAATAGCGGGCAAGGTAATCACCCAGAACCTAGGGGTGGTGGGAGGCTCCACAGTTAGGGCCAAGCACGTCGGCAAGGATATTTTCGCCGGTCTGAAGAATGTAGTCGGGGGCGAGTTGACTGCCTACACCGAACTTCTCGAGGAATCCAGGACCGAGGCGATTGCACGCATGGTCGCCGATGCCGCCGCAAGGGGGGCCAATGCGATTGTTAACGTCAGATTCGCCACGAGCGCGGTTACCGCTGGAGCATCCGAGCTATTCGCATACGGCACTGCAGTCACGGTCGAGTAGTCAGGTGATCCGATGCGATCCACAGACGCTAGAGTGAGGACTCTGACCGCATCGACGATGCTGTCAGTGTTGCTATTCTCGGGCGTCGCCCTGGCCCAGCAGAGCGGAGCCGAAGCCCCACCTAGCATAGTTACGCTCTGCTGCTTGGCGCCATTTCTGCTAATCTCCGTCGGATTCGCCGCTTTCGGGATCCTATGGGCGGTTTTCTATCCGGTAATGTTCCTCTATGGCGTGATCTTCAGCGAAAGGAACCTGGACAGGATGATGAACGACTTGGTTCTCAGGGAGAGGTCCTCGATAGAGCACTTCGGGAAAGACCCACTATCCACGCTCAAGGGACATCACATTGTCGGAGGAATAAAGGAAACCGGTCTCGTTTACGCTAGCGTCGTCTTCGCCCCCAGCCACTGGCAGTTGCTCATATCTTGGATAAACCAGATTTTCGGCGGTAGGATAGACGTGATACACCGAGTCATCTCAGTCGGTAGGGCAGAGGCGAAGCAGAGGCTGAGGGAGAAGGCGCAGGAAGCCGGATGGGACGACGTCCTGAACGTCCGCATCGACACGGCCGAGATGACCCCTGCATCCAAGCCCAAGGGAACCAAGGCCGTCGAGGTATTCGCTTACGGAACGGGAATCAAGTTCGGATAGGAATCATTCAAGGAGAGCAATACTCTCAGGGAGTTCGAGGAAGATGGTACAGAGCCCAGTAACTAAGATCGAACCAAGCATCGCGAGCAGGCTTTCCAAGCAGAGGTACCAGCTGGTTGGCGAGCATGGGGGGGTAAAGGTCTGCCACTGGACCAAGCAGTCCCTGATTGCCGACCGATCCTGCTACAAGGGGACCTTCTACGGGATTGAGAGCCATGGCTGTATGCAGATGGCTCCAAACGTCGATACCTGCAACCTAGGGTGCACCTACTGCTGGAGGGAGCCCCACTCTGACACACTCAACAAGATCGACGATGACCCCTACGAGCTCTACTTGGAGTCCGTTCGCGGAC
>MDTG01110003.1_pt1 | contig 10550 bp, 13 predicted proteins | sample 811421 | NCBI WGS metagenome assembly MDTG01 (sample SAMN05326645, study PRJNA326480) | marine metagenome | isolation source: seawater | place: Pacific Ocean: South East | collected 2011
AATTAATAAAAACTGCCAATAATTTAAAGATTAATCTAAATTACTTCTGGATGCCAATGCATTTACAGCCGTTTTTAAAATCAGAATTAAAAGAAAATATGAGAAATACAAATTTTTTATGGAAAAAAATTTTAATTCTCCCCTCTTCCCTTCATCTGAATAATAAGAATTTTTTAGCAATTAAAAAATTTCTTTTGAAGAATATTAATTTTCTTTAAGGAGCTTTTTTATAGTAGTGGCAAGTTTTTCATTTTTATTATCAAAAACCATTATACGATCATAATATTTATTATAATATTTTTTCCATTGTGAATTCTTACATTTAATCGTGAAATCTAAAACTTTTTTAAAACTTTTATAGTCTTGATTAGAGGTCCAAAATTTATCATTTGGCTTAAGCTTCGCCGGCCAACCAAACTTTCTACTATTAAATGGATATGTCATTTTTCTGTAAGAAAAGAAGACAGTTTTATTTCCCCTGCCAAAACTTTCATAGAGGAGTGTTGAATCTATTCCACACATAACCTTAAATTTATCTATTAGAGAATAAGTTTTTCTATTTACGTTATTTTCAAAATATAAAAAATTTTCTCCAAAAATATTAAAATAAAATTTTTTTTCTTTTTTTGACTCTTCAATATTTTGTGGTGAACCAATTATACTTAGTTTACAATTATTTTCCTTACAGTATCTTTTTAAATGATTTAACAATTTTAGCTCTGAATTTATTGAGTCTTGGTAGAAGTAATTTTTATAAAATTGAGTCTCAGGATTTATATCTCTATACGTGGAGATATAACCAATATTGTAAATTTTTTTTTTATTAATCTTAATGCTATTTGATCTAGTCGAGCCAGCAACTATAGTCCTTGATTTGATATACTTTGCATATAATTTTGCAATACTGCTATTGTGAGTAAACAAATAGTCCGTAAATAAATCAATTTTTTTTTTTTGAAGATTGAAAAACATATCTTGTGGAATATTCGTTCTTTTTCCGTTTTGAACTGCAATCTTTTTTAGAAATTTGAATTTTATCTGATAGAAAAAGATATTATTATCAATAAGAGTGATTAAAATTTTTGGCTTAACATACTCTATATAGGTTTTTAAATAATCCCGGTATTTATACTTTAATTTAAAGATTAATTTTAATAGTATAAAAATATTTATTTTTTCGTATCTAGTAAATAATATAGAAAAAGAATTTTTTGGTAATACTTTTTTTAAGTCATTGGTGCTATGATCATCAAAAATTAAGATATTTTTTTTTTTAGGAGGAAAAATTTCTAGCATTAAATATAAGACATTTTAATAATGTTGGTATTTGATTAAATTAAACTATAACGTTCAATAATTGAACAGTAAAGAAAAAAATGCTTTCTTTGTAATGTTTCTTATAGTATTAAAAGATAAAATATGAGCAAAATAGATAAATACTTTAAATCCAGCTCCGAAGTAATTGTAAAATTAAGTAATCACAGAAAAGAAATTGAGTCTATTTGTGAGAAAATTGTAAATGGAAAAAAAAATAATAAAAAAGTTTTGGTTGCAGGAAATGGGGGATCTTGCGCAGATGCAGAACATTTTGTTGGTGAATTACAATGTACTTTTAAAGATAGGTCGAGAGAACCAATTTCAGCTTTTGCACTAGGCAATCTTGCGCCTGCTTTAACAGCATGGTGCAATGACTTTGAATTTTTATCATTTTATAAACGACAAGTCCAAGCCCATGGAGTAAAAGGAGATATACTTTTTTTAATTACTACTGGTGGGGGTGAGGAGAAATCAGGGGCTTCTATGTCATTAGTTGAAGCTGCGAAAGAAGCAAAAAAAAGAGGTATGTTAGTTATATCTTTAGTTGGTAAAACAGGTGGCATACTAAATAAAATCTCAGATATTTCTATATTAGTAGAAAGTGATGTAACTTCATTTATTCAAGAAGCTCATATGTCAATATTACACTGCATATGTGAACTCATAGACCCGGAGCTAAAAATTTAATGAAACTATCATCAAAAATAAAGGCGGATCCATATATAATTGCCGAAATAGGAATAAACCATAACGGTTACTTAAAATTAGCAAAAAAATTAATTTACGAATCGAAAAAAGCTGGAGCGAATGCTGTAAAGTTTCAAAAAAGAGACGTTTCAGATTTAGTAAACTTTAATAAAAATCCAGGAAAATCTATTGGTTATTTGAGCAAACATCCTAATGATATTAAAAAAACTAAGGTTAAGTTTGGAGGGTGGGTATATCCTGATACTAGATTAGAGTTGACTGATAAAGATTACTTGGAAATAAAAAAATATACAAAAAAATTAAAAATTGATTTAATTATTACCCCTTGGGATGAAAAAAGTATGCTTTTCATCAAAAAACTTGGAGTTAAATTTATTAAAATTGCAAGTATTGATGCTAACAATTATCATTTTTGTGAGTTTATAGCTAAACATAAACATCCAACTATTATAAGTACTGGTATGTGTACCTATGAAGAAATTCTTAAAACTCAAAAAATATTTAAAAAGTATAGAACGCCACATATATTTTTACATTGTACATCTGCATACCCAAGTGATGAAAAAGACAAAAACCTCAATTGCATTCCAAAATTAAGAAAATTACTCAAAGATGATGTTGGCTTTTCTGGGCATGGAATTGGATTAGCAGGTGCGGTAGGCGCAACAGCGTTAGGTGCTAAAATAATAGAAAAACACGTAACACTTAATAAAATAATGCATGGCCCTGATCATGCAGCTTCTTTAGAATTTTCTACTTTTAAAAATATGGTTGAACTCTGTAGAAAAGTTAAGACAAGTCTAGGAAGTGAGAATAAAAGGTTTTTAAATTCTGAGAAAATTTTGCACAGTATTTTAATAAGAAAATTTGTGATTAGAAAAAATTTAAAAAAAGGAACAAAATTTAATTTTGATAATATCAAGACAGCTTTAATTTATAATAAAGGTGGTATTCTTCCAAAATACTACTTCAAGATATTTGGAAAAAAATCAAAAAAAGATCTAAAAATTGGTCATATTATTAATTGGTCTGATATTTCGTAATTAAGAAGAGATTATCTGAGATCCCACCTGCCCAATTTCTAATTTTGAATAACTTAAGTTTTTTTTTTTCAGATTTAATATTGATTTATTTAAGTTTCTAGTCACAACAAGAAAGAAGCCACCTCCACCTGCACCAATAATTTTTCCTCCTAAAATATTTTTATCTTTTAGTAAATTTAGATAAAGTTTATCGATCAATGAGTTTGTAATGTTTTTGCTTAATTTTTTTTTGATATTCCAGTGGCTATGAAAAATCTTGCCTATTTTAATATAATCACCTTTTAAAATTGCTTTATTCATATCAGGTACAAAATTTTTTATTTTATCATAATACTCAATATTAATTTTTTTATTCTGAGAACTAATAATTTTAGAAGAATTTCTTGTTTCATTTGTAAATACTAATAGCATATGAGAATTTAATTTATTTAAGATTTTTTTTTTTATGTTGAGCCTTTTCACTGAAAATTTACCTTTTTTATCAATTCTAACCTTTATTATTCCGCCAAAGGTTGAAGCAATTTGATCCTGCCATCCACCCTTTAATCCTAATCTTTTTCTTTCAATGTTATAAGCTACATCAACGACTCTTTTTTGGCTTAATTTCAATTTAAGAAGCTTGTTTATTGCAGTTATTAAACCAACAATTAATGAGCTTGAAGAACCCAGGCCGGATTGGGTAGGAAGAGTAGAAAAACAATTTACTTGAATTTGATTTTTAATTTTAAAGTATTTGAATACTTCCCTTATAATTTCGTGTTTTATCTTTTTAACAGAATAACAAAATTGAGTATCAGTTGTTTGGATAAGTATTTTTTTATCTAAAGGTCTTCTTGACACTGAAACATATATTCCTTGATTAAATGCACAGGTTAAAAATAGTCCAGTTTTTTTTTTGTAATAAAAATCAATATCAGTTCCACCTCCTGCTAGAGGAATACGAAAAGGTGTTTTAGAAATGATCATTTATTTTATTTTAAAACCAGATTTTTTTGCATCTAAATAAAATCCTTTTACTGTGTCTAGTGAGTATTTTTTGGCTTTCATTCCAAATAATTTTTGTTTTTTTAAATACGCAGGTGGTACAGTAATTATATCTGCTCCAGAGTTTGTGGCAGTTTTTATATCATATGTCATTCTACAGCTAGCCCATAACGATTTACACTTTGTTTTTTTTTTTAATAAATAATGACATCTTTTTGAATTCTTTACTTGCGTCTATACCAATATCATAGAGTCTTCCTGCAAAAATAGACAAAATATGTTTTTTATTTTTTATCACAGGGTATATTTCTTTAATTTGATCAAGTGTAAATATTGCAGTTATATTTAACTTAATATTAAGTTGACTTAATTTTTCTATTAATTTTTTTGTACTTTTTCCTGATGTGTAAGTTATTGGAATTTTTACATAAATATTTTTACTTATTTCACTAATTTTTTTTGCTTGGTGTAAACAATTTTTTTCATCATCAGCAAAGACTTCAATAGATAAAGGTTTTTTTTTTGTCAAGTTAAGCAGGGATTTAGTATAACCAATATAATTTTTTACTCCAAGTTTTCTAAATAGAGATGGATTAAAGGTAAATCCATTTACATGATTAAAATACTTTTTAATTTCATTATTGTTAGCCCCATCAATGTGGATTTGAATTTTTTTCATTTTCTCAATGTATGTCTTCGAATAAACATTGTCTATTTATTTCTATAAAAGTTAAATATTTCATCATTTATTGGTCCGAGAGATGGATCGTTTAGATAAAAGATATTTTGGTCATTTTCTTTGTCATAATTATAAATCCAATTTCTCTTAAAATTATTTTTTAAAAACATCGAATTAGCTTTTCTTCCATCTGCAAGAATAATCGTGCCTGGAATTAAAAAATTTTCTATTTTTAGAATATCAGAAACCATCGGCATCATATCATTATGATTTGTAGTAAAATTATTTATTCTTTTTTTTACTTTAAATTGATCTGGACCGTCTAAATAAATAAAATCAGGATTTACTAATGGAAGTTTTTTATATTCTGTACAAAATTGATTATTAAAAGTTGTCATCTGACAATCAGAAAAGTAATATTCAATATGATCAGATTTTGTTAAGAATTTTTTATTTCTTTTTTTTGTAATTGATAGATATTTTTTTTCATTTTCAATAATATGCAATTCAAAAATATTTTTTTTTCTTATTTTTTTTACTTTACTTTGATATTTTTTTTTATTTATTAATAAAGCGTGGGCAATAACAAAGCTTGACCAACCAGATCCAAATTCTAGAACAGTTAGTCTTTTATTTAAAATTATATAAGAATGCAGTAAGTATAAATCATGTAGCTCTGGACCATAGGTTTTGTTAGACCAAGGATTAATCAGTTTTGAAATTTTTCTGTTCTTAGGAATTACATTTTTTCCCAATTGTCGCATTATTCCAAATGTCTCAAAATATTGCTTTATTTGCTTTAAATTTTTTTTTTGGGGAATTTTTATACTTCTTTTCAATTTATTCATGTTTTATTTAATCATAATTTTTATCTATAGGGATAGATTTGCAGTTTATATCGTTCAACTATTGAACAGTAAAGAAAAAAGTGTTAAACATTATCCTTTAATAATTAAGATATTGTTGCAAAAATCAACATTTTATATGAAAAGAAAAATTAAAGTTTGTGCGGTAATACCTGCGCGATCAGGGTCCAAGAAAGTAAAAAATAAGAATATTCTTAAAATTAATAATCATCCAATTTTAGCTTACTCGATAGCAATAGCAAAAAAATCTAAATTAATAGACAAAGTAATTTTTTCGAGTGATTCAAAAAATTATATCAATATCGCTAAAAATTATCTTCCGGATATATTGCATAAAAGGTCTAAAAAAAATTCATCCCATACTGCAACTGATTTAGATTTTTTAAAAGAAATTACTCAATTTCTGATCAAAAATTTTAGTTATAAACCTGATCTTATTGTTTTGCTAAGAGGAAATTGCCCAACTAGAAGTTTAAGTGAATTAGAGCTTGCAATTAAAAATTTTAAGAAAAAAATTCAATACTACTCATCTTTACGATCTGTTTCAAAAATGTCTGAAACTAGTTTTAAAACCTTTTTTTTAAAAAATGGTAAATTATGTGGAGCTTTTAATAAAAAATTTAATATTGAAAAACTAAACCTGCCAAAAGAGAAATTTTCAGAAACATATTCAGGTAATGGTTACATAGATATTATTAAAACTAGCTCCATAAAGAATGATTATCTACATGGTAATAAGGTTATGCCATTTATAAATAAAGATATATGCGTAGATATTGACTATCCTCATGATATTATTTATGCGAATTACTTAATGAAAACTTATAATTATTTTAAATTAAAAAAATGAAATTTAAATATCAAAAACCATCTTACTTTGAAAAATTTGAACCGCCGTCAATGGTGCCTCCAATAAAAATGTATTGGAAAAAATCTAAAGATTATTTTGTATGGGATCAAAATAATAAAAAATATATTGATTTTACCTCTACTATTTTTGTTACAAATATTGGACACAGTAATAATAAATTTAGAAAAAAAATTATTGATGTTTTAAACAGCTCATTAAGTCATAGTTATGTTTATTACAATAAATACAGACAGGAATATATTTCTAAATTAATTAAATTCGTTAATCGAAAGAAATTAAATAAATGTTTTTTTGCATCAGCAGGTACAGAGAGCACTGAAGTAGCACTTAAACTTATGCGTTTAAACGGATTAAAAAAAAATAACAGAAAAAAAGGTATAATCTGTCTAAAAGGAAATTGGCATGGAAGAACAATGGGTGCTCAACAAATGTCTGACAGTATAGAGCAATCTAAATGGATAACTACAAAAGATAAAGATATTCATCATCTGGATTTTCCTTATCCGTGGGCCAAAGATTTTGATAAAAAGAATTTTTTTTCTAACTCTTTGTTTAAGAAATTTAAAAAGAATTATGACTTTAAAAATAATATTGCTGGAATAATGATTGAAGCCTTTCAGGGCTGGGGCTCACTGTTCTACCCAAAAAACTACATTGAAGAATTGGTAAAATTTGCAAAAAAAAACAAAATTCTTATTAGTATTGATGAAATGCAATCTGGTTTTAGCAGAACAGGAAAAAACTTTGCTTTCGAACATTACAATTTTGTACCTGATATAGTTTGTTGTGGCAAAGGAATGGGGTCTGGTATGCCATTATCTGGAGTAATAACATCTGATAAGCTTATTAATATTCCTAATGCCAATCTTCAATCTACTCATTCTGCTAACCCATTGGCTTGTGCAGCAGGTTCTGTGACAATTGATGAGATAAGAAGACTTAAGCTAACAAATAGAGCAAAGAAATTAGGATCTGTTTTTTCAAAAGAATTAGAAGTTATGAAAAAAAATTATGGTGAATGCATCGAATACGTAACCAATAAAGGGTTAATAGGAGCAATAATATTTAAAAAATGCATGGGGTTTAGTGCAAAAAAAATTGCAAGTGATGTAGCGCAAAAATGCTTAGATAAAGGACTTTTGGTTGTAGCTACAAATAGAGACTCAATTAAGTTTGGTCCACCTTTAGTTATAAAAGAAAATGATTTTAAAAAATCAATGAAAATAGTTAATAGTTGTATTAAAGATTTTATTAATGAAAATATTAAAAAACATTAGACATATTGGAATAGTGACTGAGGATCTAAAAAAATCCTTATGGTTTTATGAGAAAGTTCTTGGATTTAAAAAGAAGGTTGCTATGAAAGAATTTGGAAAAACTACAGACCGACTGACAAATTTAAAAAAAGCAATGATTGAAACGGTTAAACTTAAATCCTCTAAAAGTGACGTCATGATCGAGCTACTTAAATTTAAAAAAAGAAACAAACAAAGCAAAAAAAATTATAATATATCTAGAATTGGCACCTCTCACTTTGCAATAACTATTAAAAACATTGACAAAAACTACAAATTTCTCAAAAAAAAAGGTATTTCATTTATATGTAAACCAATTTTGTCTAATGATAAAAAAGTTAAGCTCACTTTTTGCAGAGCACCAGAGGGTACTTTAATTGAAATGGTTGAAGAAATAAGAACTTGAATGAAAAACTCTCTTACCCACTCCTCCAAAACAAGAGGGAAAAAAGAGTTAAATATTTACGCTCACAGAGCTGCTAATGTTAGACTTGATTGGTGCAAGCAAGTAATTTCAATTATTAAAAATTTTAAAATCGCAACAATTAACGACCTTGGTTGTAATTATTTTCAATTATATAAGGAAATAAAATATCAGAATAACAAATATTCCTACTTTGGGTATGATATAGATAGAGTATTTATATCTTTAGGTCTTAAATATTTTCCTAGTTTAAAAAGGAACTATAAAATTGGTGATATAGAAAAGATAAAATTAAGGAAAGCCGATTGTACCGTTCTATCTGGCACTCTGGCTCACGTTGATAATCCTAAAAAAGTTTTGAAAAATATATTTAAAAGTACAAAAAAAATTATTTTAATAAGAGATATGTTTGGCTTAAATGACGAAGAAAAGATTAGTAGGTATAAAACTTTGAGACCTGTTAATTATAGACAATTTTCTTTTGAAAATATGGCTAAAATTTTTAAAAAAAATGGATATATGCCTATATTTCTTTTAGATGAAGCCACAAATTTTTCTAATTATTCTAAAAATAAAAAATATGCTTCTAAAAGAAAATATTATATTTTACTTGGATTAAAAAATGCACACTAAAAAAATAGCAGTAATCACTGGAGCATATAAAGGCTCAGGAAAAAAGATTTCTGAATTGTTTTTAAGAAATAATTACAGGATTTACTCCTTAGATAAAAATTATAGTAGTAATATCAAAATATTGGGAAATAATACTTTATACAAAATTGACATTTCAAATGTTTCTCAAATAAAAAAATTTATCAAATTCATTAAAAAGAGAGAAACAAAAATTGATTGTTTAGTTAACAACGCAGGTGTTACACTAAAAAAAAAAAATAACAATCTTGAAACATATTGGAAAAAAACTCTATCAATTAATTTAGACTCTATTTTTTTTCTAAGTGAACTTCTTGTTCCTTTATTAAAAAAATCAAGTAATGCTTCAATTGTAAACATTTCAAGTATATCAAGCAAAATAGCTATGAGCAATAATCCAGCCTATAATGCATCAAAAGCTGGAGTCTTAAGTCTTACATCAAGTCAAGCGCTTGATTATTCGAACTATAAAATTAGAGCAAATGCAATATGCCCTGGTTACATAAAAACGGATATGACAAAAAAATCATTCAAGAGCAAAAAGCTCAAGAACGAGAGATTAAATCGATTAATGATAAAGAGATACGGAAGCCCTGAGGAAGTTGCAAACCTTGTTTATTTCTTATGTGGTGAAAAAGCAAAATATATTAATGGACAAGATATTATTATCGATGGTGGATTAATTAAAAAGGGAATTTAAGTATTTCTTCTTATGCGTTTAAAAAAAAAAGATATTAATAAAGTTTTAAAAAAAATATTAAAGACGTTAATTCAAATAGACTCAAAAATATTAAAAAAAAAAATTGATTTTAGAAGCAAAAGCAAAACTGAAATTGATCCAGTAACAAAATTCGATATTATGATTGAAAAAAAAATCAAAAATATAATTAAAAAAACTTTTCCATCACATGATATTATTGGTGAAGAAACAAAACAAAAATTAAGTAATAGTCCATTTAAATGGTATATTGATCCAATAGATGGCACCAAAGCTTTAATAATGGGTTTACCAAACTGGTCTCATTTAATTGGTTTGCATTTCAACTCAATACCAATTTTAAGCTTTATTTATTTTCCAGTACTAAAAAAATTGTATTACTCTAGTGGTGATAAATCATTCCTTAAAAGCGACAAAAAGATAACTCAAATTAAGTCATCTAGAAATACAAGTTTAAATAAAGCGGTTATTTCAATGAACACAATGAAAAATACCCAAAATTTAAAAATTTTAGAAAAATTAAAACGAGATAAAAAATTTTATAAAATAACTGGTGCGGATGCTTTGAATTACTGTCTTTTGAGTGAAGGTAAAATTGATATTATAATCGAGAAAAGTCTAAAAAAAGTTGATTTTTTTCCAATATTAAAGCTAATTAAAAACTCTGGGGCCATAGTCACAGATTGGAGTGGCAAACAATTGTATAAAAATGGTGACGTGATTGTTGCTGGTAATAAAAAAATTTATAATAATTTCGTAAAAAAATACATAAGCAAGAAGATGATTTAAAACTTCCAAAAAAAAACCCGCAATCTAATGCGGGTTTTTTTGTTAATCATGTAAATATGATATCAATTATTGTAATCTAATCGAAAATTTTTTTCAGTGCATAAATCAAGCCAATTGAGCTATTAGTACTGGTCAGCTACACACGTTGCCGTGCTTACACATCCAGCCTATCAACGTAGTGGTCTACTACGGCTCTATAGGAAGA
>MDTG01335860.1_pt1 | contig 10550 bp, 13 predicted proteins | sample 811421 | NCBI WGS metagenome assembly MDTG01 (sample SAMN05326645, study PRJNA326480) | marine metagenome | isolation source: seawater | place: Pacific Ocean: South East | collected 2011
CAAAATTAAATTCAGTGGTTCTTGTATATGGCATTCTATATCCTTCTTTATAAATTCTATTATCTAATAAAATTATGTTAATTTTCTTATTTAGGAAATTATTTCTGTAATAAAAATCATAATATAAAGCTGTAAATAAACCTACAGGTCCAGCTCCAACTACTATTATATTTACACTATCTTCTTGATAAAGATTATTCATATTTTTAATAGTTGATGGTAAATTATACTTGTATAATATTTTTAATTCATCATCGATTTTATTAAAATCACTAAATTTGTTGCTATGAATTTTTTTATACAATTTAATTAATTTGTCATGTGTAATAATTTTATTTGTTTTATATTGACAACTTTTCATTGGTTCAATACTAGTATTTAATTTTTCAAAGCTAAATATATTTTTTTTATCTTCTTTTTTCCATTTTTTTCCATCTTTAACCCATCTTTTGAATACAGAATCCCACCATTCTAAAGATTCAAAAAATAGGTGATGTGCAGGATATTTGGTACCTTTTAGTAACATCTTAAAATCATTATTTATTGTATCTACTAATTCTTTTTTATTCATTAATTTTTAATAGAAAATAATTTTCAATAATAAAAATTGAAAAATTTTTAGTAATAAGGTTATTAAGAAACTTAACTTATAATAGAATGGAATTACTTATAGGAACTACTTTTGGATTATTATTTTTTGCATCGTTTTTATATCATCAACATATTGAGTGGCAAAAAGTAAGTACTGTTGAAAAAGATAGACAAAATGAACGAGAAGTAAATATGATTAGAGCTAATAATATTGCTAAAATAAAAGAAGAAGAGTTACAAGCTAATATCAAAAGAGCAGAAAATGAACAAAAATTTTACCAAGATAAACTAAATGAAAATACAGAATCTATTAATAAACTTGTTGATACAATAACAAAACAATATGAAATTTCGACAGAATTACAGTTACATGGTTCTAATCATGTAGTTCAACCAAGTTTATCAAATGATGTTTACACTAGAATGGAGGTAATGAGATTTTGTAAGAATGAGATGGGAGTAAGATCTAATAGAGAACTTAAGGAATGTATTGTCCAAACAGTAAAAGGTGAGTTTTTTACAGATGATAATATAGAAGAGAATTCAAATGATAATGATAATAATATTATAAACATTATCAATAATGAAGGAAAAGAAATTATTAGTAAAAATAAGAATCAAAATCATAATTCTGATTTAGATGATAATACAGAAAATGGATCTGAAAATAATTATAATTTTTTTGCTTCAGAAGTTAATAGTTATTAAATATAAAATCAATTATTTTATTAGCAGCTATATTATAATATTTACCAAGCATCATATTATGTCCAGGTCCGTCAATCATTTTAATATTTGTTGAGTTAAATAATCTAGCAGTTTCATTTACAGTAGTACAATCTACTAAAATATCATCATTAGAACCGATAAATAATTTAGGGATATTATTATATTTTATATTACTATCAATTGGAAAATTTTCAGCTAATGACTCCATATCAATTGGAAATTTACTATCTTCTTCAAATCTATCAGTGTAGTTTTTAACAGTTTCTATTTGTATTTCATTATCATAAAATAATAATTTTTGTATATCATATTTATCTTTTATTTTACCTGTAAATATATTTACAAGTATTTTCATTAATTTATCACTAAATAAAAATCTAAAAATATAATCAATATCATTAGTATGTGGAAATGGAGATAACCATATAGATCCACTTATCATATTATTAATATTTTCATTTTCAAATAATTTTGTTAAAATAATTCCACCAAATGAGTGTGCTACTATAATTGGTTTATTATATGAACTTTCTTTATTTTTACATTCCATTCCAAGTAATTCAATAGAAGAAGAATTATGAATATGTATATTATCAAAATTGTTTAGTACAAATGTTAAATCATTTACTAAATCATTGATTTTTAAAGTATCATTTAAAATATTACCACTTTCATTGCTACCTCTCATATTTAATCCATATGTAGTAAATCCAAAATAGTTTAGATATTTAAACCAATGTTCTTCATATATCCATGATCCTGCATTACTACCATGTATAAAAAGTACTGGCGGTACATCTTCTTTTAACATTGCTGGATTTGAATATTTTATAATTAAATTTTGATTACTATTCGTAATAATTTGTTTGGTATAGATTTGTAATGAATTAGATAAAGATATTATTAGATAAATAATTAAAAAGAATAACATTAATTATTATATATTTTCATTTTTAAATAATTTAGGTTAGTATATAAGAATATATTATTTTTACTATATAATGAATTGTATCTGTTGTTCTGAAGATAAAAAGACGTTAATTTTCTATCCATTATATGGATTTTTATGTTCTGACTGCTATCAATACATATTAAAAGACAAATAATAAAAATTGAAATTTTGTAACTATATTATACTAAGTAAAAATTACTTATAAATATAATATAATATATAATGACCAATAATAATAGTAAAGTCATATATTCATCGTTTCCTAAAAAGGGATCAAATGCAAGTATAAGTAAACTTGCAAGACAGTCGAAACTTTTTCTGAATAGTTTAAAAGATAAGAGAAGATCTTCAGATAAAGATAGTGATTCTAAATCTAGCGAATTTAAAACTAATGTTAGTTGTTCATCAGAAATTGAATCAAAATCTTGTAATAACGATGAACCATCATGTCCGATATGCTATTCAATTGATGATAATATGAGCGAGAAGTTCAAATGTTCTCATAAAGTGTGTGATGGATGTTTTAGACATCAAATTGAGAAGAGTTCATCTTTATCATGTTGTTTTTGTAGATCAGATATTGATTGTAATAAATTATCGGGAAATGAAAAAGAATTAGTAAAGGAGAGAATTAATGATGTTAGTAAAAGTATGAGGGATAATATTACTGAAATATTATTGACAATGAATGGTATTGATGGTAGTATTGGTAGTGGTGATTTCCCAAATGTTTATCCTGCGTGGATGGATGTTGAGATTGGTAATTCTTCTCCTCTTCTTGATAATTTTTAGTGATTTTAAAAATTGAAACATTTTTATTTAAAATAAGATTTCTATATATAATTAATTGTAATGGACCTTATTTATTGGTATTATTTAGGAAGTAATAAAAAAAAGGTCGTTAGCAATTTATATAGAATATCAAGTGTTATCGATCTATACAACGCATCAAAAAATGGGAAACATGAAATATATTATTGGGGAGTTTATGCAATAAACAGAGGTAAAACTACTAAAAATGGCGATGAAGTTATCAGAAATTGGTTACAAATATCATTTTCTGATGATAAAATTATCAATAGTAGAATGTTAAAAAAGTATTTGGATAGGATTTATTCAATGGATGAATTTTTAGCAAAGAAAAAATACCACAAAGATTGGAATCAGGGAATATGGGAAGAATTTGAGATAGAAGATTTAATAAATATTTAGTTTATAATTAATTGTTATATTTAAAAAATTGAAAAATATTTTATATATAATAGAACATAAATTTATACATAAATGCTACCTATTACAGAGGAACTTAGAGCATCACCCTTAAATATTATAGAAAAGATATCAGTAATGAATCCGTATTCATATGGTAAGGACAGAAATCTGTTTCAAATTTATCTGGCAAGTCTATTTGAGGATGGTTGCAATATAGGAAATTCTAATCCTATTAATAGATCAGCTAGATATAGTAAAGAAATAGTAACTGATTTAAATAAAAAATCAAGTGATATATCAAGTACTAATAATAGCGATCTATGTAAAGATAATTCTATAAATAGAATGTCACCTAATCTTGGTGGTAAGAAATTTAGAGTTAAATCAAAAAGTTCAGTTTTCTATCCAATTGAATTTAGTAAAAATAACACGGAAGTAAGAAATAAGTTTGAATTGAATGATTATAAAATTAAAAAGAATAATATTAGCTTATGTTCAATTGATAATTTTGATTCAAAAAAAAGTAAATATAATAATAGTAATTACAAAAAGAAAATAAAGAAAATATATCCTTATGTAGATGATGGTATGAATATTGATGATCATACACAAAAACCTTCTAATGGTAAAGGTGCATCATCATTAATATGGTCTCATAGAAGAGTTCAAGGTTTAGATGGTAGATTTACTGGAGAAAGGTCTCTTTGTATTTTACTTGGGTTGGAAAAGTATGGTAAATATTCCGGTAAATTTAATATTTTTGGAGGTCATTATGAAGAAGGTGTTGATGATAATTTACATGATACTGTTTTAAGGGAACTATCTGAAGAATTTGGACCAGCTATTCATAAATGGGTTAGTTGGTACGGAAGTCCATGGGCTTTCAATCAATCGCATATAGAGATTGGATCTGTTAGTTCTAATTTTAATATTTCAAAAGCATTTAGGGAAAATAATGAAATTAGAGAAGCTAAATGGTTTCCAGTTGATAATATATTAAATTCAAGGTATGATAAGGAAAGTAAAATATATTTCGTTAAAGATCTTAGAGGGAATGAATTTGAGATTACTATATATGCCTATGGTGTTTTAAAAGCAGTTGATAAAAATGGACAAATAAGGTAAAAAATTTATTTTAGTAATTTTTTTATATTTGTAAAAAATTTAAATATCTGTATAATTTTTTTTAATCTACAGAAATATATATATGATTGAAGGAAAAGATTTTATGCCTTTTTCTTATGAATTAAGTGTTTACAAAGAATATTCACCAAATAATAATTCCAATACTAAAGAGGTTAATAAAAATGATAAACATGAAATAGATTTTAAGCCTTTTTCTAAAAAAAAAGTAACTGTACCTGAGCATACTGATGATACTGAAAAATATTTAGAAATAGAAAAATTTGGTAATACAAGTTCAGATGCAGCAGCAAATATGTTTATGTTTATAGCAATTGCTTTATTAGTTATAGGTATTATGTTTTTTATAAGATATATAGAACTTTTAGCTGGTGGTTGTCCTATTACCGTATTTGAATTATTTGTTGGAAGATGTGGTAAAAGAATATAATTATTTTACAAATTCTATTTATGATTTTGTAAATAAATTATGCGTAAATTGTATTTAATTGTTGACTTACTTGTACAAAGGTTGTACATTTTGGCATATTCTTAATGTTTTTGGCATTTATATATGAACATGCACTTCTTAGTCCACCAAGATAATCTTCAACTGTTTCATTTATTGATCCTTTATATTTTACTTTAATACATCTTCCTTCACTTGATCGGTAATTATTCATCTTTCCATAATGTTTTTCCATTGCATGTTTAGAACTCATTCCATAAAATAATTTGTATTTTTCTCCATTTTCTTCTATTAATTCACCAGGATTTTCGTCATGACCAGCGAACCTCCCACCCATCATAACAAAATCAGCACCAGCTCCAAATGCCTTAGCCATGTCACCAGGACATGTAATTCCACCATCTGAAATAATATGTCCACCGGCTCCATGTGCAGCATCAGCACATTCTATAATTGCAGATAATTGTGGCATTCCTACTCCAGTTTTCATTCTGGTTAAACATCCTGACCCGGAACCAATACCAACTTTAACTATATTAACACCTCCATTTAAAATTAATTCTTCAACCATTTCTCTGGTAACAACATTACCAGCTACTATTATTTTATCAGGATAAAGATCTCTAACTTTTCGACAGAATTCAACTAGTTTATGCATATAACCATTAGCAACATCAATGCATATCCATTTGCATTCAATATTTTCAAGTATTTGGTTTAGTTTTTCAAAATCACTCTGACCGATTCCAGTTGAAACCATAAAAAAATTAGGATCAAGAGGGTTTGTTTTATTCCTTTCTAAGAAATCTTCTAACATATAATGTTTATGTAAAGCAGTTAAAATTTTAAATTCTTTAAGTTTATCATACACTTCAAAAGTTCCAATAGTATCCATGTTTGCAGCTATAACGGGTGTCCCTTTCCATGTATTTTCTGAATTAAATTTGAATTTCCTTTCTAAATCAACTTCTGACCTAGAAGATATGGTAGTTCTTTTTGGTCTAATTAATACATTACCAAAGTCAAGTTTCATCCCATACTCAATTTTGTTCATTTTAGTTATTCATTAAAAATTATATATCTTTAAAATTGATTATATTTACTATATTTAAAGAATATTAAAAAAATTCTAGATTCCAGTTTGAAAATACCGTATTATCAAAGATTGTTTATCAATAAGTGATGGAATAATAGTATAACCATTTTTAAATAATTCATCGATTGACATTAAATATAAATTATTTATAGTTTTTATATAATTTTAATTTTCATTAATTGGTTTATCTTTTGATTTGTTTTCGAATTCTTCATCTAATTCATTACATATATTATTATCTAAAATATTAAGTGTGTCAATGTTATCATCAGATGGTAATCTATTTAAGATTGGTATAATTTTACTATCACTAGTAATATAATGTTTAATTGCATATAACATTATTGTTCCTGTGAAAAGATTAAGTACATGAAATATTTGTAAAATTCCTCCTGTTATTCCTGCTATTTCATAAAAAGAATATGTACCTTTTGTTTTAACTAACCAGTAATTTGATATTAATGATATCATAATAGAATCATATACAGTAAGGAATAACTTATATAATTTTTTATAAGATTTCTTCTTGTAATCAGGAAGTAATAATGAAGGTAATTTTTCAGAATCAAGATATAAATCATCGTAATATAATGGCTTTGTATTACTCCATGTTACTAATATTGGGAAATTGAAAAATATAATCATACAACAAAAAAATACAATAAATAAAAAAGCAACAGTATTATATAAAACTGATTCATTAAAAAATACGAATAAAATAAATAATAATGGAAGTAAAAACCGTCTTTTCTTAGTATTTTTAAAACTATTTTTAGTGTATATATAAAATTTATTAATTAAATTATCATTATTACACATTAAATATGTTATTTATATATTTAAATAAATCTTTATGATATTTAAAGAATTATTAGCATTTTAGATTATAATTTTATTTTGATTGTTAAAGACAGTTATGTTTTAATAAGTATACTTCCTAATGATATAGTAAATTTAATTTCTGAATTTGTAGGAAATCCTTTTACAGAATCACGTAATTTAAGGAAAAAATCAATCGTTGATTTTATCAAAAATATGATAATAGTTGATTTAAAAAACAGAGGTTATTATGGATTAGATAATATTAGAAATTATAATGAAACAGTTATTAATACCTGTTTAAATTCTACTAATAATGAGATTAATGATGATATATTAATTGATTCTATTTTATTTAATAAACTATTATCAATCGAAAACCTTGAACTAGATTCATTTTTAAAACGATACAACACATTAGATGATATGAAACCAATAGAATATCATAGTTCTATTGATATAATGTTAGAAGACTACAGGTATTTATTATATAAATCAAGACTAAGAGATTATGCAAAACCTGAATATCTTTATGATATAGAAGATCTTGGAATTGTACCATACTGGGAAGAAGATGGTTACGAATCAATAAGTTAATTATCTTTCACTATGTCTATTATATAAACTTTTATTATTTGAAATAATCTCTTTTGATTTTTCCAAACAGTAATTAAATTTTTCATTATCTAGATTCATAGTTTTTATTTGATCTGTTATACAATCTGAATTAATATGATTATTCATAACATTTTTAAGTTTTTTTAGATCAGATTCAGTTCTGAAATAGCTAGTTACAATACTAATGCATTGATGTTCCATACCTATATTCTTGTCGAATAATTAATAATAATTTCAATATTTGTAAAAAAAAATTGACTTAATAATATGTTAATATTAGAATTTATACATACAATGATTCTTATTTATAGTATTGATGGTAACATCGGGTCTGGAAAATCAACTATAGTTGAATCTCTGAAAGAAAAATTTAAAGAAGATTATCTAAAGAATGATAAAGTTGATTTTGTATTCGTAGATGAACCAGTAGATATTTGGCAAGCAGTAACTGACGAGGATGGAGAAAATATTTTAGAAAAGTTTTATAAGGATCAAAGTAAATATTCATTTCCATTTCAAATGATGGCATACATTTCAAGACTAAGTAGATTGAAAAGTGTTATCAAAAGAGTTAGAAAGCAGTATACAGTTATTGTTACAGAAAGATCAGTTTTTACAGATTATGAAATATTCGCGAAAATGTTACACGATGATAAAAAAATAGAAGAAATTAATTACAATATATACAAGTTATGGTTTAATGAGTTTATCAAAGAATTGCCATTTAGAGGAGTTATATATGTTAGGACAGATCCAAATTTATGCGACGAAAGAATAAAATTAAGAAATAGGGATGGAGAAAATATTCCAATAGATTATTTAGAAAAATGTCATGACTATCATGAAAGATGGATGGATAATTTAAAAGATACTCATAAAGTTAAAGTAATTGATGGTAATTTAGACAAGAATATTTCATTAAACAATAATATAGATAATATTATTGATTTTTTAACTGAAGAAATATTATTAAAATGTAATATTGTTGTTCAGTTTAATTCAAGAAGTGAGATTAGGACTATGTCATCAGAATCAATTTAAAACAAAAATATTAATTTATAAAGAAAGATAAATAATAGATTAGTCAGTAAATTAAACGTTATCATAAGGTTAATCTATTTGTTTCAAAATTTTATCTATTTCTTTTCTTTTATTTTTTATTAATTTAGTTAATTTGTCTCTTTTTTCTACTAAATCTTGTACCTCTAACCATAAATAGTTAGATTTACTATTTAATATAACATAATCACTTTCTTCAGGGTTTAATACGTCTTGTAAATAACAGTTATTACAAATATATTTTGCGCAATTAGAACAAGCAAAATTACATGTTATTTGTTTATTAGTATAACTTTTTTCCCAAACAATAATTGGATATCCAGTTACATGATCTTCAGTTTTAGCTGAACCATTACCTAAATATTCAGCTTCTGATTTTCTAGTCATATTTTTAGTTACTAAATATACTTTCTTATCATTGCATTTTACATTACAAAATTCGCCTTTTATATAGCATTCATATTCAATCATTATAAATTAGAAGCTTTTATGAAAAAAAATATTTAACAATTTTTTTAGAATATGAGAATTTAGTAAAATTATAATAAGAACCACAATAGATATAATAATATTTCATTATAAAATAGTTATAATAAAAGATTATTTAATAAAAATATCATACAAAGTTATAACAATTGATTGAACAATAATAGAATTTACATTGTTTTTTATATGGTATTTTACATACTACATTACATGTATGACATTTATTATTAGAAAGTTTAAAAATATATTCTTTAATTTCGTTTGGTAACATTTAATATTTTAATTAACATATCTTTAAAGTATAGATTATAATATATATTTAATGAAAGTTATATATAAATATCCTAAATTAGAAACAGTTGAGGTTATTAATAGACCAAGTAAAAATGTTAAAAGTCCATATTTAGCTGATGTTAAGTATAAAGATAAGGATGAAATATTTATGGTTCATTCTCCAGCTTTGGGTTTGTGTGGTTATATTAGATCAGGATCTATCGTTGCAATAAGTGAAAAGTTTGATTGTAAAAATACTGAAAGAAAAACGAAACATACTATTGAATTAGTAGAACTTAAGAATGATGATAATAAAAAATTATGGGTAGGAGCTAATCCATGTTTATCAAATAAATTATTTGAGGTAATGTTAAATAAAGAAATCATTGATTTTGTTGGCAAAGTTAATTTTATGAAAAGGGAATATACATATGAGATAAATGATATAAAATCAAGATTTGATTTTTATGTTGAAAATAATAAAAATAAATATATAATAGAGGTTAAAAATGTTCCTATTGTAGATTATCCTTTAAATAAAATGCCAGAATTTAGAAAATTTCCAATAAGAGATGGAAAGAGGAAAGCTATATTTCCTGATGGATATCAAAGTAAGAAAGGCGAATGTGTATCTCCTAGAGCATTGAAACATTTGAGAGAATTAGTTCATATTAAGAAAAATGTAAAAGACATAATTCCTGCATTAGTTTTTATTGTTCAAAGAGAAGACTGTTACGGATTTTCTCCTAATTTTGAAAAAGATCCATTATATTCAAAAGAACTAAAAAAAGCTCACGAAGAAGGAGTAATAATAAAGGCTTATTTAATGAAAATGTCATTGAAACAAGTTAGTTTTATTAAAGAATTACCAGTTGTTTTTAAGTAAAAGAAAATTTTGTAAATAAATTATTTATTTATAAATTTCTCTATTTTATTTATACATCTTCAAAACATACTCCAGATAATTTATTGAATGAAGAGTTATACTTTAATGCCAAATAGATAAATGTTCCAAACATTGCTTCTCCTCTAAATCCAGTAAATGAGTAAGCACTTCCAAATAATACAAGGAAAAGTACAATTGGTTTTTGAACAAAATTTCTTTGATTTAATCCAGTTTTAAC
>MDTG01013089.1_pt1 | contig 10549 bp, 13 predicted proteins | sample 811421 | NCBI WGS metagenome assembly MDTG01 (sample SAMN05326645, study PRJNA326480) | marine metagenome | isolation source: seawater | place: Pacific Ocean: South East | collected 2011
GTAACTTTGCCTTTTAATTCATTCATCATTTTAGCTTTAGATCTTCCAAAGCCCATTGCTCCACCTTTTCCACCTTGCATTTGACGCATGAAAAAAATCCAAACAGCGATAAGAAGCAACATTGGAAACCAAGATAGTAGTACTCCAAATAGTGATGGCATTTTTTCTTCAATAGGTGCTGCGGATATACTTACACCTTTGTCAGAGAGCTTTTCAATCAAATTTGGATCATTAGGAGCGTAAGTAGAAAAATTGTTACCGTTAGAATAAATGCCCTTAATATTATTTCCTTGAATTTCAACTTTTAATACCTCACCATTATCAACGGAAGTTAAAAAATCTGAAAAAATTATTTGGCTTCCTCCTCTTAAATTATTTTGCTGAGGACCCTTGAACATGTTATAAAGGCCTATAGTTAAAAAAACTATTATTGCCCACATTGCTAAGTTTTTTAAATTCATAGTCCTAAGATAAGAATTATTATAAATTAAACAAGTGTGAAAATTAGTGCTCTTTTGAAATAATTACGCTCTGATTAACCTTTTTTATCACACATCCCGCTAAGGTCTCCTTCTTTAATGTATTTTTATCAATTTTATCTAAAATATTGTCAATTTTTTTCCCTCTTGAATAATAATATTTTTCCCCAATCAATTTAAGAGAATCGGCAAAAGATCTTAATACAATTTCATAAGGATGGTTGAAAAAATTCTTTTTTAAAATCAATTCTCTTTTTTTTTTATGTAAAAAAGAATTTAATTCTTTATTTTGGTCAATATAAAACATCAATGCTAAATTTGATTTTTTTAAATTTTTTAATGTCAGAAAAAATTTATTTTTATCCATACCATTAATTTTAAATTCATTAATCATATTTCTTACTCTTGTCCTTTGAAATTCAGTATTTTTATTTGAAGGATCATCAACAAAAAAATTAAACACTTTAATAGATATAAATTCTAAATCTTTTTTTTCAAATTCTAGTAATGGTCTTATTAAATTAATTGAATGAATTTTTGTTTTCTTGTCTAACGAAACTAAACCTTTTAGTCCACTCCCTCTTATCATTCTAATAAAAAAATTCTCAAATAAATCATCAATATGATGTCCAATGATTAAATTTGAAATTTTTAGTTCTTTACATTTTGAAAACAGTAAATCATATCTTTTTTTTCTAGCCTCAGATTGAATATTTTTTGACGGTTTTTTTCCACTCCATGTAAGTATTTCGGCTTGAATACTATATTCAAATAAAATTTTTTTAACTTTGTTTGCCTCTTCTGTAGAATTTCTCCTTAGCTTATGATCTACAATGAAATATTTACATTTTAAATTGTGTTTTATTGAATAAATCTTAGTTAAGAAAGCTAATGCAAGACTATCTGGCCCACCTGAAACTGCAACTACAAATGGCTCTAGAGTATTAAAATTTTTTTCAAAACTACTAAATAGTTTTTTGATTCTTTTATTAGATAATTTTAATTTTAAACTTTTAGGAATTTTTATTGCATTCAAATTTTTGAGACTCATATTTCGCTTTTTGGATAACAGATTGATTGGCTTTTGGATATTGTTTTTCAACGCCATTTATCATTTTGCAACCTTGATCTTTTTCACCAATCTGAACCATTGAAACACCTAATTTTAATAAATTAATTGGAGCTTTTTCTCCTTTTGGATACTTTTGATACCCCTCTAAATAAGCTGATGCAGCATCAGTATATAGCTGTCTTATTCTAAAAGTCTCTGCGTACCAATATTGAGCATTTCCAGCCAGCTCATGTTCTGGGTTTAAAAGCACAAATTCTCTAAACGCTCTTTCAGCAGTAGGATAATCACCAACTTTTAAAAAACTCGTAGCAAATTCATATTGTTTATTTGGATCATCATTTGGTAAAATTTTTTCTTCTGCTTGGAAAGTTTCCACTACTACAGATGCTGTTGTTTGAACAGATTCAATTTTTTGAGATGTTTCATTAGTAAGGGTATCTTTATATGTTACAGAGCCTAGATCCTGTGGTTCAGAAGATCCTGGAAGATCATTATTATTATTTAAATTGTTTTCAGAAATTTTTTTCACACCATCACCTGATAGCATTGTACTTTCTATATCTTGAAATCTAATTTGATTGTCTGCCTGAACCTTTGATAATCTATTAGACAATTTATCCAACTTAAAATTTATTTCCTCAAATTTATTAGTCAACTGTTGAAATTGGTTTTCAATCTCAGATAATTTAAGTAAATGCTTAGTCAAAACGTCCTCAGAATTTTCATCAAAACTTAAGGAACTTTGATTGTTATTATTTGTCTCAATTGATTCTGAGTAAACTGCTTTCTCAAGAGTTTTAATATCTTTTTGTATTAACTCGAGAATTTCATAAATATTATGATTGTCTGCATAAACACTAGTATTAATTAAAGCGTTAAATAAAATCAAAAATTTTATAATTAATAACTTTTTGAAGTTCATTGGATTACTTATGTTTATAATAATGGCAAAAAAAAGACCCCTTAAATTTAAATAACTTAAGGGGTCTTTAAATTAAGAAATATTAATTAATTTGCTTTTACTGTAACTGATCTTCTGTTTTTTGACCAAGCTAATGGATTTGATCCAGAATCAACTGGTCTCTCTTTTCCATAACTCAGAACTGAAATCCTGTCAGATGAAATGCCATAAGTCATTAAATAATCTTTAGCAGCATTTGCTCTTCTCTCACCTAATGCTAAGTTATATTCTCTTGTACCTCTTTCATCAGCATGACCTTCAAGTACAATTGTTACATCTGAATTTTTTCTTAACCATGTGGCCTGTTTTCTTAACGTCTCTCTTGATGCTGTAGTTAATACAGACTCGTTAGTTGCAAAGAAAACTCTATCTGGAACGCCTGAAGCTAAATACTCTACTGTATCTGTTCCTGTATATACATCACCTTGCAGTTGACCTGTAGAAACTTTCTTTGTTGCACATGCGCTTAATGCAAAACATGCTAGTACAACTAAAATTGAATTTTTTAGAATTTTGTTTAATTTCATTATTGCTCCTTGATCAATATTTCTAATACTTAATATTTTCACAACTAGATAGATGTTTCAAGATAAAAAATCAAGTTATTTAATGCTAATTACTTAATAATGATGACCATGATGGGTCCGAGCCATCTGTGGGTGTTTTAACCATTCTTTCATTATAGCCAGTAAGGTCAATAGACCATAGTTTAGCGGAAAAACCTTGCCCTTTATCATCTGTCTTTGTTTCTCTATAAAAAATTAGAACCCTTCCATTTGGAGACCATGAAGGAGCTTCTTGGTAAAAATTTTCTGTTAATAACCTCTCCCCACTCCCATCTGTTCTCATAACGCCAATATAAAATTTTCCTTTATGCAATTTAGTAAAAGCAATAAGGTCACCCCGTGGCGACCAGACTGGAGTGCCATATATTCCATTACCAAAAGAAATTCTTTTAACATTGCTCCCATCTTTTTTCATAACATAAATTTGTTGATAACCACTTCTATCAGAATTGAAGCAAATATATTTTCCATCAGGAGAATAAGAGGGTGATGTATCAATTGAAGGATGATTTGTAATTTTTTCGACTATTCTATTCTCTAGGTCCATTGTGTAAATATCTGATTTTCCATCTTTAGCAAAACTCATAATTATTTTTTTTCCATCGGGTGAAAATCTTGGTGCAAAAGTCATCCCAGGAAAATCACCAACCACTTCCTGCATTCCAGTTTCAATATCAAGCAAATATACTCTAGGCAAATTTCTGAAATATGAAAGATAAGTGACCATTTGACTAGTGGGATTAAATCTAGGTGTTAAAACTAATTCATTGCCTAAAGTTAAAAATTTATTATTTGCACCATCTTGATCCATTATTGCTAATTTTTTTACTCGTTTAGTTTTTGGTCCTTCCTCAGCAACATAAATAATTCTTGTATCAAAATAACCTTTTTCTCCAGTCAACCTTTCATAAACTTTATCTGAAATTATATGACCTACTCTTCTCCAATTAGTTGGAACTGTCGTAAAAGCCAATGCCATCATTTCTTTTCCAGCTAAAACATCCCAAAGTCGAAATTCTACTCTAAGTTTATCATCAATATTACTAACTTTACCAGTAATCAATGCTTGTGCTTTTATTAAATTCCAATCTTCAAATCTTGGTTTTAAATTTGCAATATCAGGTGCCTGAAGAAAAGCATCTTTGCTTAAAGGATTAAATAAACCCGAGGTCCTTAAATTATTTTCAACTATAAAAGAAATATCCTCACCAATATTTTTTTTTTTTAATAAAACTTCAAAATTTTTCTTTGATTTTTCATCTATTGATAAAGGTGAAACAGCAACAGGAAGTGGATCTAAATTACCTCTTGTAATATCTACTTCAATTAGCCCGTGTGATTTTATTGGAAAAAATAAAATCATTAATAATGTCAAAAATATTTTTATATTAATTTTCATAACTATCCTTCCAACATTTCTCTTGCGTCAAAATTTAATTGTAACTCTTTCCACCTTTCATATCCAGTACTAGGTACCCTTAATGGTTGGCATAATTTAACAGCCCTTAGCGCACTTTCCGCTAAAACTTTATAGAAACCTTGACCAGGTCTGTTCATTCTAGCGTGATCTAAAATCTCTGATTTAACTACTGAACCATCTGGTTTTAACAAAAGTTTAATTCTAACTAATAAATTTTCATTATAAGGTAGACCCAATGGTATACTCCAACAACCAAATATTTGTGCTTTTAAAGCATCCTCCTCACTTAAAGTCAGACCTGTATTTTCAAAATTTTTTTCTTGATCTTGTGTAACTTGATCAGTTTTATTAATTTCAGTTGCTGTTTCCTCTTTAGATTTATCAATTAAAGCGGCTATATTGTTAGGATCAAATAATTCTTCCTTTTCAAATTCTGAAACCTGCTTAACCTCATTGTCAATTTTCTCTGGATTCTGCGTGTCATCTTTGACTTTTTCCACTTTATTTATATCATCCTCAGGCATTGGTACAGAGTCTGGTTTTTTCTTTTTTACTTTTTTTGGGGGTGCTTGTTCAGATACTAATTTTTTTTCTTTCTCTTTTAATTTATCAATAATTTTTTTTGCTTTTGGAGCAAAAGGAATATTAGTCTTTTCTGTAATCTGAATTAATTCAATTGAAACTATAGGTGGAAGATCGATTGCTTTTTTAGATAGAAATGGAAGGCTCATAGCTGTTATAAATATTACAAGTACATGTAAAACAGAAGATGCAATAATACTTCTATTCACCTATTAATCACCTTTCTTTATATGGCTCTGAAATCAATGCTACTTTTGTAAAACCTGATCCTGAAAGAAGTCCCATAATTTCTAAGACTCTTCCATAATTTATTGTTTTATCACCTCTGACATAAATACGAGTATCAGTTCTATTTTTTGATACTGCTAAAACCTTTGCAATAATTTTATCATATTCCACTTTAGATTCTTGTATAAAAATCTCTCCTTTTGAATTGATTGATAAAGTCAAAGGTTCTTGCTCTTCAGGTAGAGAGTCAGCTGCACTTTCTGGCAAATCTACTTGGACACCTACTGTCAATAATGGTGCAGTCACCATAAAAATGATAAGTAATACTAACATCACATCAACAAATGGAGTTACATTTATTTCACTCATGGGTTCTTTTGATGAACGATTTATTTTAAATGCCATTTGCTAAATAATTGATAAAAATCTTTTTGAAAAGCTTTCTAATTTTTGAGAATATTTTTTAGAGTCGTTATTAAATCTGTTATAAGCAATTACTGCGGGTATAGCTGCTAATAAACCTAAAGCGGTTGCAAATAATGCTTCTGCAATTCCAGGGGCAACTATTGCTAAACTAGTATTTCTTGAAATAGCAATTGATTGAAAAGAATTCATTATTCCCCAAACAGTTCCAAATAATCCTATAAACGGCGCTGTAGATCCTACAGTAGCTAAAAAGGTAAAACCTTTCTCAATTTTTGAAATTTGCTTTTCAATACCAACTTCCAATATCCCACCCATTTTTTCTGCTAAATTTGATTTCGATCTTGATTTCAATAAGCCTTGCATTGACTCTTTAAATAGTGATGCCATTGGGTCCTCTACATTGGATGGTAAACTATTATAAAAAGTTTCTGCTGATTTAGATCTCCAAAATTTTTCCTCAAATTCTTCGGTAGAGGCTGTTATTTTTTTAAATAGTTTTACTCTGTCTATAATAATTGCCCACGAATAAATTGAGCAAGCTATTAAAATAATAATGACAGATTTCACTATTATGTCGGCTCTAATAAATAAATTAATTAAAGAAAAGTCGGCACTTGATGCTAGTCCGACTGCTTGAGATGATATATCAGCTTCCATATTTTAACTTCTCACACTCAATTGTGTCATCAATTTGACTAACAAAATCTCTAATCGTCTTCTCTAAATGTCTCATAATAATAACTAGCAATCAAAATAGCATCAGCTTTGTTGGAATCCTTTTTTTTTGCTAAATTCGATGAAAAATAAGGAAATATTTCAATAGCTTTAGTTCTACTGGCATCTTTTTCTGAATTAATTAAATTAAAATATTTTTTCCATTTAGCAGGTCTAATAAAATACATTGGAAGTCTCATTGCTGAACATATTCCCTTTAAAATCCCAAAAGATTGACCAAAATTAAACATACTAGTTACTCCTTGTCCTGGCATTGCTGAGACCTGTTCAATGACGACTTTAATATTTTTATTGTCAATTTCTTGAATTCTTTTTGAAATTTCATTGAAAATTTGAGATCCATTTACTTGTTTTTTATTTTTTTTTCCTTCGGCCATAGTTGGCATTTCGATTACATCCAATATTTTGCCCTCTTTAAAAAAACATATTGAGCCAGATAATCCAGGATCTATTGAAATAATAAGCATTAATTAATGTTTAATTTAACATTAGAGAAAAAATTTTGCACATCATCATCATCCTCTAAAGTTTCAAAAAATTCAATTAAGTTTTCATGTTGTTCCTCAGAAACTTTCACACTATTAAGCGGTATCCACTCAATATTAGTAGAGATAAAATTACTTATTTTTTTTTCAAGATTTTTTTTTACATTATATATTTCACTGACTGAGCATTGTATTTCATGAAAATCATCTCTTGATATGCATTCATCTGCACCTGAGTCTATGGCTAGCTCGAGAACGTCATTTTCAGAAATTTCATTTTTATCTACTTTTATAATTCCGATTTGATTAAAATTATGTGATGCTGATCCCTGAGTGCCAAGAGTGCCTCCAGCTTTTTGAAATATTGTTCTTATATTTGAGGCTGTCCTATTTTTGTTATCTGTTAAGGTTTCAACAATAACTGCAACTTTTTCTGGACCAAAACCCTCATATCGTAAGTTTTCAAAATTTGAGTCAATATTTGCTGATGATTTATCAATAGCTCTCTCTATGTTTTCCTTTGGCATATTTGCGGTTCTTGCAGTTTGTATCGCAGATCTCAATCTGGGATTCATGTTTGGATCTTTGTCACCCAATTTTGCAGCAATTGTAATTTCTTTTGAAAGCTTGGAAAACAGTTTTGCTCTTTGCTTATCTGCTTTGCCTTTTTTATGTTTGATACCTGCCCAGTGAGAATGTCCTGCCATGATTTATAAAGTATTTTTTAGTTGTCCACCAAAAATATAACTTTCTATATAATTAGCTAGCCCTGAATTTATATCACAATCAACTATAACGCCACTTAAAGTAGCCTCTCCTATCGCAGGAAAATGTTTAATAGAATTTTCTTTTAGAAATCTATTAATTGAATTTTCTTTATTCATACCAATAACTGAATCATAATCACCACACATCCCTGCATCAGTTTGATAAGCTGTTCCATTTTTAAGAATACGCGCATCATTCGTTGGAATATGTGTATGTGTACCAATGACCAACGTTGCTTTTCCATCAAAAAAATGACCTATTGCATTTTTCTCACTTGTTATCTCTCCATGAAAATCGACAATTAATAAATCATAATCTTTCTTAAGACTGTAGTTTTTTAAAAATTTTTTGGAAGTTTCAAACACATCCTCACATTTTTTCATAAATACATTTCCCATCAAATTTAAAATTCCTATTTTGATATTATTTTTTATTTCATAAATTTGAAAACCTTTCCCTGGTGATGGCTCAAAAAGATTATAAGGTCTTAAAAGTCTTTTTTCCTTATCAATGTAAGTCATAATATCTTTTTGGTCCCAAATATGATTACCTGATGTAATTACATCTACTCCACAATTAAAAAAGTCATTGCAGATTTTACTTGTTAAACCAACTCCCTGTTCTGCAGAATTTTCTCCGTTTATAACGACAAAATCAATATTCTTTTTTTCTATCTCTGATTTCAAGTTATTCATTATTTTTGAACAACCTGAGATACCAACAACATCACCTAAAAATAGAATTCTCATTCAAAAAAATTTTTTTCTGTAATTACATAATCAAGTTTTTTATCATATTTGTTTATTGGCAAACTTTTAACTTTTTGAAATGAAAAACCTATTCCTATTTTAACAATTTTATCATCATCTAAAAATCTTGCTATATATCGATCGTAATAACCACCTCCATATCCAAGTCTATTTAATTGATCATCAAAGGCTACTAATGGAATTAATAATACTTCAGGAAAAACTTTTTTTTTTGATACTGGTTCTGGAATTCCGTATTTATTAATCTTTAATGGGTCATTTGTTGACCAAGTAAAAAAATTCATAGTGTTATTTTTAGAAATTGAGGGTAGCGAAATTTGATATTTTTTTTTAGTTAATAATTCTAAAATATTTAAAATATCTAATTCGTAATTGAAAGAATAATATCCACCTATTTTTCTAGAGCTAATTTTTTTCTTTTCTAAAAATTTTAAAAATTTTTTTTCATCAATCGAACAAAAATTACTAAATTTCTTTTTTCTTAAAAAAATAATTTTTTTTCTAATGTCTGATTTTTTCACTAAATTTTATGATAATTTTTCTGAGTTTGTTTTTTCAAGAAAATTTGAAATTTCATTAGTAGTTTGATCAATTAATTTTTCGTAATTCTTTTGATTAAGTTCAATTTCTGTTTTCAAGCTATAATGTCTTTTATTTAAATCTTTTATTTCATTTTCTTTTGTATCTCTATAATCATAAACCAAACTTTTTAGTTCTCTAAACTTATTTGAAAGATCAGCTAATTCTTCTTTTTTTTTCTCAACTTTTTTTTTTGTTTCGTAATATTCATCCATTACTTTTACTGCCGTAATTAAGAGTAGTTTATTTTCCCCTAAGTTGCCTAGTTCATTTTTCAACTCATTAAATTTTTGATTCATTTGTATTAAAAGCTCCTGTAAATGTTCTTCTTGACCGTCCTCACAAGATAATATGAACTCTTTTCCGTTAAATTTAATGCTTACATTTGCCATTTATCTATCTCATCCAATAGAGTATCTGTTTCTTGATTTAATTCATCAATTTTTTCCGAAAACTCAATTTGTTTTCGTTTTTCTATATTTTCTTTGTTTTTCATTTCTTCTAATTTTTTTGACATATTGTCATAATCTTCTTTTAATATTCTAAATTTATCCTCAAGATCTTTTTTTTCAATTTCTAATTGATTTTTTTTAATATTTAAATCCTTTATACCGCTTTCTATATCTGGATTTTTTGAATTAAAGTTTTTTAATTTCTCGAGAACTAAATTTAATTTTTTTTCTTTTTCGATTAGAGAATTCATATATATATATTTATAATATTAAATAGATTCTTCTAAGTCTACACAGGATAATTTTGAATAAACAACATAATGATTTGGCAAATTGCATAAGGTTTTTATCAATTGATGCCGTCCAAAAAGCCAATTCTGGACATCCAGGAATGCCCATGGGGATGGCTGATGTAGCGACAGTTTTATTTAAAGATTTTTTAAATTTTAATCCAAAAAACCCTGATTGGATTAACAGAGACAGATTTGTGCTTTCTGCTGGTCATGGGTCTATGCTACTCTATTCGCTTCTCTATTTAACAGGATTTAAAAGTATATCTCTGAAAGATATCAAAAATTTTAGACAATTAGATTCAATTTGTGCTGGTCATCCAGAATATCATCCTAATACTGGTATAGAAACTACAACGGGCCCATTAGGACAGGGAATATCAAATGCAGTTGGATTTGCATTGGCAGAAGAAATTTTAAAGAAAAGATTGGGAAAGAAAATTATTAATCACAAAACATATGTCTTAGCTGGAGATGGATGCTTAATGGAGGGAATTAGCCATGAAGCATTAAGTCTAGCCGGTCATTTAAAATTAAAGAATCTTATTTTATTGTTTGATGATAATTCAGTTTCAATTGATGGCCCCACTAGCTTGGCTGTTTCTGATAACCATGAAAAAAGATTTAAAAGTTACGGCTGGGATTTTATAAAAATAAACGGTCATAATCATAAAGAAATATTTAAAGCTTTAAAAAAAGCTCAAAAATCAAAAAAACCTATAGCTATTTCTTGTAA
>MDTG01036821.1_pt1 | contig 10549 bp, 9 predicted proteins | sample 811421 | NCBI WGS metagenome assembly MDTG01 (sample SAMN05326645, study PRJNA326480) | marine metagenome | isolation source: seawater | place: Pacific Ocean: South East | collected 2011
GGTAAAATTAAGTAGGCCTTAAAGGTTTACCCTTACCTGAAAAACAAGGGGTCGGCAGTTCGATTCTGCCTCTGGCCACAATAAACATTGGCTCTATTAGTCTTTACAAACAAACAAGAAAAAACTTTGACAATTTCTTTCCCTACAAATTTGAAGTAGAAAAGTTGTTTGGAAAAATTGATGGCAAGAAAAAAATTTTGTATGACTTTAAGTATGACTGGGTTTTTATAGAATTAATTTAATTAAGTTATTCAATTTAGCTTTTATCAATATTTTAAGAATAATATTACTATAGAAACATGAATTTAACGTTTCTCAATCATGCTTCTTATATTTTGAATATAGGAAATTCAAATATTTTATTTGATCCCTACCTTTATGGATCTGCTTTTAATAATGGATGGAAACTTCTCAACGAAGAAGAACATGATGTAACAAATGTAAACTATATATTTTATTCTCATGAGCACCCCGATCACTTCCAAGTTGATTTTCTGAAAAAAAACTTTACAAATAACAGAGAGCAAGTGACAATCCTTTACCAAGAGACTTACGACAAAAGAATAAAAACCTTCTGTACAAAATTAGGCTATTCCTTTATAGAGCTGCCCAATAAAAAAGAACATAGAGTTAACGAAGACTTCAGTATTATTTGTGGCAAGGTTCCTTTTTATGACTCATGGGTAATGGTAAAAGATGGAAGTACCAACATTTTGAATGTAAATGACTGTGTTTTAGAGGATCCCTCATTGGTCCATAATATAAAGAAATATACAGAAGATGTAAATATAGATGTTTTATTAACTCAGTTTTCATACGCATCATTTGACGATCATGAAAACAGGACAGTAAATGCAAGAAAACAGCTCGAGTCAATAAAGCTTCAAGATGACGTCTTAAGCCCAAAAAATATCATTCCATTTGCTAGTTTTATTTATTTTTCTCATGAAGAAAATTTCTACATGAATGATTCTATAAACACACCTGAGGTTGCAGAAAAATATTTTGTTGAAAATATTAAAGCAAATTCTATTTGGTTAAAACCTAATGAAACATGGGTGCCTGGTGTTGAAAAAGACAATAAAAATTCGATTGAGTATTGGATGAAGTTTTATAATTCACTAGATGAGCTTCCAAGAATTAAATCTTCAAACTCTATAAACATGGAAGAATTAGAAGAAAAGTACGGTGCATATATTTCAAGAATAAAAAAACGTAACAACAGCTTTTTAGTTTCAATTTATAATTTAATTTTTGGTAAAAATATAAATTTATATTTGTACGATATAGATTCTTATATTGAAATCAATCTTCTCAGAGGTATAAAAATATTTAGTAATCCTCCTGAGCATTACATAAAACTTCATACGGAATCATTAGCATTCATTTTCGATTTTGACTATGGCATTGACACATTTTCTGTGGGCGCACGCTTTGATTCTGAAAAAGAGATTTTTAACGACTTTATAACAACATTTGCAATAGGAGAATTAAACAATACTGGCAAATATTTAAAGTTCAACAATTTTTATAAATTTTTAGAAACAGGTTTAATTTGGCGATTATTAAACTTTTTTAAATTAGGCCCTAGTACTAAAACTAGTGTTGAATGAATCAAAATTTTATTTACTTAATACCACTTTATAACAAATCACCTGTTTTAGCACAAACAATCAATCAGCTAGACAAATTAGAGAATAAAAAAGTTTTATTTATTGAAAATGGTTCAACAGATGATTCGCTAGAAAAATGCAAAAAATTAATAGAGAACAGAAAAGATTTTAATATTCTTACTTCAAAAAAAGGTTTTGGAAATGCACTCAGTAGAGGATTGTCAGAAATCCAAGATTCCAAATCAGGAATACTAGTTATAACTGGTGCAGACTTACCTTTTGGTTTCTCAGATATAAATTATTTAAGAGAAGAGTCGAATTATAAATTTGAAGTTTGTATTGGTTCTAAAGCGCATAAAGATTCAATCATAAAAAGAAGCTTAATAAGGACTCTTTCGTCTAAAGCATTCAATACTTTTTTAAAAGTATTTTTTCGTTTAAGAATAAAAGATACACAGGGATCCATTTTGTTGAACTTGCAAAGAGTTTCTTTATCAAATATAAAAATTTATTCAGAAAATTTTTTTTCAAGTGTTGAATTAATAATTCAATTACAAAGAAAAAATTATTCGGTAAAAGAAATCCCAATTGAGATAAAAGAAAACGAAATTAATACAACTACTGTTAATGTATTTTCAGATTCTTTAATGATGTTGTTGGAAATGCTTCGTTTTAAGTTTAATAAAGATTAAATTCAGTTCTTTAGTCTTCCTTCTAATTTTCTCAATTTAATCAAATTGAAAAACATTTCAAAAGAATCTGAAAAATAATATACAGTAGTTTTATTTGTTTTATCTTCTTTATTTTTAATAGGAATTTCTTTTATTACTACACCTTTCTTTAAAGCTCGAAAAATAAATTCTGTAGTTATAAAAAACTGAGTTGAGATTGAATTTTTAGCAAGATCGTTAGCCAGCTGATTTTTAATTATAAATGTACCTTGGGTGTCTTTAATTCTAAGATTTAAAATTAATATTTTTAGCATATTAAATCCAAAAGTTATTATTTTTCTATGAATAGAGGTTGGAGCATAAGACTCTTTTAATGCTCTTGAACCAACAATATAATCTTCTAAAGATAAATAATTTTTACTAAAGTATTCCAGTTCAGATTCTCCAAATGTATAGTCAGCGGGAATAATGGTAATATATTCAAACTTAGAATTTATAATCCCAAGTTTTACTGCATTACCTAACCCCTTTTCAGTTTTATATAAATATGCTGGGCTATTGTTTTTATCCATCCACTCTTTCGCTTTAAATAATGATTTATCAGAACTTTGATTTTCAACAATTAGAATTTCATATTTTAAATTTAGTTCTTTACATTTATTGTCTATAGATTCAAGTGTATATTGTATTTGAGCTTCTTTATTATATAGGGGTACAATAATACTTAAATCACTCATCAACCATTCCTTTGAAATAACTTTACCCCGTCAAATTCAACTAAAAGGTCATAGTTCTCTTCATAGAATTCTTGATTTATATAAAGGGTACACTCTACTTCGCAAAGAATATAATGTGGTTTCATTTGAACATATAAATCAAATTCATTTTCAAAAGTAATTTGAAGTTTAGATAATGAATTTAATATTTCTTTATATCTGAATGTATTAGGAAGATTGCTTGGATGAACAACTTTGAATGGAGATATATCATCGTTGTAAAGATAAATTATATGATTTTCTAATACTAAGAAATCTTTATTTTTTAATTCAAGATTTTTTAAAGTTTCGGATATTTGTTTTGTAGGGTAGTTTAATTGAATAGTTTTATAATTTAATAAATTTTCATACCCTCTGTTTATTAAATTAAAATTTAATAAGAGCATCATAGTTAAAATCAAAGCTGGAAAGTACTTTTTTTTATTAAACAAATTAAAACCATAAGCAGTAAAAATTGCTACAAATGGAAATAGTTGAATTAAATAATGATTAAAAAGCCTTCCACCAGCAATGATTGAAAAAATGACAAAAATGCCAATTATAAAATTTAATTTGAAAATATTAGGAATGTTTTTATACGAAAAATATCTAGCTAGATATAAAAATGTAGTAATTAAAGCAATTAGTATTACTAGCTCAATTGAAAAAGATTGATCTAAATTTAATTTATTAAATATTTCAACTTTTACTTCATTAAAGGACATCCTATAGGTAGAAACTTGCAGAGGAAATTCAACCAGCATATAAATATAATTTTTTAGACTGTCTTTTGAATAGAAATAGGCACCCATTAAGAAGATTGGTGAGAAAAAACCCACCCCTAGTTTGAAAATTGAATTTAATTTTATTTTATTTTCAAAAAATAAAAAAATTACTATACCAAGGCAAGCAAATGCTAAATTGTTTCTTGTGTTAAAAGCAAGCGAGAATAAAACTCCTAAATAGTAATAATTTGAAATATTATGATTACTTATCAAATAAAAAGAAAACACTATGAATAAAATTCCAAGATGCTCAGTCATTGTTGGCTGGGAAGCTTTGTAACTAAATAAATATATAAGGAAGAGAGAACTGCTTACGGATACAAATTTAGGGAAATTTTTATCCAAAATTTTAAATATTAATATAACATTTAGAAAAATAAGAAAATCACCAGCTAGTCTGCCAACTAGTAGACTTGAACCAAAAAATTTAAAGACTACGCTTAAGTAAATGAAAATTAATGGTGGCTTACCATCCCAATAATCAACATACAATATATCTCCATTAGCTAAATATTTTGAAATTACAAAAAAAGTACTCTCGTCCCAATCAATTACTTCTTGATTAATATAAGAAAATTGTGTGAAAAATATTGTTATTAAAAATAGAAAATAAAAAAATTGATTAAATTCTTTTTTAATTACTTTTTTCACTATACGTATATTATGTTTACGTATGAATAAACCCGCTGAAAAAAATAATTTAATATATAAAATTTTTAATTTTCCATTAATCTACAATATTTACCAAAAAATTATTTTTCGAAAAGATTCTAAAAATAAAATATTTAATGAATATATAAAAGTTAATAAAAAAGACCTTGTGCTTGATATTGGCTGTGGCCCTGGTAACTATAGACAATTAATTAAATCAGAAAATTATTTTGGAATAGACATAAATTGTAAAAGCATAGATCAAGCTAAGGAAATCTATCCAAACGATAACTTCGATTGTTTACCTGTTCAAGAAATATCTAGTAAATTAAATAAAAAATTTGATAAGATAATTCTACTTGGATTGCTTCACCATATAAGTGACCAAGATGCTATAAATCTATTTAATGATTTAAAAAATGTTGTAATGCCTCAGTCACAAGTGTTTTGTTTAGATACGTCATTTAAAAAAAATCAAAAATTCTTTTCTAAAATGATGGCAAAGCTTGATAAAGGCAATCATGTGAGATTTCCGGAGGAACTAGAAAAGTTAGTTGATAAAGAATTTTACAATATCGATGTTAAGATTTTTAGCAACTTACTGAGAGTTCCATGTTTTCATTCTTTTATAAAAGTATCAGTTAAGTGATTTTCATTTAAAAAATTTTTTAATACAATTAACAACATAATTTTTTTGCTCAATGTCCATTCCAGGAAAAATTGGAAGAGAAACGATATTATCTTTGTAACTTGAAGCGTTTAAAAACTTTTCACCAAATTGTTCATGATCTTTGTATGCAAGATTATCGGAGATTAAATTAGGGTAGTGAATTACCGTCTCAATCCCAGAATCATTTAAATAGTTTATAAATTTGGTTCGATTTTTCACCCTGACTACATATAAATGATAAGTATGGTAATTTCCTTTGAGTACCTTAGGTAAGGCTAAGCGATCACCTAATTCCGCAAGATTTGTTGTATAGAACTGTGCAATTTCATTTCTTTCTTTAATCCATTGATCTAAGTATTTTAATTTTGTTCTTAATACATTAGCTTGCAAAGAGTCTAATCGAGCATTTGTGCCAATAATATCATGGTAATACTTTTTTTTACTACCTTGGTTTCTCATCATTGATAATTCATTTACAAGCTCTTTAGAGTTTGTATTTACCGCCCCTCCATCTCCCCATGCTCCTAAATTTTTGCCAGGATAAAAACTGTATGTAGTTGCTAGTGAATAATCTTCAGAGACTCTTTTAAAGTTGTGGGAACCATGGCTTTGGGCTCCATCAATAATTAGAGGCAAGTCATACTTTTTTGATATGGAGCTAAAATTTTCTAAATTAATTATTTGGCCATAAAGGTTTACACCAATGATTGCAAGTGTTCTAGAAGTGATTTTTGATTCTAAACTTGTTGTGTCTCCCAAATAGTATTCATCACAGTCATAGAAAATAGGTTTTAAATTTGCATTTGATACAGCAAAAGATGTAGCAATAAAGGAATTAACTGGCACAAGTACTTCAGATTTTTTACTATCTTTTTTTAATGTTTTTAGAACAAGTTCTAATGCAACTGTTCCATTAGAGCAAGATACTGAATATTTTGATTTGGAATATTTTGCATAATGTTGTTCAAAATCTTTAACCTCATCGGAAAGAATAAATGAATTCTTTGAAATAGTATTATCAGTTTTAGCTAAAACCTCATCTTTTATTTGATCATGTATTATTTTGAGATTATTAAAGGGCACCTTCATTATTAAGTTATTCTAATAATTCCTTGCTAAAATTAAAACTCAATGAATAATCAAATTATTGCCAACTACCTTCTTATTGGCTACGGCTACTGGGGACCCAATTTAGCAAGAAATATCAACAAAAATGTTAATTCAAACCTCTCAATTGTTATTGATAATAATCAACAAGCTTTAAATAATGCAAAAAGTCAAAATATAGCTGATATTTATATTGAAAGTATTGAGAGTATTGATGAAAGTATAATTAAAAAAATAGATATTATAGTTGTCGCAACTCCACCGGAAACCCACACAAAAATAATTGAAAAATTAGCTCATTTCAGAAAACATTTCTTAGTTACGAAACCAGTTGCAGTCTCTTCAAAAGAGCTAGAGTTACTTAAAGTATTAAAAGAAAAATATGAGTTTGAAATATTTGTAGACGAAACTTTTGTTTATTCAAATAAAGTAAAAAAAATAAAGGAAATTGTTAACACCCCTGATTTTGGTGACCTTCAGTATGTTTATTCAAATAGATCAAACTTAGGATTACTGCAAAAAAAACAGAATGTAATTTGGGATTTAGCTCCACACGACTTATCAATAATTTCTTTTATTACAGGGCTTTATCCAAATAAAGGTAAAGCAATTTCAAGCAACCCTTTAAAAATTGACTCCAATGACAGTATTGCAACTATTTATTTTGAGTATGATGATAATTTTGAACTTTATTTAAATTTGAATTGGCTATCTCCACAAAAGTTAAGATACATGGTCTTCAATGGAACTAAGCAGTCTTTGGTATATCAAGACAATATAGATGAAAAAAGCTTAATTTTGTTTAAACAACAAATTTTATTTAATAATAACGAGTACGATTATGAAAGTGATGAGGGAAGAGTCATTAATTATCAAAAAAATGAACCACTTTTTGATGAAATTCAACAATTATCAAAATATATATTAGAAGGTGGCAAAAAGCCTATTACTTCTTTTGAAAATACAGTCAAAAATATTAGAGCTTTAGAAAATATTATTTATGTCTAAACAACATGATTAATCTTAAGACAATTTTCTACCCCTCACTATTATTGGGAATTTTTGGATACAATCTAGCTTCTAGTGATATTTATCACTTCAAAGCATCAATTATCTATAAGTATGACCAATCCTTATTTTCAAATGACTTTCTAATTTCTGAGTTATCAAAAAATACCTTTTACGAGAGATTTTTTTATGATGCTCTATTTAATGGTCTTTTAACTATTATTTCATTTGAGTTAGCAAATTATTTAATTTATTTCGTTTTTCTTGTTATTTTATATTTAGCAATTATAAATTTTTCTTCCCTTGAAGAAATAAGTGTTAAAAATAAAGAATTGTTTTTGATTATATTTTTTGCATTCTCACTAGGGTCTCTAGGAAATTATAACTTTCCTTACAATCAACCTTCACCTGGACAAATTTCATTTGCTCTTTCAATAATCGGATTTTCCTACCTTAAAAAGGAAAATAATATTAAATCTTTATTATTTTATTTTGGTTCAATTTTATTACACCCAATTTACTTTATTTTGGTAACTTTTTATTTAACTATCTTTTTGAGCAAAAAACTTAGCATAAAAAATTATAATTTTAACTTTTACATTACATTAGTTTTTGCATTTGTATTTTGGTTTCTGTTGTACAAAAATTTACTTTTCACAAATATTACATCAAGCATCTCGAGCGAATTTACTTTTACTGAGATATTAAAATTCAGATCTCCTTGGCATTTTGATCCTTTGAAATATAGTTACTATGAGTATTTTGGATTTATATTTTCTATTCTGTTTATATTAAATTCAAATTTAAAAACTTATTTGAAAAGAAATTATTTAATTCTTCAATTTTTAATAATAATTTATATTTTGGGCCTGATATTTTTTACTGAAATATTTTATTCACTTCAATTTTTTAGACTTGGTTTGTTGAACAATCTGATCGTTTCTTCTGTTATTACCAATAATATTTCAGATAAATACAACAAAAGGACACCACATCTTGTCTCGCTTGTATTAGTCACCCCTGCGTTATTTATTTCTCAAAATATTAAAATTCTTGCTTCATATATTTTTTTGCTGATATTATTTAATAATCTAAAAATAAAAGATAATATTTTATTCACATTTTTAATTACTTTATTTTATTTTTTACAATTTGAATTCGAAACAAAAATATTTTTTTATTTATTCTTACACATCATTATTTCATTTTTTATAGATAGCAATTCAAAAGTTAAGTTTTTAAATAGAGAAACTAGTGTTAAAAGTTATTTAATTACTTTTGTACTTTTGTTTATTATTGAAAATTCATATATTAAGTTCGATTACTTAATGACACTATTTTATATAGGTATATGCATAGGTATTTTTATATTTCTTAATGAATTTACAAAAAATATTAATAATTATTTTAAAGTTGCTGTATCAAGTGTTATTGTTTTTTCTTTATGTTTACCAATAGTATCAAGTTTTAGTAATACAAATATACACAGCTATTTTGATGCAGCAAATTTTCATTTTAAACCATCACATTTTCAGGTTTCTAACATTAATTGTGATAATAAAACTATAGAACTTTATAACTGGGCGTACAACTGTACAAGTATTGAGGATTCATTTTTAATTCCTCCTGATTTAACTTTTTTTAGAGGGGTAACAAGTAGATCTGTATTTGTTGATTTTAAAGGCCATGGACAAAATAAAGACTCAATTTTTAATTGGATGAATAGAATCCAATTAGTAACCGGTCTTGATAAAAATGAGATTAAAACGAATGTTAACTTAAGAAAAAAATACAACTCAATGCCATACAAGAAGCTAATTGATACAGCCTCTTTATATGGATATACATATGTAATTTTTACAGAAGAACAAGTCAAAGATAATCGCTTACAAAACGATCTAATTTTTATTAATAAAAGTCTTAATATCGGGTCAGACAGGTTCTTTGCATATAAAGTTAAAAATTAATTGAAAAACTAGCTGATAGTTATATTTTTCTAATACCTATTAAAATTTTAAAGCCAAGTAATATTACTTTATTATGCCAAATTATTTTGTTCATGAATCAAGTATTGTTGAGAATAATTCCACTATAGGAGAGGGTACGAAAATATGGCATTTTTCCCATATTCGTGAGAATACAAAAATAGGAAAAAATGTAAATATTGGGCAAAACGTGTACGTCGAAGATGGAGTTGTAATTGGAGATAATTGTAAAATTCAAAATAATGTCTCGATTTATAAAGGCGTAACAATTGAAAGCGATGTATTTATTGGTCCATCAGTTACATTTACCAATGATTTATATCCAGATGTAAACAAGTGGGATGAGTCTATGATTATTAAAACACAAATTGAAAAAGGGGTTTCCATTGGAGCAAATTCAACAATAATCTGCGGTGTTACTTTGCACTCAAATTGCTTAATCGGAGCAGGAAGTGTAGTTACAAAAGATGTTCCAGCTAATAAATTAGTTTATGGAAATCCTGCAAGAGTTATTAAAGATTACAAATAATAAATTGATTTTTTCAATGTTGTTCATTTTGTTAAATTTAGTTAGCATAACTATCAAATACAAAAAATCATGATAAATAATTTGAACTTATTGATAGTTGGTTGTGGAAAAATTGCAAAGCTTCATGCAAGAATTTTAAAAGAGCAATTTAAACAACATCAAATATATTGCATAGACAAAAACAATGCTTCACAAAAGGAATTTATTGAGAAATTTAATGCTAAAGAGTTTGATAAAAACATGCATTACGATGCACTATTAATTTGTACACCAACAGATAAACATTTAGATACATTAAAAAAATATAAAGACTATGCAACTAATTATTTTATTGAAAAACCCTTAGTAAATACACAAAAAGAATATGATGAATTATTAAATTTAGTTAGTGCAAAAAATTTGTATTGCGGATTTATTGAAATTCACAATGAAATTTTTTTGAAGCTAAAGAACTTATTGCAAAACGAAAAAATAATATCAGTACAAATTATTAGACATTCACCTGAAATTATTTCTGAAAGACTAACCTCTCATGCTCATATGGATTTGGCTATTCATGATGTATCAGTATTATTTAAGCATTTTATAAATTACAGTAATTTAGAAAAGTTTGAAATTATTAAAAATTTTAAAAACAAAAATTATTTTGAAACAGCAGAGATTCTTTTAAAAGATAAAAAAATTAATATTAATATTTCTGTTTCAAGAAAAACTAATAAAAAAATTAGAACTTGGAGAGTAGTATCGAATTTAAAAACTTACGAAGTTGATCTAA
>MDTG01059073.1_pt1 | contig 10549 bp, 12 predicted proteins | sample 811421 | NCBI WGS metagenome assembly MDTG01 (sample SAMN05326645, study PRJNA326480) | marine metagenome | isolation source: seawater | place: Pacific Ocean: South East | collected 2011
ATAATTAAAAAAAAAATTCTTTTAGAAGCTTATGCTTATTCAAATAAAATGTTTGGCAATAATGTTGAATTTAAAGATAATTTTACCTCAATATTTAATGTAATCAGTGGAAAAATCAAAATATTCAAAAGTCCTCTGATTTTACACCAGTCTCATTTCAACAGTGAAGGTGGTCAGGGAGCTAAAAGACAATTATCAATATTTAACAATCACAATTTCATCAAAGATATTACGGACTTTGATGAGTTCTTTTCAAGAAAATTAAATGTAAAACGAAATTATGTAATTCAAAAGTATTATCAACACGTTTTAATCAAATTTATTAGAGAGATGAATTTTTATTCTGAACCAAGTATAATTCAATTAAGGGATCTATTAAAAAAAAAAATTAAAAGAAAGTTTAATAACAATTTATCAATTAGAACAAATAATTATTTAAATCGTAATAAAATTGATAAAAATACTATTGAAACTATTGAATTTATTGAAAAAAAAATCCTAAATTAATTCATAAGTTTTCTTAATATTTTTTTATGGACATAATCAATATTTTTTTTTGTCAAACCTTGATGGCAGCCTATTAAAATACCATTTTTCATAATATAATCTGCATTTTTAAATGAATTAAGTTTATTTTTTTTAGATATCAAATTACTAAAAGCGGGATGTCTTAATATGTTTCCACTAAATATTGGTCGAGTTTGAATATTATTTTTTTCTAAATAAATTTGAAGTTTTTTTCTGTCAAAAAATTTGTTTTTTTTCAAAATAATTGGGTATGCTAAAAAGTTTGTATGAACGTTTTTTTCTATTTTTGGTATGATAAAAATTTCAGGATACTTACTAAAAAACTTTTTATGTAATTTAAAATTCTTATTTCTTATTTTACTAAATTTTTTAAATTTTTTTAATTGAGCCAATCCGAAAGCTGCTCCAATTTCAGAAGGTTCAAAATTATAACCTGCTTCTGAAAAAATAAATTTTTTGTCAAAATTTAAACCCATTAATTTAATATCCAATCTTTGATTAATATTTTCAGAATTTTTTAAAATTGATGACATTCTGCCCCAACTTCTGAGAATCTTAGCTCTTTTGTATTGATTTGCATCATTTGTCATCAACATGCCTCCATTGCCAGCACAACTTATTACATGAGAGCCATAAAAACTTGTAATTGAAATATCACTGAATTTACCAGTAGAAATATTATTTATTTTTGCTCCCAAAGTATCTGCAGAATCTTCCAAAATTTTAAGTTTGTGTTTTGAAGCAATTTTATAAATTTTTTTCAAATTTGGAATATTCCCAATTAAATTTGGTACTAAAATAGCTTTTGTTTTTTTTGTAATTTTCTCTTCAATGTTCTGAGTATTTATTTGTAAAGTTTCAATATCTATATCCACAAAAATTGGTTTGGCTTGAGATAACACTATTGATGATACAGCAGTACCAAAATTCAAACAAGGAGTAATTATTTCATCATCTTTTTTTATATTCAAAATTCTTAAAGCAAGAATTATTGCTGATGAGCCTGAGTTAACCATTATTCCATATTTTTTTGAAAACATGCTTGCAATTTTATTTTCAAATCTTTTTACTTTATTGCCCATTTGAGTAGATTTTTTTAATTGGGATAAGACTGAATTAATTTCATCTTTATCGTAAATATTTTTTCCGTAATAAATTTTCATATTTATCTATTTCTAATTTTTTTTGATAAACTATAAAATTTTTTAATTTGCATAACTGAGAATTTTTTCATATCTAAGCCCGTCTCAAATTTTAAATACCAATTATTTATAAAATCTATAGTTTGTTTCATATTTAGAATAGTTTTCCAGTTTAATTCTTTTTTTGCCTTAGATGAGCTTAGATTTAATCTTTTGCTCTCATAAAATTTGTTTTTTTTTGAAAAATTAATTTTATGGTTTTTATTATTCATTCTTAATAGCAAAATTTTTATGAATTTAGAAACTTTAATTTGATATTTAATATTTGGCGCAAAGTTCCATGAATCAAAGGTTATTTTTTTTTTATATGCATACTCGCTTGCTAACAAATATCCATTTAAACAATCTAGTACATGGTGCCAGGGTCTAATGTAACTTGGATGCCTAATAATTAAAGGTTTTTTTGAAAATATTGATTTGAATACATCTGGTACGAGTCTGTTTTTTTTCCAATCTCCACCTCCAACTACATTTCCTGCTCTTAGAGTTATAATTTTTTTTCCTACCTCTTTGTATTTTGTTTGATAGGACTTAGAAATTAATTCTGCACAAGCCTTACTAACACTATATGGTTCAGATCCACCAAGCTTAGAATTTTCATTGTAAAACTTTTTAGATGAATTCTCTTCATAACATTTGTCTGTAGTAATAATCACAACTAATTTTGTTGATTTTGAAAAATAACATGCTTCTAATAAATTTGCTGTGCCTAAAATATTTGTTTCATAATTTTTGATAGGATCTTTATTTGCTTCTGATAATATTGATTGAGCTGCAAGGTGAAAAACTATTTCAGGTTTGTTTTTCAAAATTTTTTTTTTTTAGCTTTTGATAATTTAAAATGGTTTCCTTTTTCAATTTTTCATTGAATAAAATCTTATACAAACAATGAGGTTTTGATGGATAATCAACAGAATAACCTATAACTCTAGATCCTAAAAATTCTAACCAAAGTTTAAGCCATGAGCCTTTAAAGCTAGTATGTCCAGTTAAAAAAACACGTTTGTTCTTCCAAAATTTAAGATCAGCAATTTTAAAAGCTACCATATTTTCCAGGGTGCTCCTTTTCTCCACAGCTGATTAAGATACTCTGTATCCCTCTCTGTATCCATACAATACCAAAAACCTCTATGTCTATAGCCTGCCATATTTTTTCTTTTTGTTAATTTTTTCATTGGGTTTTGTTCCCACATTACATTGGGACTTAAATCTAATTTAGAAAAAATTTTTTTATTCATGATAAAAAAACCTCCATTAATTAAATAATCTGTTTTAAGGATTTTTTCATCAAAAGCAGTGACAATTTCTTTTTTTAATTTTAAAGATCCAAATCTTGGTATCGGGGGAACTACAGTTACAGTTACATCTCTTTTTTTTTTCAGATGAAATTTAATGAGTTTTTTCACATTAATATTTGATAATCCATCCCCATAAGTCATCAAAAAATAATTTTCTTTAATTTTTTTTCTTATTAAATAAATTCTTCTGCCAGTTAACGTACTTTGTCCAGTGTTAACACAATCAATTTTCCAATTTTCTTTTAATTTTGAGAGATAATTCCTTAAAATATTACCTTTATAACCTAAGCAAATTATAAACTCTTTGATGCCATTTTGAGATAAAATTTTAAGAATATGCCAAATGATAGGTTTGCCACCAATTTTTACCATAGGTTTTGGTATTGATTTGGTTAGACTTCCAAGTCTTGACCCTTTTCCACCTGCTAAGATTACCGCTTTCATAAAATTATTACAAATATATATATATACATTTAATATTAAATAAATGAAAAAAATTTTTATTTCAGGTGCAAGCGGATATATTGGAAGAAATCTATTAAGATATCTTTCGAAAAAAAATTTCAAGGTTTTCTGTTTAACCACAAAAAAAAGATATAATGTCAAAAATTCTAAGTGGATAGTGGGCAATTTAAATGGAAATTATGAAGAATATCTTAAAGAGTCTGATTTGTTAATACATTGTGCAGTGGCCGGGGTATATAAAAAAACAAATAAAAAAGAATTAAATAAAGTTAATAACCATGATTCAATTAAATTTCTTAAGATGGCTTATAAATCAAATTGTAGAAACTGGATAATTTTAGGATCTTCTTATGAATATGGATATGTTAAAAATAAAGCGGTATCAGCAGTTAGCTCAAAATTAAAACCTGTTGATAACTATGGTATTTCAAAAGTTAATTTTTATAAAAACCTCAAAAAATTGAATTTTAGAAAAAATTGTAAGATATTATATTTAAGAGTATTTCATGTTTATGGTGGCGATGAACCTAAAACAAGAATGTACCCCAGTTTATTAAAGTCTATAAAATATAATCAAAATTTTAAAATGACAGACGGTCAAGAAATAAGGGATTTCATAAATATTAATCACGCAGTAAAGAAAATTTATAAAGGAATTAAAATGTTCAAAAAAAGAAGTTTCTTTATTACTAAACATGTCGGCTCTGGAAAAAAAATAAGTATAATGAATTTTGCAAAAAAAATTTGGAAACAACACAATGCAAAAAGTGAAATTTTATTTGGTTTAATTAAAAAACAAAATAATTATCATTCTTTATATTCAGATAAAAAATCTTTAATATGATTAAAAAAAGTTCCTTATCAATTGCAATTCCAACTTTCAATGGGGGAAAATTCTTAAAAAAACAATTTCAAAGATTATTTAATGATTGTAATAAAAAAAAATTTACAAACTTTTATGAGATCATAATTGTAGATAATTGTTCAACTGATAATACTAAAAATATTGTAAAATATTTTAAGAAAAAAAATGATAATCATAAAATTTTCAAAATTAAATATATAAAAAAGAAAAAAAATGTTGGGTTTAGAAAAAATTTTCTATCTCTTAAAAACTTTATTAGCACTAAATATGTACTCTTTTTAAGTGATGATGATTTACCCTCAAAAGGATTTTATAAAAACGTATATAATATAATTAAACGTAATGAATATAAAGAAATGCTTGTTTTACCAATAGCTAATAGTAATAAATATTATAAAGCTTTATTTGGTATTAATAATGTAAGTTATATTGTTAATAGAAGTTCCATACTTAGTGGTATTATTATTCAAAATAAATACTTTAAATATAAAAATTATTTAAAAAATTTATATCCCCAAACAGAGCTATGTTTAGATTATTATTTAAAGCACGGCATGAAACAAATAAACATTAAACCAGTAATTTCCAATATGGATAATAAAAGTATTTCAAAAAGAATAAATTCAGATGATAGAATGAGAAGGCTATCTGATTTTGCAATTTTAGGAAAAATAGAAATAATTGATAAATTTTATAAAAATAAAAAAATTACCGTTTTTCAATTTTTTTATGCATTTTACTCAATCTACAAAAAAGCATTACATATAAAAAAAATTTTAAATGATGAAAAAAAATTTTTACTTGAAAAGAATTTTTACAAAAAAATTATTAATTATAAAAGAAAAAAATTGGTTAAATTTATAATACTTCTGATATACATAAGAAATTTTTTCTAGGAAAAAGTAAATTTATTAAATCAAACTTTAATTCGATAGCTATGGATGTTTTTTTTGGATAACTCTTTAATATAATTAGACTGCCAATTTTCAAATTTGCTGTTAAAAAAAATTTTTTTAAATTTTGGACGCATATTAAAAAATCTAAATTTATTTGAAATATAATTAAGGGACATTAATGAACTAGAACTGAAGGAGATAATCAACTTAGGAATTTTTATCTCTTTTATAAAATAATGCTCAACTGGCAAATTTGTTTTAACAAAAACTAAGTTTTTGAATTTTTTAATTAAATCAATATTTTCTTTTGGATGAGGTAGGTAGTATATTTTTTCATTTTTAAATTTTGTTATAACCTTTTTAACTAAGATGGCATATTGGTTTTTATCTACATTTTTTGTATATATGTGAGGGGGACCAATCATAAAATATTTTTTTGAATACTTTAAATTGCGATCCATCTTTTTTTTAAGTGAAGTAAGTTATTCTTCATATATTTATTATTATTAAATAAATGTTTGTTAAATATAGAAAAAAATAAATATTTTTTATTATGTCTTATTTTATTTTCTTTCCAAAATATATTCACTCCGTCATCTAAAATAATTACTTTATTTGAAATATTTATAAACTCTTTATTTATCTTTGAGAAAAGATTTCCAATTACTAAGAACTCTATATTTTTAAATAATTTTTTTCTTATTTTTGTCAGTATGTAACAAAATTTTATTAATATATTTTTATTTGCATTTATCGTAATGTTTTTTAAAGAATATTTTTTAATCAAAAAATTAATTTTTTCATACCTTTTATCTTCTTCGTTATCTGCAATTATAATTATTACACTATCTTTAAGCTTAATTGACAAATTGGTTTTTAGAAATAAAAACTCATAAAAATTTATTACTTGAAGTTGACTGCTCAAGAGGACAATATTTTTATTAATCAAAATATTCTTTATTAAGTTTAAAATAAACATAGAAGTGATATTTTTAAGAAAAACTAACTTAAATCTTCTGGATAAATGGCTTCAACACAATCTTTACAGGTCTTATTTTTATAATATTCTCCTTTTCTATGGATTTCACGTATTTCATTCATTTTATCTGAATGCCATGCCTCATGAATAGTCATATTTTTTATACTTCCTAAAGTTAGATCTTTGTTAAATGAGACACAGCATGGCGTAATTGACTCATTCCTAACCATAACTCTTTGGAATGGCTGCACACAAGCAAACTCATTTACAGGTTCTAAACTAAATTGGTCTGATGCATAATATTCTTGATACTCAGCTTTCTTTGGGGTTGGAGGTACGTATCTTTGTATACTTACAATGTCTACTTTGTCTTTCCACTCTTTAATAAAATCATCCATTTGGTGTTCGTTAGCTTTCATCTTACAAAAACTAACTCCAACAATTGGTAATTTATAATTACCCTTTTCTTTTAAGTCTAAAAAATCATCAATATTTCTTTTAACTTTATCAAGATGGATACTTCCAACTCTTACTTTGCTATAAACCTCAGGTGTGGTTGCATCTAAGCTAAATCTAAGTCTTGTCAAACCTGAGTCTAAAAGTTCCTGCGATCGTTTTTTATTTATCGCTGATCCATTATTATTCAACATTATATCAATGAAACCTTTTTTATTTGCATAAGAAATATATTCATGTAATTTTTTATTTAAAAATGGCTCGTTATAACCTTGTGGTGAAAGTGACGGACAATTATATTGTGATGCCTCATCAATTATTTTTTTGTAGTCATTAAAATCTAAATATACCTCATCCCCATAAATTTCATTCACTAAAGATTTATGACCAATTATGCAATGTGGACATTTATAATTGCATTCTTGGTTCATATCTAAATGTAAAAATAGCGGATATTCAGTAACTAACTTCATATCATTAGCATCATTCCAAAGCTTTCTATATTTTACAAATTTTTCTCCAATAATTTTTGACAATTTTGTGTTTATGTCTTCCTCAGTTGATAAATGCTGAGTTTTACCGTCAGTTGAATAATTTTTTAAGTCGATTTCTTCCATTTTTAGTTTAATTAATTTATATTATCTCCTATACATTGTTTACATGCATTACTCAAAAAAAAAAGTTTATCTTATTGGAGAAATAGGAATAAACCATAATGGAGATGTTAAACTAGCCAAAAAATTAATATTAATGGCAAAAAACTGTGGGTTTAACGCAGTAAAATTTCAAAAAAGAACTCCAGATATATGCGTTCCTGAAAGCAAGAAGAATATATTAAGAGAAACTCCTTGGGGTCATATTACATACTTAGAATATAAAAAAAAAATTGAACTAAATAAAAAAGATTTTGATCAGATAGATAAGTATTGCAAAAAATTAAAAATTGATTGGTTTTGTAGTGCTTGGGATATCGAAAGTATAAAATTTCTCAAAAGTTATAGATCTAAATTCAACAAAGTAGCATCTGCAATGTTGACAAATTTAGAGCTTTTACAACATATAGCAAGAGAGAGAAAAACTACATTTATCTCCACTGGTATGAGTACTTATAAAGATATAGACAAGGCAGTAAAGATTTTTAAAAAAAATAAATGCAAATTTATACTTATGCATAGTGTTTCAACATATCCGTGCCCTGAAAATAAACTTAATTTAAGTATGATACAAAAATTAAAAAAAAAATATAATTGTGATGTTGGATACTCTGGCCATGAAGTTGCAGTTGGTCCTAGCGTTTTTGCAATAGCTTTAGGCGCATCATATATTGAAAGACATATTACTTTAGATAGAACAATGTGGGGTACTGATCAATCATCGTCTCTGGAATATAATGGGATGATACAGTTATCTAACTTGGCTAGAAAATTTGAAAATTGTATTGGAGATGGAATTAAGAAATTTTCAAAAGAGGAAAAATCTAAACTTCAAGACCAGAAATATTGGTAATTAATTTTTAAATTTTAAGAATTTTTTATCAGTAATTAAGTCTTTTTTTGAATCTATATCATTTGTATAATGAATATTTGGATCTAAAAGGTAAAAGTAAACTTTTTTTCCAACCATTGAGTTTCTAAGTAAAGTTTTTTCTGGCCTAATAATATCTAAATATCCTACATGGTTGTATACATTGGGATGAGTTTGTCTTGCAGTGGAATGAAGTTCTTTTTTTGTATTAAATAAAGGTTTTGCTTCCTTTCCTTTTTTTTTCCACATTTTATAAGGAGATTTTTCTGATAACTTAAAACATCTTAAAGATGAAAATTTTGAATTTTTAATCATTATTTTAATTAATTTTTCTAAAAGTGCTGAGGATCTCAAGGGTGTAGTTGGTCTAATGTGTAAAAGTAAATCAATCTTTTTTTTGTAATTTTTAAGATAAAATTTATAAAAATGTTTAAAAACTTCTAAGTCCGTAGAATTGTCTTTTGAAATATTTGATGGTCTTATAAATGGACATTTTGCTTCATTTTTAATACCAATTTTTTGAATTTTTTTTGAGTCTGTAGAAACAAATACTTCGCTTATTAACTTTATTTTATGACATATATTTATACTATAAAAAATTAACGGTTTACCAAAAAAATTGATAATATTTTTATTTTTTATCCCCTTAGAGTTTTTCCTCGCAGGAATTAATGCTACGATATTCATTTTATTACTTTTCACTAAAAATTAAATTATTAAAATTTTTTTTATAGTAATTTAGCTTATCTCTACTTATTAATGTATTGATGGATAAAGACCTTAACTGTCCATCTACATCTTTTTCATATTCCTCAAAATATTCTAAATCAACTGATTTTTTTTGTTCGTTTGTTCCTAAATATGGACTGTAATATGCTACAGTTACATTGTCAGGCTTAATAAACTTATTAAACTCAATTGTATTTATTATTGATTGCTCATTTTGTCCTGGCAATCCAATAATATTATAGCTTGTTCTCTTAATCCCATTATCTTTAAGAATATCAAATGCTTGTACGATTTTTTCCTGATTAGAAAATCTATTAAGGTTATTTTCTCTAAATTCTTCCCCTGATAGTTCTATTCCCATTCCAACACCATCTACACCTAAATTTTTTAAAAGTTTAACTGTTTCTTGATTAATACCTTCGGGTCTTGTTTCTATATAAAGTTTTAGGTTTAATGGTTTTTGTATAAGCAATTCACTTAGTTCAATTAATATTTTTTTATTTATAGTTAAGAAATTTGTATCTTGGCATCTCACTAGATTGATATTTAAATTATCTTTAAACATTTTTAATTCCTCATAGATTCTAATAGAACTTTTGTTTCGTAAATATTTTTTAGCCTCTAATAATGCTCCCTTTTTTGAGGCTAGTTTAAAATTATAGTAATTTTGTATAACTGTTTCTACACAATATGAGCAGGTGTAAATGCATCCTCTTGACATCTCATAATCTAGTGCATTTAAAACACTACCATTATAAGGCCTTAAAAAAACTTGATTTTCAAATAAGCTATAATCGTAATGTGGAATTTCATCTAAATTACTAATAATTTTTTGAGGTTGATTTTTAAAAAATTTATTTTCTTTTACAAATGAAAGTCCTGGAATTTTTTGAACTTTTTCCGGGCTATCTAAATTTTTTAATATTTCATTTAAAACGAACTCTGACTCTCCTGAAATCAAAAAGTTGACTTTAGGAAATTTTCTAAGAATTAATTCAGGTGATGCTGTTGCCTGCAAACCACCTGTAATAAGAATTGAATTTTTAGTATTTATTTTTTCTAATAACTCATAACCATATTGAATATTAACATATTCTCCTTCTCCATGAATATGTGAACTTATGGCAGACCAGAATATAACGTCTGGTTTAAATTTATTAATTTTTTTTTCTAAGTCTTTGAAAATATCATTTTTATTAAAAATTACTTTTTCAAGATAATCGGTATCTAAATATTGTTGATTACGAGTATTGAATTTAGTCTCATTCTTCGTCCAATTTTCGTAAAACGTGGCATCAAAAAGTTCAACTTTAAAATTTTTTTTTAAAATTGAAAAATGTGAGGCAATCCAAATAGGGGTAATTCCTCTTCCCCATTTGTTGGGATTTATAAATAAAATTTTTTTCAAAATTAATCTCTTTAAGAATATCTGATTTTTCTTAAAATTAACAAAAAAAATTTATTATAGATATTTGTTAATTAAAATAATTTGTCTATTTTATTTATATATTAAATCATAAAAATTTTTTTCAGTGCATAAATCAAGCCAATTGAGCTATTAGTACTGGTCAGCTACATGCGTTACCGCACTTCCACACCCAGCCTAT
>MDTG01444818.1_pt1 | contig 10549 bp, 12 predicted proteins | sample 811421 | NCBI WGS metagenome assembly MDTG01 (sample SAMN05326645, study PRJNA326480) | marine metagenome | isolation source: seawater | place: Pacific Ocean: South East | collected 2011
AACGCCGCGCCGGAGAAGACGTCGATCTTCGTCATTTCCTGCACGATCGCCGCGAGGCCCGCATGGCCTTTGCGGAAGTCCACGGGCTTTGCATAAAGATAAATCCGCCGCGGCGCCTCTCCGATAATCATGAAGTCCTCAGCGGCGGCCGCGCAGCGCATCGAATACGATGCTCAGCAACACACGATCTATTCTCGGAACTACCCGCACGACTGCGTCGCCGATCTCAATCTCGATCGGCGAACTGTTGTCGCGATCAAATCGCCGGCCTCGGTGAACGCCGTTCCGCCGGTCGCCAGGACGCGGCTGCTCGTCACTCTCGCCACCGTCCACGACGACCTCAACAAAATCTTCCCGCCGCACGCGGCCTCGGCGCGCTTCTTCATCGTTCCCATCATGTTCGGGATGCGTTCTCTCGCCCGTCAAAATCAAATGCCTCAAATCAGCGTTGCTTCAATGAGGCTATGATGGCGAACGTCGAAACTCAGGAAAAGATGGGCGTCAGACACCGCTTACCCTCCAGCGCCTTCAGCCGCCGGGCTTCCGACACGTCCATGCCGCCATATTTGGCCTTCCAGTTGTACAGCGTCGCCTCAGAGATCCCGTGCTTGCGTGCAAGGTCCGACGCCTTAGCGCCCGCCTCATGCTCTTTGAGCACGCCGATAATCTGCTCTTCTGAAAACCGTGATCGTTTCATCGTCCAGTCCCTTCTGATGGGCCGGACTCTAACGCTACGTGGAGGAAAATCTTAGGGGCAGGTCACACCATTTGACGTTTTTAAGCTTTAACGATTATTCTCTATACAAACTGTAATCGGCGATTATGGCGGCGCCTTTTCCTATTAATCGGCCTCTTTGGTTACCCTTTTCTAGCGGCCGGTTTGAAGAGGGGCGCACTTGGGTCTGCGATGGTTTCGTGGTCGCACGCGCCGCCGGCGGCGACGAGGCGCCGGCCTTGCGCATAGTCGCGGGTGGCGTTGACGCAGTCGAGGGCGATGACGCGGCCGTCCTTCAGATAGACCACGGAGAAGGAGCGGCTGTCGGGATCGCCGCGCAGGACCGCCCTGTCATAGCCGGATGAAAGCCCGGCGGTCTGCAGTTTGAGGTCGTACTGATCGGACCAAAACCAGGGAACGGCGTCGCAGGGTTTCGCAGCCCCTGCGATCGACGCAGCGGCCACAGCCGCCTGATCATGCGCGTTCTGCACCGATTCAAGGCGGATGACCGCGCCGCCGGCGTAGCGGTTCGCGTGCGCGGCGCAATCGCCGGCGGCGTAGATGTCTGGCAGGCTGGTGCGGCAAAATTGATCGACCTTCACGCCGCCGCGCGCCTCTTCGGCGCCCGCCGCGATCAGCGGCTCGACCTCCGGGGCGATGCCGATCCCGACGATCACAAGGTCCGCCGGCAGGTCGGCGCCGCCGGCAAGGCGCACCCCCGCAGGGCGGCCGCCCTTCTCAATGATCGCTTCGATTTTTGCGCCGAGCCGGATGTCGACGCCCCGCCTGCGATGCTCCTTCTCGTAAAAAGCCGACAGCGCCGGTCCCGCCACCCGCGCCAGCAGCCGCTCCTGGGCTTCGAGGACGACGACGCGTTTGCCCATGCCGACCAGCACCGACGCCGCTTCAAGACCGATATACCCGCCGCCGATGATGACAATGTTCCCGGCGCTGTCGAGCCCGGCGCGGATAGCATCTACATCCGCACGCGTACGGATGACATGGATCCCGGCTAGGTCGCCGCCCGGCGCCGGCAGCCGCCGCGGCGCGCCGCCCGCCGCCCAGATCATCTTGCCGTAAGTAATCCTCTCGCCATCCTCGCAGCGCGCTTCATGTGCCGCAGGATCGACCGAGACGATCTTGCGCCCGGGAAGCAGATCGATATTCAGCTCGGCCCATGCTTCCTTCGGGCGCATCATCATGCGCTCGAAAGGCTCCTCGCCAGCCAGATAGGCCTTGGATAGGGGCGGACGCTCATAGGGAGGATCAGCCTCCGCCCCCGCCAGCGCGACCGCGCCGGCATATCCAAGCTTGCGCAGCATCAACGCAGCCTGCGCCCCGGCATGGCCGGCGCCCGCTATCAGTACGTCGATGTTGATTGTTGTGTCAGTCACGATATCCGGATTCCATCAGCTAGTGGAGGAAGAGACGCACGATCAGTCAATCCGTCGTCACTCCCGCGCAAGGAAGTCAGAGACCAGGAGATTGAACCGGTCCTTGTGCTCGATCTGGGTCCAATGGCCGCACTTGCCGAACAGATGAACTTCGGACGTCCTGATGAGATCGAACAGCCGCAGGCTGTTGCTCATGGGCAGAACACGGTCTTCACGCCCGTGCAGGATCAGCGTTGGGCAGGCGATCTTCGCAATTTCTTTTTCCGGCGTTGAAAGCGCGGTTATGTGTTGTTGGCGCGGCGCCGGGAACATGGCGCTGAAGGCCTCGTGAAAGCCCGGCTGGATGCTCGCCCGGTAGCGCATTTCGGCAAGCTCGTCTGAGACGAGCGAGTTGTCATAGGCGAAGATGTCAAGCATCGCACGCATCGCCTCTACCGACGGTTCATAACCCCACACTTTGTCGAGCGCTTCGGTCAGCTCGAATTCAAGGCCGGCCGCTCCCATCAACACCATGCGCCGGACGCGGTCCGGATGATGAACCGCCATGGAGAGCGCGAGCGCGCCGCCGAAAGAGTTGCCGATAATATCAAATTCCTGAAGGCCGAGTGCGTCGGCAAGATCCATCAGATGCCCGCGCCAGCGCTCCATATTGTAAACGCCGTCCGCCGGCCGCTCTGTGTAGCCGAAGCCCAGCATGTCCGGCGCAATTGCACGCACGCGCTCCGACAGCACCGGCAGGTTGAGCCGCCAGTTCGCCCAGGCCGTCACGCCAGGCCCCGAGCCGTGAATCAGGATCACCGGGCGTCCCTCGCCCAGATCATGATAGTTGGTCTTAACGCCGCCAGCGTCGATGGACTTGCCGATTTCGGGATTGTGACTCATTTTTCTATCCTTTTGCATCGCCGCTTGCTAGTTTTGCGCGTTCTTCCGCTTTCGAAACGCCCGCGGCGGCAAAGTGTTCGGGCGGCACTTCCCTGATAATGACGCGCACGGACTGGATCGGCGCATGGACCGCACGCACCGCCGCATCGGTCAGTTCACGGATCAATGTCGCCTTTTCTTCCGCCGTGCGTCCTTCCAGCATGGTGACGTCAATAATCGGCACAGACCTTACGTCTCCACATTGATCGAGACGCCGCCGAGATTTTGCACCTCAAGGCTGATCGTCTCTCCGATGCTGGCGGGATGCGCCGCCGTCGCCCCTCCGGCCATGACGATATGGCCGGGCTCCAGCGCCTCGCCCCATTCCGCGCTCATACGTGCGGCCGCCACAAGCGAGCGCAATGGGTGGCCGAGGATAGCCGCGGACGAGCCGATTTCTTTCGGCCGCCCGTTCACTGACAGCACCATGCCAAGGTTGGAGACGTCGATTTCCGGCGATCGCCAGGCGCCGATCACGAGCCCCGACGACGAGGTGTTGTCGGCGACAACGTCCGGCAGTGCGAACTTGAAGTTCTCGTAACGGCTGTCGATCACCTCCATCGCCGGCGCGACCGCCTCAACCGCCGCCATCGCCTCCAGCGCGGACACCTTGCCCGAGAGCCGTTTCTTCAGGAGGAAGACGATTTCCGGCTCAAGCCGCGGATGCACGAAAGCGGATTTTTTCAGGACGCCGCCCTCCTCCAGCAGCATCGCGTCGGTCAACCGTCCCCAGGCCGCTTCCTCGACGCCGACCTGGATCATCTTCGCGCGGCTGGTCAGACCCATCTTGACGCCGATGCGCTTCTCGCCGCGCGCGATCCGCCGCGCCACCGACAGGGCCTGGATCGCATAAGCGTCCGACACCGACAGGTCCGGATGGTCTTTGGTCAATTGCGGGATCGCGCGCGCCGCGCGCTGCGCCTCGTCGACAATCACGGCCAGTTCCTCAAGACCGGCCATCTACGCCGCTCCCGCCTGCTCGCGCTCTTTCAGGATATCAAGCGCGACATCGACGATCATGTCCTCCTGGCCGCCGACCATGCCGCGACGCCCCAGCTCGACAAGGATGTCGCGCACGTCGACGCCGTATTCTTCCGCCGCTTTTTCCGAATGACGCAGGAAGCTCGAATAAACGCCCGCATAACCGAGCATCAGGGTTTCCCGGTCGACCCGCACCGGACGGTCCTGCAAGGGTCGCACAAGATCTTCCGCCGCATCCATCAGCTTGAAGACGTCGCAACCGGTGTTCCAGCCCTTGCGGTCGGCCGCCGCAACAAAGACTTCCAGCGGCGCATTGCCCGCGCCCGCGCCCATGCCCGCTAGCGAGGCGTCAACCCGCCGGGCGCCCTTCTGCACCGCGACAATCGAGTTGGCGACGCCGAGCGACAGATTGTGGTGGGCGTGCACGCCCCGCTCGGTCTCGTCCTTGAGGACCTTGTTGTAGGCCTCGAACCGCGCCGCGTATCCGTCCATATCAAGCGCGCCGCCGGAATCGGTCACATAAACGCATTGCGCGCCGTAGCTTTCCATTAAAAGCGCCTGCTCGGCGAGCTTTTCCGGCTCGACCATATGGCTCATCATCAAAAAGCCGATGGTGTCCATGCCAAGATCACGCGCCGCGCCGATATGCTGGCGGGCGACGTCGGCCTCCGTGCAATGGGTCGCCACCCGCACCGAACGCACGCCAAGCTCATAGGCCCGCTTCAGATCGGTGATCGTGCAGATGCCCGGCAGGATCAGCGTCGTCACCACGGCACGGTCGACTGCGTCGGCGACAGCCTCGATCCATTCCCAGTCCGTATGAGCGCCGAACCCGTAATTGAAGCTCGACCCGCGAATCCCGTCGCCATGGGCGATCTCGATCGCATCTACCCCGGCCTCGTCCAGCGCCTTTGCAATTTTTGCCACATGATCGATGCCGTAAAGGTGGCGGATCGCATGCATGCCGTCGCGCAGCGTTACATCCTGCACGTAGATTTTTTCCTTCGTCGGATCCTTGATCAGCCCGCTCACGCCGCCGCCTCCGCCAGATGCTTCACCATGCGCTCGCCGATTGTCAGGCCCGCCGAGGTCATGATGTCCAGATTGCCCGCATAAGCCGGCAGGTAATGGGCCGCCCCCTCCACTTCCAGGAACACCGTCACCTTAACGCCTTCATATTCGCCAAGTTCCGGGATCTTCAGCTTACGGTTGCCGCCGAAACGCTCGAATTGCACTTTTTGCTTGAGACGATAACCCGGCACATATTCCTGGACCGCGGCGACCATATCTTCGACCGACTTCTCGATCTCCGCTTCCTTGCCGCCCACTGAAAAGGCGTAAACCGTGTCGCGCATGATCAGGGGCGGCTCGGCCGGATTGAGAATGATGATCGCCTTGCCATGCTCGGCGCCGCCCAACACCTCAACGCCCTTCGCCGTCGTCTCGGTGAACTCATCGATATTCGCCCGCGTGCCTGGTCCTGCCGACTTCGAAGAAACAGACGCCACAATCTCCGCATAGGGAACGCTTTGCGACACCCGCCGCACCGCATGCACAATCGGGATCGTCGCCTGACCGCCGCACGTCACCATATTGACATTCTGTTTGTCGAGATGCTCCCCGGCGTTCACGACGGGAATGCAGTATGGGCCGATCGCCGCCGGCGTGAGGTCCACCATCCGCTTGCCGTCGCGCTTGCAAAGTTCGTTATGGTATTCATGCGCCTTCGCCGACGTCGCGTCGAACACAACCTCGATGTCCTTCCACACCGGCATCTTGACGAGGCCGTCCATGCCCTCATGGGTCGCCGCAACGCCCAGCTTCCTCGCCCGCGCCAGTCCGTCAGAATCCGGATCGATGCCGACCATCGCCCCCATCTCCAGGACATCCGACGTTCGCATCACCTTGATCATCAGATCGGCGCCGATATTGCCGGACCCGACAATCGCACATTTCACTTTACCTGCCATTCAACTCGCCCTTCCTGTCAGTCCGTAAAAAACGCCGTCACCGAACCAAGCCCGTTGATCCGCGCTGTCACCGCATCGCCTGCTTCCACACCGGCCATAGGACCCAAGGCTCCAGTCAGCACAATATCGCCGTTGACAAGCGGCCGGCCCTCACGCGCCATCACCTTTGCCAGCCACAGACACGCCGTCACCGGGCTGCCCAGGCACGCAACGCCCGCCCCGACTGAAACCGGCTCGCCTCGCCGCTCCATCACCATTCCGCACAGCCGCAAATCGATCTCGGAAAGGCGCCGCGGCGCATCGCCCAGCACAAACACCCCACTCGACGCATTGTCAGCAATGGTGTCGTGGATGCCAATGTCCCAGCCCTTCACCCGGCTGCCGACAACCTCGATCGCCGCCACCGCATAGGCGACCGACGCCAAAATATCCGCCGATGTCAGCGTATCGGCATTCAGATCATCGCCCATGATGAAGGCAATTTCGGCCTCGACCTTCGGCTGCATCACCGCAGCCACGGAAATTTCCGACCCAAGCGGCATGTCCATGTCGTCAAACAGCATCCCGTAATCGGGCTGATCAACGCCAAGCTGGGCCTGCACCGCCTTCGCCGTCAGTCCTGTCTTACGCCCGACAAGCCGGCGCCCCGCCTCAAGGCGACGCGCCGTGTTGATCTCCTGAACCTGGTAGGCCTCGCCGATCTCAAGCTCGCCGATCAAATCGCGCACCGGCGCGCATGGCTCCTTGGACTCAGCTGCGCGCCAAAGCCGATCCGCCGCAGTCCGTATGCTGTCCGTCATGCCACCCGCCCGTTCACAATTTCACGCAGATATTTTCAAGCTCAGTGTAGAATTCAAGCGAATGAACGCCGCCCTCGCGACCAACCCCGGAGGCCTTGGCGCCGCCGAATGCTGTCCGCAAATCCCGCAGGAACCAGCTGTTCACCCAGCAAACGCCCACATCGAGCTGGCGCGCAACGCGATGCGCTCTCGAAAGACTATCGGTCCAGACCGACGCTGCAAGACCATAATATGTGTTATTCGCCCGCGCGATGACTTCCTCTTCATCATCGAATGGCGTCAACACACAACACGGTCCGAATATTTCCTCTCGCATCACACGAGACTCGTCAGTCAGGCCCGTCCAGATCGTCGGCTCGACAAAAAAACCGTTTTTCGTCGCACAGCCGAGCGCAAGGCGACCGCCGCCGGTCAGCACTTGCGCCCCTTCCTGTTCCGCCAATTCGTAGTAAGATAACACTTTGTCCAGATGCTCGGCGCTGATCAGCGGTCCGAGGCTCACCCCCTCTTCAATAGGGCCGCCGACTTTGAGAGCTTCCGCGCCCGTCTTAAGGCGCGCAGCGAACTCGTCGAAAACAGGTCGTTCGACATAAACACGCTCCGTACCAAGACAAACCTGACCGCAATTGGCGAAGACCGAGCGCATGGTCCCTTCGATCGCCTTGTCGAGATTAGCATCCGCAAACACAATCGCCGAGTTCTTGCCGCCAAGCTCCAGCGATACCGGACGCACGCCTGTTCCCGCAGCTTTCATAATCGCCTCGCCGGTGCGCGTCTCTCCGGTGAAGGTAATGCCGTCGACGCCGGGATGAGACGTCAGGAATTCGCCCGCCGATCCCGGTCCGTAGCCGTGAACGACATTATAGACGCCCTTTGGCACGCCCACCTTGTTCATCACCTCGCCGAGCAGCGTCGCCGTCGCGGGCGTTTCCTCCGACGGTTTGACAACAACCGTATTGCCGCAAGCCAGCGCCGGCCCGACCTTCCACGTCATCAGCAAAAGCGGAAAATTCCACGGACAAATGACTGCAATCACGCCACGCGGCTTGCGTACGGAATAATTGATCGCACCCGCGCCGTCTGGCGTCGCTGTCTCAAACGCTTCCCCCGAAATCGTTCGGATCGTGTCAGCGAACATTTTGAAATTCGCCGCGCCGCGCGGAATATCGATATGCGAAGCAAGTGACTTCGGCTTGCCGGTGTCGATGATTTCCGCTTCCAGAAAGTCGTCAAACCGCGCGTTAATTTCATCCGCAACCGAAATGACCAGATCCGTACGGTCCGCAATGCTCAACGCGCCCCATGCGCCGTTTAACGCAGACCGCGCCGCCGACACCGCGGCGTTCACTTCCGCTTCGCCGCCCTCATGCGCCGCGGCGTAAATTTCGCCGGTCGCCGGAGCCACAACCGGAAACGTCTTCCCGGACGCGCTTGGCCGATAGGCCCCGTCTATAAAATGCAAAAATTCCTGACGCTCAGTCATCAGCCAGGCCTCGTTCATTTCCGAATGCCTGCGATTCGCCGGCCAGAAGCGCTTCGATCGCCGCAATGCCGGCTCTTGCGCATTCAATATCCTGATCTTCAGAACCGCCCGAAACCCCGATCGCGCCGATCACTTCATCCGCAAACATGATCGGAACGCCGCCCCCGAAAAGCGCCGCGCCCGGCAGCGACCGCAAGCCCTCAAGAACGGCCGCATTGTCCTTTACCATCCCATAGAGCGCGCCCGTTTCCATCCGGAATCCCGCCGCCGTCTCCGCTTTGTTCACCGCTATTTCCGTCGACCGGACGAACGCGCCCCCGGAACGAAGAAACGCCGTCAGCCGCGCCGATCCGTCAACCACCGCCGCCGCAAGCGGCGCGCCAATCCGCAACCCATGTGACACAGCCGCCTCAACGCAGACATGCGCAGCGCGAAAATCAATATCGCGGCGCGTTTTCATGATCCCGTTACGTATATACCGACGTGAATGGTTCATGCGCTTCACCCGTATGATAGAAAATCCCGCGCCACAGGTTTTCTTCCGTCCACGTGATCGTCGGCATATCCGGTTGCGCAAGATAACCGAGCCCCGCGAATGTTTCATTCCGGTTTCCTGACGGATCAAAGAAATAAATCGTTTCTCCACGCGTAATGCCATGACGTGTAGGCGTAACATCTATCTTCACCCTATTCTTCGCCATCACATCGGCGGCTTTGAGAACATCAGACCACCCGTCGAGAAAAAACGAGGCGTGATGAATGCCGCAAGTGGGAGCAGGAAGAAATGCAATATCGTGCGGCGTCGACGTGCGGAAAAGAAACGCCACCGCCTGTATATCCGCATTCGGACCAACGAGCGCCTGCTCGCTGAGATAAAACCCCAGCGCTTCGCGCAATAGGCGGCAATTGTCAGCAACGGTATTGACGCCTTTTTCCGGATCGAAAGGACATTGAAGAGCTACGTGATCGAGCCAGTGAGCTCCAGCTCCCTTCAATCCGTCCGGCCACGGATCCGGGTTCTGCTCGCCGACTGCCTTGCCGATACGTTCTTTGTCTGCATACAGATACATTTCATGGCCGCTAGGCAGCTCGAATCGCAACGATCTGCCGCAAAACGGTAAGTGCCCAGCTGGCTCCAGCCGAGCGTCAACTCCATGCCCCGCCAGACGGTCCTTAAACAGATCGAGATCGGAATCATCTTCAACCTTATAAGCGACGTGATTCATGCCTGCGCTATCCGACGGCGACAGCATCACGCTGTATTTGTCCCATTCATCCCAGCCTTTGAGATAAAATGCGCCAGAATCATCACTTCCCTGGGGAAGCAAACCAAGCACATTTGCATAATGTTTTAACGCAGCATCAATATCCATCACGCGAAGGTTGACGTGACCAATCCTCATAACACCCATAGGTTTACCTTTCACATCTACTGGCCGCTATCATATGAGCCCGTATTTTCTGAGAGGCCTTTCCAGTTTCTCAAGCGGTTCTATTGTCAATGGCGAAAGCGGTAACGCCTTGCAAGCAAGATAAATATTATCCCGCTCTTCCGCTTGGCTTACCTTCGCGCGGCTCATGGAATGCGCTCTAACCTGGCCTTGCACAACTCGGATTTTGCACACTCCACAACCGCCGCCATGACATCCCGACGGAACGCCTTTAACGCCTAGTTCCGTCATCGCTTTCAATATCGGCTGCTCTGCGGGACAAAAAAATTCCGAGCCAAACGTCAACAACTCAATCCGATATCCAGACATTCTCAATCTCCAAATACGCACCGATGACATTCGCGCACAACGCGATCTCCTGAGAGACCGGCCTAGGTTGGCATAAGTTGTCTATAGTATTGCCAAAACCCAATAATCGCCCCTTCTGTGATAAGGTGGTCTGCACTTTCCGCTTTTCCGCCACCCATTGCGATGAACGAGCTGTCACCGCCTCCGTGTGTAATCGCTCTGTTAACGAGCTCAACGGCCTCGCCATCCTCCATAGAAATTAACCCGCCGGGGCCGATCAAATTATTTTGCTTAATCCGAATTCTCCGCATTTCATCATCGTCGTCTTCATATCCAAACATTGTCCAGACAAGCTCAAATTCATTTGGCGAATATGTTACAATTTGGCGCACCGCGAGGGTATTTGAAATCTGCTGAATAACAAGGTTGGGAAAGATCGAAAGTATGACAAGCGAAATGTCGTCATCAAATTCGCGCTTTCCTTTCAGAAGCGATGGATCTTGCAGCTCAAACTTTGAGTTAAATGATCGTTGGTTTGATAACCTA
>MDTG01092917.1_pt1 | contig 10548 bp, 6 predicted proteins | sample 811421 | NCBI WGS metagenome assembly MDTG01 (sample SAMN05326645, study PRJNA326480) | marine metagenome | isolation source: seawater | place: Pacific Ocean: South East | collected 2011
CGATCCGGAAGGGCCTTCCGGATGCGCTCGACCTACTGGTCATCTGCGCGGAAGCGGGCCTGACCGTCGATGCTGCATTCAACCGGGTGGCGAAGGAACTGGGCCGCGCCTATCCGGAACTGGGTGACGAGTTCGCGCTCACCGCTATCGAGCTGTCCTTCCTCAACGAACGGAAGAAGGCCTTCGACAACCTCGCCTACCGCGTGGATCTGGAGGCGGTGAAAGGCGTCGTCACCACCATGGTCCAGACCGAACGCTATGGTACCCCGCTAGCTTCCGCCTTACGCGTCCTGTCGGCCGAATTCCGTAACGAGCGGATGATGCGCGCCGAGGAAAAGGCCGCGCGCCTGCCGGCCATCATGACCGTGCCGCTGATCCTGTTCATCCTGCCGGTGCTGTTCATCGTGATCCTTGGTCCGGCCGCCTGTTCCATCTCGGACGCCTTCTCCGACTGATCTCGGAAACATGGCATAGCCAAAGAGAAAAGGCCCCGCCGGATCGAACCGGCGGGGCCTTTTTCGTGCTTGCGCGCTTTGGCGGCGAAAGCGGGCGAGTTGTTCAGCCTACCCCGAAACCGCCATCAAGCTCTTCTGCGTCGAGGTCTTCCGCCTGCTTACGGGCCCGGTCCAGGAGAGTGCGGAAAAGGTCCAGTTCTTCGGCCGAGAAGCCCGTGAACAGGCGTTTTTCCATCTCGCGGGCCAGCGGCATGATTTCCGAATGCATCGCCCGCCCCTCGTCGGTCAGGTCGAGCAGGTGGGATCGACCGTCGGATTCGTTGGGGGTGCGCTGCGCCAGCGCGCGCTCTTCCAGGCCCTTGCACGCCCGGTTGACGGCAACCTTGTCCATCAGCGTGCGGCGGGTGAGATCGCGCTGGGTCAGCGCCCCGACATCACCCAGCACCGCCATGACGCGCCATTCGGGGATGGAGAGGCCCCAGCGCTGCCGGTATTCCACGGCGATACGCCCGCTGACCGCATTGGATGCAAGCGAGAGCTGGTAGGGCAGGAAGTGCGATAAGGATGTTGTCGGTTGCATAAGCAACTACCTTGCGAAACTTTGCACGGCTTTGCAAGTTTCGAGCATTACTCTTTCGCATCCGGAAACAGGTTTACCAATCGGCGCGCAACGGCATCCAGCCGCAGGGTCGCAGCAGTGCTCCACTTGTCGCGCGGCGTGATGATGGATGTGTCCAGGATCGTATCGATCGGGCTCGCCTTGCGCTTTTTCGGCAGTGCAGCCGCCAATTGTGCAAGCATGGCGCGCGCCTTGTCGGCGTTTGCACCCATCACCTTCAGGATGTCCGTCACATCCACGTCGCCTTCCGGATCGCGCCAGCAATCGTAATCGGTGACCATGCCGACAAGCGCGTAGGGAAGCTCCGCCTCCCGGGCAAGGCGTGCTTCGGGCATGGCGGTCATCCCGATCACGTCGGCTCCCCACTGGCGATAGAGATGGCTTTCGGCCCGCGTGGAGAACTGCGGTCCCTCGATGGCGACATAAGTGCCGCCCTTGTGGATGGTCGCTCCCACTTTCCTGGCTGCGGTTTCGGCAAGGCCGGAAAGGCGCGCACAGACAGGATCGGCCAGCGGCACATGCGCCACGATGCCTTCGCCGAAGAAGCTGCGCTCGCGCCCGGCAGTCCTGTCGATCAACTGGTCCACGGCCACGAAATGCCCCGGCTCCAGCTCTTCCTTGAGGCTGCCGATAGCGGAGATCGCCACAACGTCAGTCACCCCTGCCCGTTTCAGCACGTCGATATTGGCGCGGTAGTTCACATGGCCGGGCGAGAGCATATGGCCCGCCCCGTGCCGGGCGATGAAGGTAAACTTCACCCCGCTGATCGTGCCGGTCGTTACCGGGCCGGACGGCTCCCCGAACGGGCTCTCGATGGGAATTTCCTGCACGTCTTCCAGCGCGCCCGGTTCGTACAGGCCCGAACCGCCGATAACCCCGATGTGCCAGTCGCTCATCGCGCGGCGTCCTACTTTGGCGGCATGCGGATGGCGCCGTCGAGGCGCACGCATTCCGCGTTCATGTATTCGGACTGCACCATGAAGCACACGAGGTCTGCATATTCCTCCGGGCGGCCCAGGCGCTTGGGGAACGGCACCGATGCCGCCAGCGATTCCTGCGCCTTTTCCGGCAGCCCTGCCATCATGGGCGTCATGAAGATGCCCGGCAGGATCGTGTTCACGCGGATGCCCTCGTTCATCAGGTCGCGCGCTACCGGCAGGGTCATGCCCTTCACACCCGCCTTAGACGCGGCGTAGGCGACCTGGCCGATCTGGCCATCCTCGGCGGCGACCGACGCGGTGGATATCATCACCCCGCGTTCGCCGTGTTCGTTGACGGGATCCAGCGTCATCATGCCCGCTGCGGCCTTGGCCATGCAGGCGAAGGTGCCCATCAGGTTCACCTTGATGGTTTTCTCGAAAAGGCCGAAATCGAGGTGGCTGATCTCGCCCGTCTCGCGGTCCCGCCGGGTCAGCTTGCCGATGGTGCCGATGCCGGCGCAGTTGACCAGTACCCGCTCCTGCCCGTGCGCCTCGCGGGCCTTGGCGAATCCTGCCTCGATGGACGACTCGTCCGATACGTCGACACGGCAGAAAATCCCGCCGATCTCGCTTGCCACGGCTTCCCCGCGCTCGTCGTTGAGATCGAACAGCGCGACTTTCGCGCCTTTGGCGGCCAGCGCCCGCGCGGTGGCCTCCCCAAGCCCGGAGGCGCCGCCTGTCACCACTGCCGCAACAGAATTGTCGATCTTCATAATTCCACCTCTCTCAAATCCAGCTTCGCGGACCGAATGTTACCCAAACGTCCTACCCGCCCGCCACCGAGGGTCAAGCGGAGTCACTGCCGTGGTGCAACATCATTGTTGTGCAACTGCAACACGGGTGAAACATTCTGTGGAACACCGTCAATTACAATTGCAACCTCTCCTACCTTCAAGCAGGTCAATAGCAGGCAAGACCTGCCGTTCCGGTCGTACGGGGTCTCTATCACGACCGGGAGGGACTACTCCGTATCACCTGGCCGGGGGACCGGTCGTATAGTGGGGAAATATCTGTGAAGCTTCGAACTGCTCTGAAGGGCGCTAGCGCCCCGATCGCACTCTCCGTTGCGCTGATCGCCAATCCGGCGCTGGCACAGGACGAGGGCGACGAAACCTCCGAGGAAATCCGCGCCGAAACGCCCGGCGAAGATGAAGAACCTGTTGGCGCCACCGGCGACTCCGTTACGCAGGGTGCCATCTTCGTTACCGGTTCGCGCATCCGCCGCGACGAATTCTCGTCCGCCTCGCCCATCACCCTCGTCGATCCGGAAATCGCCGTTCGCCAGGGCCTGATGGACACCGGCTCGATGATCCAGGGCTCGCCGATCGCGGCCGGTTCGTCGCAGGTGACCGCGGCTCTCTCCAGCCAGTTCCTCGTCGATGGTGGCCAGGGCGTGCAGACCATTTCGCTGCGTGGCCTGGGTGCCAACCGCACGCTGGTGCTGCTCAACGGTCGCCGTGCCGGTCCCGCCGGTACGCGCGGTGCCGTTTCCGCATTCGACCTCAACGTACTTCCGCAGTCGATCGTGGAACGCGTCGACATCCTGAAGGACGGCGCATCCTCGATCTACGGTTCGGACGCCGTAGCCGGCGTGGTCAACCTGATCACCAAGACCGACACCGACGGCATCGAGCTCGACCTGTTCGGTTCGGTCCCCTTCACCTCGGGCGGTGAAACCTGGTCGGCAGCAGCCACCTGGGGCAAGACCTTCGACCGCGGCCACGTGATGGTTTCGGCGAACTACTACCGCCAGAACGAGCTGGCGCGTGGCGATCGCAGCTACCTGCAGTGCGCCGAAGCGAACGTCTTCACCGACCTGAGCTACGATACACGTGCAGACCTGATCGACCCGCGCACCGGCGAATTCAGCTGTAATGGTGCAGAAAGCAATACGACCTGGGGCCACGTCTGGACCTACGACTACAGCGGCTACTACACCGATGACGGCACGTCCAATATTCCCGGCAGTGAAGGTTTCGGTGGCGCACAGTTGCTCCAGTACAGCTATCCCGGCGACAATCTGGGCCTGTACCTGCCGGAAATCGGCCGTAATGGTGGGTTCGGCGAGATCGCAGTCCCCGAAGGCTGGTACAACGTTGGTTACGACCCTGAATCGCGCGCGGTCTACAACAACTACCACCCGCTGATGAACGAAGACACGATCATCCCGACGACCGATCGTTACACCCTCTATGTCGACGCGGCATACGAACTGACACAGGGCATCGAGGTCTATACCGAACTGCTTTACAACAAACGTAAGACCGAGTTCGATGCATCGGGCCAAGTCTACCAGTTCGGCGTCGGCGAGTACGATCTCGGCATCAACTCGATCCTGTTCGGCCTGCCGCAGAATTTCGAAATGGGTGATCCGCTTGCCGGTGGTTTTGCTGGCCCCGCCTACTTCAGCCCGACGGCTTTCATCGACTGGTTCGACAGTTCGCAGGAAGTCGACTACTACCGCGGCGTCCTCGGCTTCCGCGGCGATATCTCGTCGAACTGGTCCTATGACCTGTACGGCCAATACTCGCTGTCGGACGCCACCTACACCAACGAGCGCATCCTTGCCGATTCGATGGCGACCCAGGACTTCCGTGGCCGTGCGCTGTCGGGGGCCGCTCCCGTGCTCGATGACGAGGGCAACGTGATCTTCCCTGGCTTCCCGGCCGGCACCACACCGATTCCTTTCCTCGGCACCGCGCCTACACCTTGCGAAGGCTCGGGCTACGTCACTCCCATCAGCGGCAAGAACTGCGTTGACGTGGACTGGTTCTCTCCGCGCGTGATGTACGGCGATTTCACGCCTGAAGAACTCAACTTCATCGGCGATACCGAAGTCGGCCAGACCGAATACACCCAGTGGTACGTCGAAGGCGTCGTCAGCGGCGACCTGTTCAGCCTGTGGGGCGACAGCCCGATCGGCATCGCACTTGGTGGCCAGTTCCGCCGCGACGAGATCGAGGACGTTCCCGGCCCGATCTCGCAGGCGGGCAACGTCTGGCTGGGCGGTCCGGCCGGTGTCACGGCTGGTCGCAGCGACACGCTGGAAGGCTTCGGCGAAGTCAACATTCCGCTGCTGGCGGACCTGCCGCTGATCCAGTCGTTCAACGTCACCGCTGCCGCACGTATCACCAACGTGAAGGCCACGCGTTCCGACGGCGTAAGCGCAGAGGACAACGGCAACTGGACCTACAAGTTGGGTGCAGACTGGGAAGTGACCGACTGGCTGCGTTTCCGCGCAACCTACGGCACCTCCTTCCGTGCGCCTGCCCTGTTCGAACAGTTCCTGTTCGACCAGGTCGGCTCGCTGCCGCAGCGTTCGCTGGACCCCTGTATCCAGTGGGGCCTGAAGCTGGACCGTAACGAAATCAGCCAGTCCTTCGCGGACAACTGTGCTGCTGACGGCGTTCCGGAAAACCACAGCGGTGCCGGCATCAACGGCTCCACCATCACCGGTGGCGGTCTGGGCGTGCTCGATCCCGAAGAGTCCACCGCATGGACCGCGTCGGTCGTCCTCACGCCGGACTTCGGCTTCCTGCCGAACACCCGGATGAGCCTGGCCGTCGACTACTTCAACATCGAAGTGACCGGTGAAATTGCCCGCTTCGGCGCAGGCAACGTGATCGCAAGCTGCTATGCTTCCGATGACTTCCCGAACGATCCGCTCTGCGGCCAGTTCGCCCGTATCGACGATCTCGATCCGAGCGATCCGTTCTGGAATGCCGGCGATTCCAACAACATCGCTTTCGTTCGTGACAGCTTCATCAACATCAACAGCCAGAAGAACGCTGGCGTCGACGTCACCGCGCGGGTCATTCACGACTTCGCCGGCGACATCACGCTGACGGTCCAGGGCCAGATGACGTGGCAGACCAAGGACGAGATCGCCGTGTTCGACGGTTTCCCGGAAAGCGTGAACGGCGAACTCGGCGAGCCGAAGTGGGTTGGCGACTTCTACGCCCAGCTCGACGCCGGCCCGTGGTCGCTGTTCTACGGTCTGGACGTTGTTGGCTCGGCCAGCGACGTGCCCGACTTCACCGAATCCGAACTGGGTATCGAGGAAGCCGACCAGACGCAGGCTGACCAGGACACCGCACTGTGCGGAACGTTCACCACCTATCCGGACGAAGTCTGCTTCGACCTGGATGTGCCGGCGACGTTCTACCACAGCGCATCGCTCACCTACGAGTTCAGCGATCGCTTCACGCTGACGGCCGGTATGTCGAACATCTTCGACACCCGTCCGCCCCGCACGTCCAACGTGGGTGGCGACGGCATCAACCAGCTGGGCGACGGTGTTCTCTACTCGCAGTACGACCTGTTCGGTCGCCGTGCGTTCGTGAACATCAACGTTCGCTACTGATCGCTTTCACGATCTTGAGCCAAACAGGGGCGGCGGGTGACAAACCCGCCGCCCTTCGTTTATCGGCTACCTGGAAATCCACTCTCCCCGCAGGAAAACCCGCATGGTCCATATCCGCCTGAAGCCCGACACCCTGGACGAGGAAAACGCGAAGTTCAGCCATCAGCGGCTGCCCCGCCCCCTATTCCTGAACTCGGTGCCCAAGTCGGGCAGCCACCTGCTGAAGAACATCATGCGCATGTTCGTGCCGGTGCAGGATCACTTCAAGGAACAGTTCATCCAGTGGGGCAACCTGCAGCAGTACAAGCACGCATTCCGCGCCGAGGCGAAAATGCTGAGCTGGGGCCACCTGCTGTTTTCCGATGCTTCCGCCGTCGAGGCAGGCCCGGCGCGCAAGATCATCCTCGTGCGCGATCCGCACAGCTGGGTGCTGGCCCGCGCCCGCTTCTTCCTGTCGGACGAATTCGGCGACAACTCGGTGCTGGTGAAGAACGGCGAGCTGACCGTCGATTCCCTCATCAACCTGATGATCTTCGGCATTCACGGCAAGGCCATGGGCATGCGCGAGCTGTTCACCTACAACGCCGTCGCCTGGCAGGGCAGCGATTGCACCACCTTGCGCTACGAAGACCTGCTGAAGGCTGTGAAAACGCTCGGCTCCGCGGAATCGGATGCCTACTTCGAAACTGTTTTCGAGGCGGCGGGCCTCGCCAGCATTCCCGACGACTGGCGCGAGCGGGTGAAGATCGGATCGGACCGCAAGCAGAGCGGCACGGCGCGGGAGAACCTGTCCCCCGGCACGGGTATCGAGATCCCGAAGGAACTCACCGATGCGCAAAAAGCGCTGGTGGAATTTGCAGCTCCGGGCCTCAGGAGCCTGCTCGGCTACGCCTGAACGCAGCCGAGCCTCACTCCTAGCCGACCCTCATTTCCAGCTGACCGTCGCCCTCGTCGATGTGGACGGTGCTGCCATCGGGCACCTTGCCCTCCAGCAGCATTTCCGCCAGCGGGTCCTGCACGTAGCGCTGCACCGCGCGCTTCAGCGGCCTTGCGCCATAGACGGGGTCGTAGCCGACCCGGCCCAGCCAGGCTCGCGCGCCGTCGGTCAGGTCGAGCACGATCTTGCGATCCTTCAGCAGCTTCTGCACCCGCGCCACCTGGATTTCCACGATCGGCGCCATGTGCTCCATGCCGAGGCGGTGGAACAGGACGATCTCGTCGAGCCGGTTGAGGAACTCGGGCCGGAAATGTCCGCGCACCACATCCATCACCTGGTCCTCGACATCCTCCACCTTCTGGTCCTCGCCGAGGTTCGAGAGGAACTGGCTGCCAAGGTTGCTGGTGAGGATGATGAGCGTGTTCGAGAAGTCCACGACCCGGCCCTGACCGTCCGTCAGGCGACCGTCGTCGAGCACCTGCAGCAGCACGTTGAACACGTCCTGGTGCGCCTTCTCCACCTCGTCGAACAGCACGACCTGATAAGGCCTGCGCCGCACGGCTTCGGTCAGCACGCCGCCCTCGTCGTAACCGACATAACCCGGAGGCGCGCCGATCAGACGGGCGACCGCGTGCTTCTCCATGAACTCGCTCATGTCGATGCGCACCATTGCCTGGTCGTCGTCGAAAAGGAAGGCCGCCAGCGCCTTGGTCAGTTCGGTCTTGCCGACGCCGGTGGGGCCGAGGAACAGGAAGCTGCCGAGCGGACGGCCCGGATCCTGTAGCCCCGCACGCGCACGGCGTACGGCCTTAGACACGGCCTCCACGGCCTTTTCCTGGCCGATCACCCGCTTGCCGAGAACCTCCTCCATCTTGAGCAGCTTCTCGCGCTCGCCCTCAAGCATCTTCTCGATGGCAACGCCCGTCCAGCGGCTGACGACGGAGGCGATGTCATCCTCGGTCACTTCTTCCTTCAGCAGCGCGTTCTCGGTCTGCCCTTCGGCTTCGGCGAGTTGCTTTTCGAGCTGTGGGATGCGCCCGTAGGAAAGCTCACCGGCCTTCGCGAGGTCGCCTGCACGCTGGGCCTGTTCCAGTTCGATCTTCGCCTGGTCCAGCTCTTCCTTGATCCGCGCCTCCGCATGGATCTTGTCGCGCTCGTTCTGCCAGCGGGTCGTCAGTTCGCTGGATTGCTGTTCGAGATTCGCCAGTTCCTCGCGCAAGTTGGCGAGGCGATCCTTCGATGCATCGTCGCTTTCCTTGGCCAGCGCCGATTCCTCGATCTTCAGCTGGATGATGCGCCGGTCGAGCGCCTCGATTTCCTCGGGCTTCGATTCCACTTCCATGCGGATGCGGCTAGCGGCCTCGTCCATCAGGTCGATGGCCTTGTCCGGCAGGAAACGGTCGGAAATGTAGCGTTCGGAAAGCTGGGCAGCAGCCACGATCGCGGCATCGGTGATGCGCACGCCGTGGTGCAGTTCGTACTTTTCCTTGATGCCGCGCAGGATGGAGATGGTGTCCTCCACGCTCGGCTCGTCCACGAACACGGGCTGGAAACGGCGCTGCAAGGCCGCGTCCTTCTCCACGTACTTCTGGTATTCATCCAGCGTCGTCGCGCCGATGCAGTGCAGTTCGCCGCGAGCGAGCGCCGGCTTCAACAGGTTGCTGGCGTCCATGCTGCCTTCGCTGGCACCGGCACCGATCAGGGTGTGCATCTCGTCGATGAACAGGATGATCTCGCCTTCTGCGCCCTTCACCTCGTCGAGCACGGCCTTCAGCCGTTCCTCGAACTCGCCGCGATATTTCGCGCCGGCGATCAGGCTGCCCATGTCCAGCGCCATCAATTGCCGGTCCTTCAGGCTGTCGGGCACGTCGCCATTGGCGATGCGGAGCGCGAGGCCTTCCGCAATCGCGGTCTTGCCGGTGCCGGGCTCGCCGATCAGGACGGGGTTGTTCTTCGTCCGTCGGGCGAGGATCTGCACGGTGCGGCGAATTTCCTCGTCGCGGCCGATCACCGGGTCCAGCTTGCCGTCGCGCGCCTTCTGCGTCAGGTCCTGCGCGTATTTCTTCATCGCGTCGTAGGCGGCCTCGGCATTGGCGGTGTCCGCCGTCTTGCCCTTGCGCAGTTCGTTGATCGCGCTGTTGAGCGCCTCTGCGGTCAGCCCCGCATCGGCCAGCGCCTGGCTCGCCTTGGTCTGCCGCGCCAGCGTGAGCGCCAGCAACAGGCGCTCCACGGTCACGTAACTGTCGCCCGCCTTCTCGGCGACCTGCTCGGCCTGGTCGAGAACGCGCACTGCGTCGTTATCCAGCCCCGGTGTCTGCTGCGCCCCACCGCCGCTGACTGCGGGAATCTTGGCCAGCAGGGCATCGACCTGCTGCACGGCTTTCAACGGATCGCCACCGGCGCGCTGGATCAGGCCGGATGCCATGCCTTCTTCGTCCTCCAGCAAGGCCTTCAGGATATGCTCCGGGCTGATGCGCTGGTGGCTGTTACGAATGGCGACGGTTTGCGCGCTCTGCAGGAAACCCTTGGCGCGGTCGGTAAATTTCTCCAGGTTCATTCCTTGCCCCTCATTTCAGGTTACCTCACAAGATAGTGTTGCCTTTATACAACACAAGTGTTGCGTGGCCGCAATATTTTTTCTGCGCTCTGGATCATACGTCTCTTTGAGATGCGATCATGGTTGTTAAGTTTCAATAGAGCTAGCCCATCGGCATCCCGCGTCATTGATCGAGGACAACACGCCTGTGCCCCTCCCGGATTGGCAGACCGCCGACAGGCATCGACGAACTGCATAGCCTTGCGATGAAACGCCTTTCGTTCGAGGCGCGCCGTGCTATCCCGTTTCACATGAAAAGGTCCCTCGCGCTTCGCACGCTAGCCCCCCTTGCCGCCGCCATCGTGCTGGCAGGCTGCTCCACCACCGCCGCCACGCCTGCCGAGACGGCAGCGGCGCAGACGCTCGAGGCCGAGCCGCAGATAGCCTCGCTCGACGACATCATCGCTGCGGTGGACATCCCCTACGAGACGTTCACGCTCGACAATGGCCTCACCACCATCGTCCACACCGATCGCAAGTCGCCGCTGGTGGGCGTGACGGTCTACTACCGCGTGGGATCGAAGCACGAGCCGCGCGGCCGCACCGGTTTTGCGCACCTGTTCGAACACATCATGTTCACCGGCAGCGAGAACGTGGA
>MDTG01420346.1_pt1 | contig 10548 bp, 10 predicted proteins | sample 811421 | NCBI WGS metagenome assembly MDTG01 (sample SAMN05326645, study PRJNA326480) | marine metagenome | isolation source: seawater | place: Pacific Ocean: South East | collected 2011
ATAGAACAGATATTGTTCAAGTTCCGCCAAAAGATAAGCAGCAAGCAGAACCTGTAGCTGTTGAAGAGAAACCTCAGCCAACCGTACCTGTGAAGCAAGCAGAACCTGTAGCTGTTGAAGAGAAACCTCAGCCAACCGTACCTGTGAAGCAAGCAGAACCTGTAGCTGTTGATCAAACTGAAAATTCAGTTGCTACTGTACAAGAGGTTCTTGGAGATATGATGGGAGATGCGCCTGCATGTCCAGACTGTGGTCATATAACTATCAGAAATGGCTCATGCTATAAATGTTTAAATTGTGGTAATTCTCTAGGTTGTAGTTAATTAAAAAAACGATATTTTAAAGTATTAAGTAAATACATAAAACCATCTAAAGTTTTAATTTTCTTACCATCCGAGTAAGATCTTCCTTCGTATTTAATTGGTATTTCCATAATTTTGTTATTAGTTTTTAAAAATTTAGATAATATTTCTATTTCAACAGAAAAACCCTGTTCGTTCAAACTAATGCTTTGGAAAAATTGCGTTGGCATGAGCTTATAACATGTAGCAACATCAGTAATTTTATTAAAATTTACAACAGAGAAAAATAATGACATAAATCTATTTGCTAAACCTGTTCTAAAATAAACATTTTTTCTTTCTTTTTCTCCAGTAAATCTAGTTCCTAAAATAAGACAATTAGGATTATTCTTAGAAACTTCATACATTTCAACAATATCAGACGGAAAGTATTCTAAATCAGCATCATGAATAACAACATGTGATGTTTTAATATGTTTTTTTACGTTGTTTAATGCGCTACCTTTACCTTTATTTTTATTTGATCGAATATATGTAATAAATTCGTATTCTTCGGAAAGTTTTTTAGCAATTATTTCCGATCCATCATTAGAAAAATCATCTGACAAAAAAATCTGGTTAGCAATGCCTATATCTAATACTCGATTGACTGAATCAAATAAGTATTCCTTTTCGTTATAAAAAGGAATAATTACAGATAATTTTTGCATACTTAATATTAAATGAAACTAACATTAATTTTATTAAATATGGGCGCTTAGCTCAGTCCGGCAGAGCGCTTCCCTTACAAGGAAGAAGTCACAGGTTCAAATCCTGTAGCGCCCACAAGTCGTTTTAAGATAAAAAAAATGGTCGTGGTATTATTACTAGTGATTTAAATAATATGTATGATTTAATAATTATTGGAGCTGGTCCCGCTGGCCTAACTGCAGCTTATGAACTCTTAAATTCTGATAAGAAAATTCATATTATAGAGAAAAAACAAAAAGTCGGTGGGTTAGCAGAAACAAAAGTTTTTGGAGATTATAGGTATGATATTGGTCCCCACAGATTTTTTACAAAAAATAAAGAAGTTTATGATTTGTTTTTAAAAATCCTTGGTGAAGATGCCGTTGAAGTTAATAGGAAAACAAGAATATTGTTTAGAAATAGTTATTTTGACTATCCATTAACACCTCTTAATGCTCTTTTTGGGCTAGGAATTGTTGAATCTATTGCTATCGGGTTCTCTTATTTATATGCAAGAGTTAAAAGTCATCTCAGAGTTACAAAGATTAATAATTTTGAAGATTGGGTTGTAGATAGATTTGGGAAAAAACTATTTAATAATTTTTTTAAAAACTACACAGAAAAAGTCTGGGGTATAGATTGTAAGAGTATAGGATCTGATTGGGCAGCACAGCGTATCAAGGGATTAAGTCTATCTACTGCAATTAAATTTGCTTTATTTCCGAATAGTAAAAAAAGACCAAAAACACTTGTTGATAAGTTTTATTATCCAAAGCTAGGTGCTGGGATGCTTTGGGAAAAATTTGAAAAAATTATTATTAACAATAATATAAAAGTTTCTAAAGAAAAAACTGTGACCAATATTAAAAGCTCAGATAATTGCTTTACTGTTACATACATAGACAAACAAGGAAACCTGTTTTCAGAGCAAACAAAAAATATATTCTTTAGTAATCCCCTGTTAGAATTTATAAATATTTTTGATAATGATATTCCAAAAAATGTTCTTAATTCAGCAAAAAAATTAAGTTATAGAAACCATATTAGTGTTCATATAACTGTTGATAAAAAATTATTTGATGATAATTGGATTTATATTCACTCACCTGATGTAAAGATGGCGAGAATTGCTGATTTCACAAATTTTTCTAATCATATGAGTAATGAAGGTTCATATCCAATAACTATCGAATATTTTTGTTTTGAGCATGAAGAGCTGTGGAATCAAAACAATAATTATTTAATTGATTTTGCACTCAAAGAACTTAGAAGTATATTTAGTAACCAGTTTAACGTAATTCATACAGCAGTAAGTAGAAGTTCAAAAGCCTATCCAGTAATAGAAACTGGCTACCAAGAACACATTACTGTTATTAAAGATTGGCTTTCAACTCTTTCTAACATTACTGCTATAGGAAGATCAGGTATGTTTAAATATAACAACCAAGATCATGCAATGGCTACAGGTTTATATGCTGCAAGAACTCTCATGGGTAAAGGTAATTTTGATCCATGGGATGTAAATGTTGATGGGGAATACCAAGAAGAGCTTTATCAAAAAGAATAAATCTATTTATCTTTGATAATCTTATTCCAATTTTTTTTGTAACTAAAAATTTCAAGAGTTAATTTAATTTCTGAAACAATACCTTTTTGCCAGTGCGAACTACCAGCAAATCTTTTTGTGTACTTAATTTTTGGTCTAATTATTTTTTTTCTATTTTTTCTAAAGAAGTAGTAAACAAAAACATCAAATGAAAAATCTGTTGGGTAATCATCACAGTTATAAAAGAATGACCTATGAACTATAGAAGGTGTGCCGCCTGCATCATTTAAATTAGCTCTAAAATATAATGTGCTTAAAAATCCAAATATTGTAGTTTTGATAAAATCTAAGGTCTGCCTATTGATTCTTTCTGCTTTAATTAAAGTATTTTTTGATAACAAACTATAAGCGTTCATAAAAAAAGGGATACTGTCTATGGGATTTATTTTTAGATTGCCAGGCATCCAGGCAATAAAATCAGATTCAATAAAATTTTGAGCATAAATAATACCTCCTCCATATCCCAAGTTCTTTTCACTTATAATAAGTTTTCTATTTTCATAGTTTTTATTTGAAAAATATTTTTTTATTTCGTCATCGTCTGAGCCGTTATCTAAAAATAAGAACTTTATATCTTTTGTGTTTACAGAATCAATTATTTCATTAAATTTTATAAAGTTTTCAAAATCATTAAAAAATGGAACAATTACTTCAAATTTTGATTTATTATTACCCACCTTCAATATATTAAATATAAAAAAAAATTTAAATTACTATTTTGACTTTAAATTTTAAATAGACTGATATATAGATATGGGAAATAAAGTCTTACTTACTGGGTCATCGGGATTTCTAGGTTCACAATTAATTAAGGACTTAATTTTTAACAATTATAAAGTAACAGCATTAGACATCATCGAACCAAATCAAAAATTAGATGAAGTTGAATATTTGAAAACTGATTTAAAAAACTATTTAACTAATTTAGATTCATTAAAAGATTTTGAATTAATAATACATGCTGCATCAGTTTTGCCATATAAAAACAACGAGAAAGAGATCTGGGATAAAAATTTTTCAACAACAAAAAAATTAGTAGAACAGCTAGAAAAAAAAGAAGGGTTCTTTTTTATATATGTAAGTTCAAGTGCAGTATATGGAAAACCATTATCTCTGCCTATAAAAAAAGAGACCCTGCGTAATCCTTTAGATGTATACGGAGAGTCTAAAGTTCACTCTGAAGACTATATTGTAAAAAATTTAAATAAAGAATCTTACGCAATAATAAGACCTCGAACAATTCTGGGAGATAACCGTTCTGGAATATTTGATATATTTTTTAAACTTATAAAAATGAGAATACCGTTGCCTATTCCAAATAATGGCAGGCAAATAATTCAATTTGTAGAAGTTAGAGACTTAAGTAATCTAATTGTTCACGTTGCCAAAACTAAATTATCTGGAGTTTGGCCAGCTGCTGGTCCTACTCCAGAACCACTAAATTACCTTTTAAAATCTCTTTCCCAGAAAATAAGAAAACGAATAATTGTGATAAATATAAATACAAAATTTTTTCAATATATTGGAAAATTTTTAATATCCTTAAAAATTACAAAATTTACATCCTGGCATTTTGGTGCTTTTCCACATGATTTTTACTTTGATAATCAGTGGGTGCCATATGGTTTCAAATATAAATATACATCTAATGATGCATTCTTTAACAATGCAAGAAAATTCTTTAAAATTTAAGAATGAAAAATAAATTAAACAGTAGCTTTAAATTATTTAGTCCAATAATTAAAAAGCTTGGATATGAATTTGATCTTAATAAATGCAAACATTTAAAAACCAGAATCGATAAAACTGGGCCAATTAAAATTTTTATTTATCTTTATTTATATATATATTTACTAACAAGTAAATTTTCCAAAAAAGAAACTTACCCGAATAATATTTTATTTAAATTTATTGCAGGTAATACAATTCTTGTATTTGAGTCAGAAAATAATTTTAAATATGCCAAAACTGAAGATGATAATGTAGAAATTTTTCCAGATATTATTTACGACACAATAGTTATTGGCAGTGGTCCTGGTGGTTCAATAGCTGCTCTTAAGTTACTTGAAAAAGGAGAAAATGTACTTATTGTTGAGAAAGGTAAAAATTATGTTGATGAGAGTGTTGAACATCATTCTTTAACCCAAACAAAACTTCAATTTAATAACGAGGGGTTAAGCTTTTGTTACGGAAATATTCCAATAATTTATGCCGAAGGTTCGACTTTTGGTGGTGGAAGCGAAGTAAATAGTGGTTTATATTTTAAACTTACTGGACATTATAAGGAAAAATTTCTTGGATTAGCAAAAATAGAGGAAAATTTATGGGATGAAAAAGAAAAGTATGTAGAGAAAAAATTAAATGTACAATTTCAACCACCAGAATACTCTAAAAATTTAGTGTCTAGTTTAATTGTGGGATCAAAACTCAATAATTTAATTTATCAAGAAATCCCAAGATGGAGAAAATATAATCCTGAATCACACCAAGGTATGATAAAAACTTATTTGCAAGAAGCAGGAGAGCTTGGATTAAAAAGACTCACAAATACTAAAGTTATAAAAATTAATAATAAAGACAAGAATAAAATTTCTATAAAAATTGAAAAAAATAAACAGATTAATTTCCTTTATGCAAAAAAGGTTGTTCTCTCTTCAGGAACAGTTTCCACTCCATCTATTCTTAAAAAATCTTCATTACTTAAGGACAAAATAAAATTTAATCTACACCCAATGACTAGATGTGTTGTTGACTATGGGTCTGAGGTTAATAATGGAGACCTTTTTCCTCCTTATCAATCTTGGACAAATGATTACAACTATAAATTTGGATACTCCGTATCAACACCTCCCTACCTAAAAGCAACTTTAGCTTCACTGGGATCTTTTAATTTAGATATATCTTCAAACCAACTTGTATCATATTTTAGTAGCACCGTATTAAAGCAGTCGGAAGGAAGAATTTATTTCTTGCTAGGTAAGCCAATTCCATTTATCAAAATAAGTAATTTTGATAAAGAAAATATAAAAAAAGGTTATGAATTACTTAAAGAAACACTGAAACTAGGCGGCGCTAAGAGTGTTTGGCCTAATAAAGGTTTATCACCTGTTTCTACAGTGCATATATTTGGATCTCTACCCATTAACTCAAATAAAGACTTAGATCAAAATGGTGCTCTTATTTCAGACATGAGGATTAAAATTTGCGATGGATCTCTTTTACCAACTGCACCCTGGGGTAATCCACAAGCAGTTATTATGGTTTTAAACGAAATACTTATGGATAAGTGGATAAACGATTTATATGGAGAGTAAATATAGAGTATTTTTAATTGGAGGGAACTCACTTATTGGATGTGCTGTTCTGAAAGGTATTAAATTACGGTACAAAGATGTTGAAGTCTTTAAATTTGTAAGAAAAAAAAACTCACTAGATAATAACATTATTGAGTTAAAAAACTACAAAGACTCAATAAATAAAATTGAAAGTTTAATTGATGATGATAAAAAAAATATATATATTTTAAGTTTTGGAGTATTGAATGAGGAAAATACACACCAAGATTTGTTGAAAAACCTTAAAAATCATATAGAAATTAATGCATACGATACATTATTCCTTATGCGTGGTTTTAAAAGTCTAAAAAACTTTCACGAAATACATATTGTTTCAAGTATTTTATCAGGGTTTTTTAGGCCTAGTATTGGTTCATATTCCATTTCAAAATATATTCTTTCCAAAACATTAAATATTGAAGTGTTTTTAAACGAAAAACTGAAAAAGAAATTATTTATATGGAATCCAGCTTTTGTAGAATCAAATCTAAATAAAAATAGAAAATCAGTATTAATAAAAACTACTTCAAAAAAAATTACAAAAAAAGTAAGTTCTAAATCAAATGGTGGAAATTATTATATTCCAAGTTATTCCTTTATATTTGTTAAAGTGGCTGCATTACTTGATTTTTTAATTTTTAAAATGGATAAGAAGATCAATTAATTTTTTCATATAAAAAATATTCTCCAAATTTTCCAATTAAATTTCCACATTTATTTAAAGAATTGTAATCTATAAAAACATATCTATCAAAATCTTCAAATAAACTACAATTTTCAGAATAAAAATATTCAAGATTATCAAGCCTGTCCTTCCAGTCATTTAAATCCTTTAAAAAAAATGTATTAAATTTATATGTTGCATAAATAGGAATATTTGTTTTTATTTCTAAAGAATTTAAGTAAGAATTTTTTGAATCTAATCCATAATTAGGTAGGAATATTATATCTGGAGATATTTCTATAATTGTGTTTTCTAATAAAACATTTTCATTATTTAAAACATTCTGACTTTGATAATTTGTAAAAGACAAATTTATAGTTAAATAAATTAAAAATACAATTCCTATTTTTTCAAAAATATCTTGTTTTTTGATTCCTAACTCTTTTTTTATTATACAAATATAAAGATATGTAAGAAATAAAATCGATGTAGTAATTCTGAATGGATAAGCAATTACAAATTTACTTATTGGGAAAAACCAAACAATTACTACATAAAACCAAAACACCACTAGCGAAAAAGTCGTAACTCTATTCAAATTATTTGCATTGGAATTATTAGATTTATAAAAAACAAAAACTATTATGTTTAACAAAGTTAATAAAAACATAAATATAAAACCGGGAATCCACTCTTGATTAATATTAAATAAATTGTTTGCTTGCTCTGAAAATGGGTATAAATGATGGGGTAGCCTCTCAGTAATTAGAAATTCCAAACTTTTACTTTGTTCAGATTTTGATAGAGCTGTGTCAAAATTTGAAATTAATAGATAGTATAAATTTGGAATGGCTATTAAAAAAAATATTGAGCCAACTTTTAATATCAATTTAAATTTAAATTTAATCAATAAAATAATGATTAACACTGGAAAACTTGCAATAGCAACGGAAGCATGAAAATAAAAGCTCAGCACGTAGAAAAAGAATGAAGCTAATAAATTTGACTGGAATGCATATAAAATTGCAGTAAAAAGCGAAAGGTAGGAAAATACCTTTCCTTCTATAGATCCAAAGTAGAACTCAGCTCCAAAAAAACTCTGAAAATTTAAAAATAATAAAGTAAATAAAAGTGTTTCTAGAGCATTTAGTTCAAATATTTCCTTAATTCTAAGAATTATAAATATCATCCATAAGCATGCAATTAAATTTAAAACTAGCTTTAGATTTAATCCAATCTCATAAATTAATTTTGCCAAAAAATTAAAAAAAACTAAATGACTATCTCCCATATATGCAGAAAAAATACTCTCAGACTTTATAATTCTTCCAAGATACATGGTTTCTCCAGTATTAAAATTTAGTGAAAAAAGATTTGCTGAAAAAGAAATCAATAGAAATAGGTAAAGTTTTTCAAAATTTTTATTTTTAAAGTAATTTTTCACAATCAGATGATACTTAATATTTAAAGGTTATTATTGTATTTTACAAATGAAATTTGAAATTTTAAAAAGATAATTATGGATGCTATTATACCTGCTGCGGGCTTTGCTTTAAGAATGAAGGGTATGCCAAAATTTCTACTTCCTTCTTCTAAACAATATGAATCTTTGCTGGAAACACATTTAAACAGCCTTAAGACAATATGTGATAAAATTTGGGTTCCTACTAGACCTGAAATTATTCAGCTTTTAGATTCATTAGGCTTCACAGATGAAGATATTATTATTTTCCCAACCATAACAGATACTATGTCTGAAACCGTTAATAAAGTATTGGGTGTATCTAATTCTGAAAATTTTATTTTAATTATGCCAGATACTTTTTTTTATGGTGATAAGCCATATGAAATTCTTAATCCTTCACCTGAAGTAGCAGATGTTGCTTGCTGGAAAATTAGAGATGAGCAAAGGGGAAAGCTTGGTCAAGTTAAGCAAAATTTAAATTATATTACTGACATAAAAGATAAATCTAAAAACTGTGACTACGAATATTCTTGGGGATGTTTTACCTTTTCAAGAAAGTTGGAGAAATATATTGATATGAAAGACCCTCATGTTGGCTATGCTCTTAAAAATGCGATTGAAGATGGTCAAGACATTACATATAAAAATATTAATGGTGAATATTTTGATTGTGGTACTCCTGAAGAGTACCTTTCTCTTCTAACAAAATTAATAACATAATAAAATTTACATAATGGAAAACTTTTATTTATTTGGAAAAGGTGAGCTAGCAATTTATTGTGCTGAGCTGTATCTTTCTAAATACAACAAAGATAGTCTGAAAATAATACCGGTAATCCCAGAGCCTACCTGGACAGAATCATTAGTTGCATGGTCTGAAAAAAATAGTATTGAAATTATTGACTACAAATTGATTGATAACATTGATATAGTAATCGGTTCCATAGGGCTTTCTATTTATTTCGATAAAATATTTAAAACTGAACTTATTAAAAAATTTGACAGATTATGCAATATTCACAATTCTCCATTGCCCAAATATAGAGGTGTAAACCCTATTAATTGGGCTTTGAAAAATAATGAAGATACACATGGTGTCACGCTTCATATTATTGATGAAGGTATTGATACAGGTGATATTCTAGATCAAAACATATTTTCAATAAATCAAAATATGGAAGTCTCTGATGTTTACAATCTTTGTATTGAAAGTGGTAAAGAGCTCTTAAACAAAAATTTATTTAAATTAGACTCGTTAAACCAACGAATACAAATTAATGAAAACGCTTCACTTTATACAAAATTAGACTTCAACAAATTAGAAGAGCGAAAATATTTTACAAGACAAATAATTGACTAAACATATTTTATATTTGCAAGAGCTAAAATATTTTTTTTGGAATTTTCAAAAGTAGTAAAGGGTTTTCTTATTTTATTTATTATATAAAAAGATAAATTATCAATTTCATCAAAAAGTGGTTCATTGGCTTGGTATTTAATTTTTGTTCCATGGTCGCTTTTATAAATATATGAATTATTTTTATAAGAAATTTTTTGATTATACAAAGTTAAACTATTGAATTTTTTGTTGTCATCATAAACTAAAGTTTGTTTGGATCCACAAAAAACCATATATCTTATTTTTTCTGGAGATATCCAACTTACGTTTAAAAATAACTTGAGATTATTTTTATATTTAAATTCAACATATGAAATATTATCAGTTGATTTTATATTACTTAGGGAGTTGGTTGAGATTGCTTTTCCAGATAAAGGGTAAAGTGACGTTACAAAACTTACAATGGATAGGTCGTGAGGAGCTAAATCCCAAATAACGTTTTGGTCTTTTTGAATTAAACCAAGATTTGACCTAACAGAAGAAATATACTGCAATGTTCCAAAACTATTTGAATTAATAATTTTTTTGATAGCTTTTACTTTATTTGAATAAACAAATGTCTCATCTGTAAATATATCTATATTTAATTTCTTTACTAACTTTTCAATTTTTTCGACTTCTTTGGCAGAAGTACATAAAGGTTTTGCTATTAAAAAAGTTTTTTTATATTTAGATAATTTATTAATAATTTTGAAATGCGAACTGGGTGGTGTTGTAACAACAATAACATCTATTTCTTTCATTATTTCAGAATTTAGTTTTTCAATGCTATCTAAATAAGATTCTGAAACATTAGCATTTTTTGCATTTTTAATTGAGTTCTTATCAAAGTCTATTACAGCTTTTAAATTTGAAATTTTGGATTTGTTTATATTTCTGGCTACATTTGGTCCCCAGTATCCATAGCCTATTAGTAAGTAATTCGCTTTTGACATAATCTTATATATTCAATACTAATGAATAAAGAAATTATAAGATGATATATAATTTCTTAAGTTAGGAAAATAAATTTAATGAATAAAATATATTTTGTTATTGGTACAAAAGC
>MDTG01308559.1_pt1 | contig 10547 bp, 8 predicted proteins | sample 811421 | NCBI WGS metagenome assembly MDTG01 (sample SAMN05326645, study PRJNA326480) | marine metagenome | isolation source: seawater | place: Pacific Ocean: South East | collected 2011
CACATCATATTCACTACCCTGAAAGAACCCGACGCCCATGCGCTGCGCAAGTTCTACGATCGGGACATCAGTGTCGTTACCCGTGGTCGCGACGACGATCCCATCAAGAGACGGCACCCGCTGAAGGCGTTCAATCATGTGCTGTAGCATTGGTTTGTCACAAACCTCCATGAGCACCTTTCCCGGCAATCGGGATGATGTCATGCGGGCTTCAATGGTTGCGACGATGCGCTTGTCCTCAGCCATGACCCATCAGCCCTCTTCCGCGATCATGTCCCAGGACAAAGGATCCCCCCGCTTCAAATCACGGATGGCGCGGCGACCGAGAATGTCGGGCAGATGCTTCGGGAGCAACCCGAAACCCGGGCGGATCGATCGCACGTTGTCCGCATGCAAGGTTTCGCCGGCGGCAATGTCCGCGACCACATAAAGCGAACGCCGAAAAGTGGCGTTTCCCTGCTCGCTGCCCTTCGGATCATAATGAACCTGACCAAGGGCGGACCAAGCCGTACGGCAACTATCCACCAGTTCCATCAACTCGTCCGGTTCCAGTGAGAAAGCCGAATCCGGCCCGCCATCGGCGCGCCGCAGCGTGAAATGCTTTTCAATAAAGCAGGCTCCCAAGGCCACTGCCGCGATAGAGACCGCTATCCCGTGCGTATGATCCGATAACCCGGGGATGATATCGAAGGCGCGGGCCAAATCCCCAATTGTCATAAGGTTCGCGTCAGCTGGATCAGTGGGATATCCGCTAACGCAATGCAGAACAATCAGGTCCTCCGCGCCGGCTTCACGAGCCACAGCAACCGCTTCGGTGATTTCATCCTTGTTGGCCAGGCCGGTGGACACGATCACCGGCTTTCCAGTCTGCGCGACCCGTCGGATCAACGGCAGGTCGATCATCTCGAATGAAGCGATTTTGTAAGCCGGTGCCTCCAGATCCTCCAAGAGGTCGACGGCTGTATCATCGAAAGGAGAGCTAAACACGGCCATGCCCAAATTACGGCCTTTCTCAAACAACGGGGCGTGCCAATCCCACGGCGTGTGAGCTTCTTCGTAGAGATCATGCAAAGATCGTCCGTCCCATAATCCGCCATCAATGACAAACCCGGGACCATCATGATCGATGGTGATCGTATCGGCTCTATACGTTTGCAGCTTCACCGCGTCTACGCCGGCTGCGGCGGCCGCCTCCATCAACGCCATGGCACGGCCCAGGTCGCCGTTATGATTTCCCGACATCTCGGCGACGATGTAGGGTGGATGGCCGGGCCCGATGTTTCGGCCTGCAATTTTTAGGGGTTTGGCGGACATGATCTGAAAATCCTAGCCGAAAAGCCTTTCGAGATTGCTAAAATAAAGCGATACGCTCATTTGCGCATGATCCACGTGGTCAGTCCGTCGGTTTCATCACGGGGCGTCATGCCAACTGCGGATGCGATCCGCGCCGACGCCCGGTTCTCGACCCGGACCTCCGCCTGGATTTCGCCGTCAAGATCCTCCAAAACCCGCGCAACTATACGCTGGCCAAAGCCTTGGCCACGAGCTTCCGGCGCAACCATCCAGGACAACATCCACGTATCGCCAATGCGATCGGCGCGGACCGAACCGACGGGGCGCCCGTTCACTTCAGCGACTCTGATATCGCGGTTTGGATTAGCAAGGACCCCTTCAAGCCAACTCAGATGTCCCGCACGTTCAACAAGGTTCGTTGCCTTTGATTGTCGACGGGTCTCCTGATCATTACGCCAAAGCAGCAGGAGGTCCGCATCCGCCATGGTTGCCGATCGCAATGATGGCGAATGCCCTTCGGCAAGATCACCGATGATGCCGGCCACCCTGCCGGTTCCTAATCCGTCACACAATTGCGCGGCCCGGCGCGACATGTCAGCGAGATCCAGTGGTCTGCCAACGGCATTGGCGAAGTCCTTTGCTGTCACTTCGGCATGCCAGGCGAGGGATAGCGCGGCGCCGGCGTCGCGCAATGTCCGTGCATTGTCCCGCTGGTTATCGGTTGCGATGACGCCGATAGTCGGTAGTCCGAGTGCGCATCGTTCCCAGGATGTGGTTCCGAAGGCGCCAATGGCGAGGTCGGCCTCCACCATCAGGCCTGCTATGTCGTCGACATCGCACAATACACGCGCAGGCGGTGACATAACCGCAGCAGTGTTACGAACGGCATCCAAGTGTGGCGCACCGGCACCCAGCACAACATCAACCTGCAAGCCCTTTCCAGCCAATCCCTCCAAGGCGCGAGCGGTCAAATTGTCCGGATCCGAGAGCCCAAAGGCCACTAACACCCTCCGCACGGTCGCTGGCCGGCGCGTCGCCAGGCCGGTCTCGCGCATTGCGGCGAACTCCGGCCGTAAGAGGCCGTACAAGGGCCCAAGCAGCAAGCGGCACTCTGGCGGCACCAGCCCTGCATAGTCCCCCGCGCGTCGCCCCAGGCCTTGGTCTATCAGAACATCACAATCATGCCGACGGTTGGCTAGATCGTCTAAGGCTACTATGTGCCGAGCGATCTCCCGCCACGGCTTTTCATCACCGATATCCAATCCGTAATGATCCACGATGACCACAGTAACGGGCGTAAGCACCGCCATATCATCCGGTGCGACGCACTCGGCAGCGCGGTCAGCCAAGGAGCCCACAGTCTTGAGGGTTTCCGGGCCTACGGCGAACCGGCAAGTCCATCCCCGCGCTTCCAATTCCCGAGCCAACGTGAAACATCGGACGGCGTGGCCACCGCCGATCTCAGGGCCCGCATCAAATCGAAAGAGCGCGGTGTGTCCGGTCATGTCAGCTTTCCCGGATCGATCTCGTCAAGCCTTCAAGCCGATCCTGCCCGGTGTTGATGGCCGTGAGGGACGGGTCTGCAGCAACAATGGCCAACGGCATCTCGTATCCGTAGGCGGACGGACCGTCGGGCAAGCGCGGCCAAAGCGCTGAAAAAAACGCCCAATCGCGAGCGTTATCCAACGTCCAGCGGAGATGGTCCATCCGATCGCCGGGGCACTCCAGATTGACCTTTCGTGCCTCGGAGTGGTTGCGCACGTAGGGCATGACGTGTTCGCGTTCGAATTTCTTGTCCGCCTCCCACGCGGCGCGCTCAAGCCAGGCGAAAGTCACTACCTCACAGTCCAGGCCATGCGGCCAACTCGGCGGCATGTTGTTGGTGGCAAAATCAGCATTCTCGCTCGCCCTCAGGGCCAGAACCTGACCACAGACATCGGGGTCGAGAAGAGGGCAATCGCTAGTGGCACGCAGTATGATGTCCGCGTTGGTAGCGCGTGCGGCCTGATAATATCGATCGAGAACGTCGTCCTCGGAACCGCGGAAAATGGTTGCCCCGGCGCGCATAGCCCCGGCGGAAATGGCCTCACAGTCGGGCGTATCCGGGATTGCGCAGCAAACCTCGCTGACGCCGGGCACAGCCTGGGCGCGGCGCAATACATGGTCCAAAACGGTGTCGGATCCCAACCTCAAAAGCACCTTTCCAGGCAGTCGCGTCGACGCCATGCGGGCCTGAACGATACAGACCGTCTTCACCCGCCAGCCCCCAAAACGTCCGCCAGACATTGCAGCACATAATCGACATCATCGGAGGTCATGCCGACCTGAAGCGGCAGGGTCAAAATTCGGTCATAGTAAGCATCCGCGCCGGGAAGTACCGTCTCCCCGTATCGTTGCCGATAGTAGGGTTGACGGTTGACGGGCAAATAGTGAACCTGGGTTCCGATCCCCTTGGTAGCCAGCGCGCGCATGACGGTGGCGCGATCAGTTCCGGCCTGGGCAAAATCGATGAGGACGACGCAGATGTGCCACGACGGCCGGCCCCCCGGGACCGCCGCCACAGGATACACCACCGGAGCCAAGGCCCTGAGGCGATCATGGTAATGAGCCATCAAGTGATCGCGATTGGCGACGAACTGATTGAGTTTCCCGAGCTGACTGAGTCCAAGCGCGCAGTGGATCGCGCTGGCCCTATAGTTGAATCCCAGCTCCGGCATCTCATAATACCATGGATTAGCGTCACCCGAGGCATCTAGCGCCTGCGCGTGCTCTTGAAACTCGCCCACCTCTCGGGTCATACCGATGTTGCGTAACCGACGCAGTTGCCAAGCCAAGTCCGCGTCGTTGGTGGTCAACGCGCCTCCCTCACCCATGGCAACGGTTTTCACCGGATGAAAGGAGAAGATCGCCATATCAGAAAATGCACAACTGCCGACTGGAACCAAGGTATTCGCCGGGCCCTGATGGGCACCTCCCAGGGCATGGCAAGCATCTTCGACAATGGGTAGTGTTGTGATGGCGCGAAGCTCGACCATATCCGCCGCCTGGCCGTTGATATGAACGGGAAAAACCACTCTGGCCTTCGGCCCCGCCCGTTCAAGTGCGTCGGCCAGGGTGTCGGGGGTCATCAATCCCGTGTCAGGATCTACGTCGGCAAAGGTAACCTCGGCACCCACGTAGCGCGCCGCGTTTGCCGTGGCTAGGAACGTCATGGCGGACACCACTGCATGATCACCGGGCTTTAGATCCAGCGACATCGCCGCCAAGTGCAGGGCGGATGTCCCGCTGGAGCACGAGATCGCATGCGCGGCACCGGTGATTTTCGCAAGTTTGTTCTCAAAGGCCTCAACCACCGGGCCAGTGGTCAGAAAATCGCTTCTCAGCACATCGGCAACGGCGGCGATATCATCGTCTTCAATACTTTGACGGCCGTACGGAATAAAGGGCCGGTCCTCACTCATAGCTCAGTCTTTCGACGCGCTGGCCACCAACTCGTGCAGGCCAGCGGCGTCAAGCCATTCCGTGTTGTTGTCGCTGGCGTAACGGAAGCCATCCTCGACAGGTGACGCCCCATCACGAAGGACGTGACCGGTCCAAGCAACGGGATTTGGTTCGATCACGTATCGGTCTGGGAATTCCACGGTATTGCGCGCGTCGTCCTCAGTGATCATGACTTCGTGAAGCTTCTCGCCGGGGCGAATGCCAATGATCTTAACCTTCCCGTCGGGCGACAAGGCCTCAGCGAGGTCCGTGATTTTCATGGACGGTATCTTTGGGATAAAGATTTCCCCGCCGCGCATCATATCTAGACAAGATAGGACGAACTCCACGCCTCGCTCGAGGGTGATCCAGAATCGGGTCATGCGGGCATCTGTGACCGGCAATTCGGTCGTTCCTTCCGCGACCAGCCGCTGGTAAAGGGGCACCACGCTGCCGCGCGATCCAACCACATTTCCATAGCGCACACAGCAGAACGCGGCCCCACCCTCGCCACTAAGTTGGTTGGCTGCTGTGAAAATTTTGTCTGATGCCAATTTCGATGCGCCATAGAGGTTGATCGGGTTGCAAGCCTTATCCGTGGATAATGCAACCAAGCGTTCTACCCCTTCGGTAATACAGGCCATGACCAAGTTTTCCGCGCCAAGAACATTCGTGTGTATGCACTCGGTTGGATTATACTCAGCCGCCGGCACCTGTTTAAGCGCCGCAGCGTGGATCACCGTATCAATACCGCGAAGCGCCATCTTCAAGCGATCCAGGTCCCGCACGTCACCCAGGAAGTAACGCAGACAGCGATAGTCTTTGGGATCAAACTTCTGCTGCATTTCGTATTGCTTGAGTTCATCGCGCGAATAGATGGCCAAGCGCTTTGGCTTGTAGCGATCCAGTACCATCTCGACGAATTTCTGACCAAACGAACCGGTGCCGCCTGTGATCAGGATGGACCGGTCGTCCAGGGATATGGAATGCTCATAAGTTGGTATGCTCGACACGGGGATGCACCTCAATGTGGGTCAATCCAAATTGGTCTCAGCGGGTCCGGCTCGGAGAGCTTAACTGTGGCCGCTTGTTTCCGTATCTTCATCCGGGGAGGCGCTATCTATATTTTCGGCCGTCTGCTTAATTAGCAGGCTGGCATGTTCATGTCCAAAAATCTCGCCAAGCTTGTTGGTTGTCGCGGATAACGCGACCAAGACCATGGTTTCCGGCGCAACGCCGCGTTTCAGAGCCTCATCCCACATGGCAAGATACCATTCGACTGCAACAGCGGTTTGTTCCTCATCGCTCAATTCATTCGGCGTGTCAGATTCCGACATCTTTTCAACTCCTCACAAGCGACCAGCTCAGGGCGCAATCAACGGCGTGCGGGTCGGCGCGCGCTATTCAATACTCTGCCCGCAATGCCTTACGTTATGGTTAACAGGTAGCACGCGTGACGCTGGCTTGTCATTAGAGACGTCGGGTCCTAATCCAGCAATTAAGTGCGGGTAGCGTCGCAGAGACGAGACGGCGAGTCAGGCAGGGATTTTAATACCATTCACCTCGCTTATGGCGAGATAGCCCGCTATGGTCGCCTTCGCAAAGTATTGCGGCGTCCTAATGCTTTGCCGGGGGGCACAAACATTTTAACTATAACCAACAGGTGCCCAATGTACTCGACTTTAAAATGTCTTGGGGCGATAGCTGGGGTCAACCGCACGTTTGAATACGGCGGCAGGTTGGCCGTCATCGCCATTCCCTGTACGGGAAAAATTGTGATCCGCAGGAACTTGCATAAACCATAACTATCTAAAGGCTCGTCAAGCCCCTGTAATCCGAGATACGATTAATGAATTTGAAGGTTCCAAGGACGTGTTCTTTCGTCCGCGCCGGGTTTTCCGAGCTAAATCAGGTCAAAAGGTCATCGCGAATTGTTTGATTTCCATGGCTCCTCCGCTGCGATAGCCGCAACACAGGATATACCAACCGCCCTGAGCCCAGGGGGTCTTGGCAGTGTGCCGGGGCTCAACGCGGTCGCCCTGGATGTCGCCCTCACGCCCGGTTTTTTCACGGAAATTCGTATCGTTCTCAGCAACACAGAAGGCCGAACCGGCCCGCCGCGCCGCAACTTGGTTAGCGGGGTGGGCTGACGCCTCATGGCTGGAGTTCCCAACGACCAGCGCACAGCCAACGAACTCATGGACGAGGCGCTGGCCCATCACCTGGGCGGCCGATACACGTCGGCACGATCCTTGTACACCCTGGTTCTGGCCCAGGAGCCAGACAACGTCGTCGCGCATATGAATTTAGGGACAGTACTACTAACCCTTGGGGAATTCGAACCGGGATGGCGTGAGTTTTCATGGCGGCGGCGCCTGAAATCGAACCAGCTTCCGGTGTGGGATGGCACCCAATTGGACGGCCAGAGGATCCTTGTCCGTGGAGAACAAGGCGCCGGCGACAACATCCAATTCATGCGCTACCTGCCTATGGTATCAGCCATGGGCGGACAAGTAAGCGCCCTGACCCTGCCCGGCATGAAACGATTGTTGTCCTCCATGTGCGAAAGCGTGACGATCCTGGAACCCGGCGAACAGGCCGGCGAACTGCATGTGGAAATTCCGATCATGGATCTTCCAGGCATTCTAGGCACGACAGCGGCATCCATTCCCGCTCCGATACCCTACTTGCATGCCGAACCAGAGCTCGCAGAAAATTGGCGATCGCGTCTCGGTCCCGCCGACGGCTTGAGAGTTGGATTGTGCTGGCAGGGCAATCCAGATAGGCCGCGCGATGAATTGCGGTCCGTCCCGCTCAATCGATTTGCACCATTGATGTCGGTGCCCGGCACGGAGTGGTTCGGCCTTCAGGTCGGGCCAGGAGAAGACCAGGTGCCTAGTTTCAATGCACCAGGCTCATTCGCGCATCTAGGGCCGCGCCTCCGCAGCGGGCCAGATAAATTCATCAACGACGCTGCAGTAATGGAGCACTTGGACCTTGTAATCAGTGTCGACACGTCCGTTGCGCACCTGGCCGGGGCCATGGGCAAATCCGTATGGATCCTATTGGCCCGCGAAGCCGATTGGAGGTGGATGCTGAACCGCCAAGACACTCCCTGGTATCCGACAGCCCGGCTGTTTCGCCAAACGGTATCCGGCGACTGGGAGGCACCACTATCAGCAATGGCGTCAGCGCTGACGACAGAAATCAACAGAAGGCCTCAGGCAGCAAGTCCCCATTGATTACCCATTTATTTACCGGCTGTCCGGAAAACCGTTTGTCAGCCTCAAGCATCAAGGAGAAAGGATTAGTCTGAAGGGTGTTCGACCCGTCAAATTCCCAGAACAAATGATCCCAGCCGAAACGTGGAATGTCGGTCTCCCAATCAACCAAGCTAGGTAGTAAATTGATTAACATCACATCGCGCTTCCCGCCGGCGCCATCTAGGCCGCGATGAAGGATTCGCGGCGCGCCGAAAACCGTGGCGTCGCCAGCCTTCAATTCGGGACGCAAAATCTTGGGCAACGGTAAGCGGTCTGGCACGGCATCCCGCAGGTCCATGATCCGCTCTGAAAACTGAGGGAAGGCATAACCGTAACTGGCCATTCGCCGGGTCCCTTCCAAAGTCAGGAATTCCGTGCCCGGATCATCGGGACCGCTGGGCGTCAGATAAAGCATGATGTGGATTTGCGCCATGGGTTCCATGTCGCGATGCCAGCGGAACGAAATATGGGGAGAAATGCAGGTTTGGGTCCGGTAAAGCTGACATTGCACAACCCGGAAATGGCAGCCCATATAGGCTTCAATCATAGCCGTTCTCATTGGCGAGAACACGCCGCGCAGCAGAGCACTCAAATCCTGCCTGAAGGACGCGTCCAGGGGAACCGTGGTATTTGGCGGCGTGGGTTCCGTAATCGCATGATCAATCCGCCGCGAAATGCCCTCCGCCGCCGCGGGGTCTAGACAGTCACGCCAGATATCGACGCCGTCCTCGCCTAGCGCGCTGTTGACGATCGGCAGGTCACCCTTGCCAGCAGCATAGACGCTTCGACAAATGGTGTGATAGCCGGCGTGGGTTTCCTGGAGATCAAGTCCCCGGAAAAATGCTTCGGTTTCCGGGTCGACAGCCAGATGGTCGCCATCCCGGGTGAAGTCGACCTTCATGACTGCCTCCGTTTGACCAGTTCATTGAGCGCGGCCGCACACGCATTGACCGGGACGGACCAGTCCCTCGGGGTGGCCTGACGGAACAGCCGGAGGGACGGGTACCAGGGACTGTCGGCACGGTCATCCATCCAAAGGAAGCCAGTTGGTTGCGACAACAGCGCAAACGTGGTCACGTCCAATGCTCCAGCCAAATGAAGGACGGAGGTATCGACGGAGATGACCGTATCGAGATTCGCAACCGTCGCCGCGGTGTCCGCAAAGTCTTCAAACCCCACGCCCAGATCGACGACCTCGGGCGCCTTTTCAGCGCCAGTCAACTGATCCCGGTCGCGCCCCACCTGGAGCGAAAAGAAAGTCACGTCGGGTACGTCAAATATGGGGCCCCAGGCCGATAAGGGGCAGGAACGCTTGCTATTATCTGGCCGTGTTGGACTGCCGGACCAAACGATCCCAACTTTTACCCCCGTTGCCGCCGTCAATCGCGGGTCAGGCGCGGTTCCAGCGGGCGGTTTAAGGTAAGGAACGTTAGCGGGAACAGCGTTTTCCGACGTCCCGAACAGATAGGGTAAACTCATTAGCGGCACATGGACGTCAAAACCGTCAACGTCCGCACCCAACGGCAGGCAGGTCGAGACGCCTGCAACGTTTTCAAACAAGGATTGAAGCTCAGGACGGCACTCAAGGGTCACGTGCGCGCCCTTCGCCGCAAGCAAGGGTACATAGCGAACAAATTGCAGAGCGTCCCCGAAACCTTGCTCGGCATGCACAAATATGGACTTTCCAGAAATATTGCCGCCATCCCAAAGCGGTTCGGCAAATTCGCGCCGGAACTCTGCAAAAATGGGCGTCCGCCACCGCCATTCGTACTCGCGCCAGCCGTCGCTCATGTTGCCGTTCTGCAAAAGCGCCAGAGATAGGTTCCAATGCAGGTCAGCGCTCTCATGATCCTCGCTTAACATTTCCCGCTCAATGGCGTCTTTTAAGAGGTCGATCGCACGGTCCGGCTGCCCGATTGACTGCCAGGCGCTGGCAAGATTGCACCTCGCATCGGTATGCCCAGGCTTAATGGCCAATGCGCGTTCGAAGCTCTCGATGGCGTCCGGGAAGGCATCGAGCTGCTGATAAGCGTTGGCCAGATTGTAGTGGGCGTCGCCGTTACCGGGATCGAACTGGACCGCTTTCTTATAGGGGGGCACCGCGGCGTGAAAATTACCGGCCTCCGCATGGGCATTACCCAAGTTAAACCACGCACCAGGGTGGTGGGGATCGCGTTCCAGAGCCGCCGTATACTTCGCCTGAGCAGCCTCAGATCGTCCCAGTCCCAACAGCGCGTTTCCGAGATTAACATGGGCGTCGGGCAACTCGGCGATCAATTGAATTGCCCGCTCGCCGGCCCGTCGGGACTCTTCATGGAGGGCAAGATCATTGAGGGCACTAGCCAGGTTGCTTGCCGCAATGCCCGCGCCTGGGTCCAATTCCAGCGCACGTTCGAATTTTTTCACCGCATCATCGGGCCGGCCCACGGCCTGCAAGGCGTTCCCAAGATTGATCAACGCCGGCACGAAGTCTGGTGCCAATTCGGTGGCGCGGGAAATCAATTCCACCGC
>MDTG01098512.1_pt1 | contig 10546 bp, 4 predicted proteins | sample 811421 | NCBI WGS metagenome assembly MDTG01 (sample SAMN05326645, study PRJNA326480) | marine metagenome | isolation source: seawater | place: Pacific Ocean: South East | collected 2011
AGTAACAATAACTAGTTTTTCACCAGCTGTAACAAGTGGTGATGAATTAGGTTTAAAAGTAATGTTAAACTTTGTTGACGACGGAGCAACACCATAAAATAAATAGATATGCCAAGTATAACAGTAACATTTGATTTCGATTTAAACGAATCAGTACAATTAGGAGATGTAATGTATTATATTAATCCTAGTATTGAAACTATGCAAGATAGTACAGAAATACCTTTTAATAATCAATCATTAGTAGAAGTTGGAGTTATAACCGCTATAAACTACGCTACTAATGTTATTACTGCTGATATACAAAATAGTACACCATTACCAACTGGTAGTAGTTTCTTTCTGTTTGCTAAAGATAATAGAGCTAATATGAGTAGTCTACTTGGTTATTATGCTGAAGTTGAGTTTAGTAACAATAGTACTATAAAAGCAGAGTTGTATAGTGCTGGATCAGAGGTATTTGAATCTAGTAAATAATGTGTAATTATAATAATAATAAATAAAGAAATGAGAAAACAAACACCTTTAAAAATGATACCTGTTGGAGCAATAGCTGCCGGAGTACAAGGGCTAACTGGCATTGCCAGTGGTATTGTAGGTAGCAGAAAGAGAAAACGAGAAGAAAAAAAGGCTCAAGCTGAATATAATAGGTATAAACAACAATATGAAAACATGGACACCTCTAATCCTTATGCAAATATGGAGAACGTATATGAGGATGCAACTGTAAATACTCAAGCGGCTGATTTCCAAAAAGCACAGCAAATGCAGGGTATGGCTAACACTATGGATCAGTTTTCACAAGCAGCCGGTGGTTCTGGTATTGCTGCTTTAGCTCAAGCTATGGCAGGTCAACAAGCACAAAATGCTCAAGCATCGTCTGCTGATATAGCAAATCAAGAACAACAAATACAACAAGCTCAAATGGCTGAAGCATCTAGACTACAAGGTATGGATAGAGAGGGACAATTAATGTCTAGGCAAGCTGAGTTTGATAAAATGCAATCGTTAATGCAAATGTCACAAGACAGGTTAGGTGCAGCTAAACAAGCTAGAGCAGATGCTACAACATCATTGATGAGTGGTGTTGCTGGTGTAGCTAGTTCTGCTGGACAAATACCTGGTATTGGTAAAGCATTGGGTATATAAATTAAATAATTATGAAAGATTCACCATTAAATTACGGCGCTGGTTTTAGCAGAGATATAAGAGGTAAAAGACCTATAGACTATTCAGCTAATGACTGGGCCGCCACTATTGATCCTAATATAGCTTATGAAAGATCTTATCATAGAGGTAGTAGAGGTATGGGTCACCCAAACTCTGTTAAAGCCGTTAAAAATGATTATGAAATAAGGTTAAAAAACTATTTAAAAAAGTTACCACCTGATCCTGATTTTGGCGGTATACCTGATGTTTATCAAGCTAAGATTACTGAGTTTCTACAAGAGCAGAAAAGAAAATATGTAAACGCTGCTAATAGCGTAGACGAGTATGAGGTTGGTAGTAAAGAATATATGGACAGAGTTGCTGAGATGAATCAAATAAGTAATTCATTTAAAACTCTACAGTCACAGTTTGACTCATACGGTGAAAATAAAAAAGAAATTATTGATGCAATAGAAAATGGTACTACATCAATGTACGGTGAAAATCAAAAGAACGTAAATTTTTTAAGAGGTGTTTACAACGAAGAGTTTGATTTAGGTATAAATGATGATGGTAATATATCTTTTCAAGGTGAAGATGGATCTGTAAACTTTAATGATTTACCTGGTTATGAGCCAAAAGACTTTAGTACAGCTAAAAATATGATGGACATGGGTGTCAATGTTTATAAGTCTGGTAAAGAGCTACAACCAGGAGGTATAATGTATAATCAATACGCAAACCAATTACGTATGCAAATAGATCAAGGTGGTGAGTCAAGATTAATGTCTGTTATACATGATGGTTTAGTTGGTGGTTCACCTATGATAGATGATCCAATGATAAAACAACAATATGATTTGTATCAAAGCGGTCAAATAGATTATGAAGATTTAAGAAACTCTGTTGTTGATAACTACATGAAAGTATTAGTTAAGCAATCACAATATGGTGTTGGTGTTAATCAAGTTAAACCTAGTAAATCTGATGCTAAATATGTAGCTGGTATTGAAATGATTGGTGGATCATATATGGATGCTTTACAAAACGGTAACTTAAGCGGATTTAATCATAGTTTACCTACAGGTTGGTCAGTTGATTGGGAAGATGAAGACGAAGGTATAATCAACATATTTAAAGGTGACTATTCAGAATATACATTAAACTTAAACGATCCTAAATCTTTATACACTTTCCTTAATATAAATAAGATCCCTAAACATCTTTGGCCAAAAATGAATCAACCTTTGAATAATCAAAATGTTGGTACTGGTAGTGGTGGATCATACGACGACTTATAAAATATGATTACAAGAGCATTTCAAACACCTGTTAGGGACGGAAATAACTTTGCTAAGTTGTTTAATAAACTACAGGAAGATGGAAAATACTCAAAGTCTTTTGAAGATTTTGAAGCACAGTTTGGTAACGACGAAGGAGCAGCTAGATTACATGCTAAGCTAACTGAGGACGGAGTGTATACAAAATCTTTTGATGATTTTAAAACACAGTTTGATGTTGGTGTTGAAACAGCTAAAGACACTAGTTTTGATGCTAGGATGTTAGTAGCTGGTTTAGACGCAAATAAAGCTAATAACAAAGGTACTTCAAATAATAAAATACTAGAAGGTAGTATTGCTGACGTAGGTATTAATAAAGAAATGCCAGAGTTTGATGACCCAACTACAAAAGAGATAGAAGGTCAAAAAGATAAATACGGTATGAGTAGAGCTTTTTGGCAGGGTCAAACGGAAACTAATCCTTTTATGGAAGGCTTTGATTATAAAGCTGATCCAGACGGTGGTGTGCCATCATTACAAGATTTCTTTGTAGTAGATCCAAATCAAAAATATAAATTCTTTAACGAAGACACATGGGGTGGTTATATCGGTCAGACAGTACAAAGTACCGCGGCAAGTTTTGTTAGCGGTGTTTTAGATATAGCTGGTGGTATTGCTGAGTTTGTTGAAGGAACTGCTGACGCTGGTATACAAACAGTAGCAAACGCATATAATATTGTTATGCCTGGTGATGCTTTAGATATATCAGACGAAACTCAAAGAAAAATATCAGGTGTAATAGAATCTGCTTTTTTTGTAGATGATGTAATACATATAGCTGCTGATGGTACTAGAAAGTTTCAAACAGAAAGAGATCCAAACGGTAGTATATTAGATAGTATAAAAGCTGGTGATGTAGGTGATGTATTTGAAAGAACATTAGATGGTGTTGCAGGTGCAATACCTTCTGTTATAGCTGCTTCAAACCCTTATGGTATCGCTGCTATTGGATTATCTTCAGCTGGTTCACATTACGAAGAAAGAACACAACACAATCCTGAATCAAGAGGAATGTTAATGTATGCAGGATCGTTATTATCTGGTGGTGTTGAAGCTGGCTCAGAAATGATAACAAGAGGTATATTTAACGGTACTTTAAAATTAGGTGGTTTTAAACCTATGGAAGCTGTAAAAAGTATTTATGGTAAAGTTGCTGTTGGTGCTGGTATGGAAGCAATATCAGAGGTTGCCTCACAAGAGTTTGCTAATTTCCAAGATCAGTTTGGTCAAGCTGGTATAAACAGATATTATAATGAAGATGGTGAGTTTGACTCAACTATGGTAATGAAAAGGATGTTTGATACAGCTTTAGTATCAGGTATAATTGGTGGTGGTACTACTATTTACGGTAACATGAATCAAACTAAGAAAGCTTTAGTTGATGAACGTATGATGGCTCCACATTTCCAAACTAGAAGAAGAGAGCAATCAAGACAAATATTTGATTTAGAAGCTCAAAAAAGAGCTGCACAAAAAGAAGGTAACGAGATAATGGTTAAAGAACTTCAGTCTAAGATAAATAAGATAAAGACTGATATGACTATAGATGTTAAGTTACATAAAGAAACTGTAGATCAGTTTAGTAAAGACGAGCAAGTTGATTACTTTAAAAAGCTAGATGAAATAAACGAAATAGATGTTGACCTAAGAAATAAAAAATTATCTGATAAAGGTAGATCAGACTTAGAGGCATTAAGAAAACAAAAAGAGCAAGAGCTTAACGACATGTATGATATTAAAGTCGAACAAGCAAAACAAGTTAGAGCTGATAAGCTTGAGTCTAATATATCTATTGTAGATAAGTATGCTAAAAAATTAGGATTTACACAAGGTCCAACTATATTTGAAGATGAAAATGGTTACTACGAACAGATAATGATGGACAACGGATTAAATAGTGTTCAAGAAGCTAGAGACTTAGCTGAAGGATCTGATGCTGTATTTGTTGGTGGTGGTAAAATATATATAAATAAACAACAAGCATTACGAGTTGGTGCTGTATCTGTTGCTAGTCACGAGTTATTACACCCAGTACTAAATGCTACTGTTGGTGATAAAGCTGCGCAAAGTCAAATAGTAAAAGACTTTAAAAATCAAATGACAAGATCACAAAGAAGATATGTTGAAAAAAGATTAAAAGAAAGTTACGATCCAAAAGACTGGGACACTGAGTATTTAAATATATTTTCTGATGGTATACAAAAAGGTGATATAAATTACGATAAAGATTTATTTGAAAAGTTAGGAGATTTTTTAACTACATTGTTCAAGGGTAAAGGTTTTGAAAATATATCATTTGATAGTGGTAGAGATGTTTACAACTTTATGAAAGCTTATAACAATAGTGTTAAAACAGGTAACATAGATGGTGAAGTTGTAAATGCTATAAAAAACGCAGAACAAAAATCAGGTAGAAGAGCAGCAACAGTAGGTACTGTTAACAACATGCAAATGTCTAGAACAGAAAGAGCTGAACAATCTAGACAAGTTAATGAAGAATATCAATCAACACCAGATAAAACTAGAGCTGGTTTTAATATAGCCATGAAATATAGAGGTATGGCTGAAACTGTTTTCCAAAGAATACTTGACAGTGGTAACTATACTGAAGATCAAAAGAACGTTTTAAGAAACAACAAAGAAGATATTATATCTATGATGTTGTATGATAAAATACCTAATCAAAGAGCTGATTCAAAAGCTAGAAACGTATTAGGTTTAGTTGAAGGTTTTGATGCTGTTAAAAATCAATATGGTGAAGATGGAGTTGCAGGTTATATAAATAAATTCTTTGCTAGACGTAGCGCTGAGGTTATAAAATATTATATACCAGATGCTATGAATGAAGGATTACTTAATGAAGATGGTAGTATTAAAAGATTTATTGAAGGTAGATCTGAAGATAGCAGAGATCCTGGTGAAGATAAAAAAGCAAGAGCATTAACTAGCTTTGAAAGATTAACAAAAGGAGTTGATCAAGATGGAAACCCTGTATCTTTCATAGATGTAGCTATGAGAAGTAAAATAGCAGAGACTATAACTAAAACTTTAAAATTAGATATATTTAATTCAAGACCTATATTTGACGGTATATCTGGTATAATAAGTGGTGAAGTTACTAGAATAGTTAAAAATGCTATGGGTAAAATATCCAAAGATACTAAGACAGGTGAAGTATTAGTTAGTCAAGAGTATGTAGACTTATTAGGTGAGAACTACGAAACTATGATAAAAGCCTTACCTATAGAAGTAATAAAGAAAAGGTACCCAAAGCTATTTAAAATAAAACAAACTGGTAGAGAGCAAACAGCTGTTGGTAGAGGTATATTTGATATACAAAAACCTACAAAACAAGAGTGGATAGATTACCATACTAAAGGTGGTTATACAACATTATTAGCTAGACAAAAAGCTTTATCAGAAATAATATCAGAAGAAATAGTTAAAAACGAAGTTACTAAGCTAGCACAAGATCCTGAGTTTATACAAGAGATGGTTGATGTGGGTAAAATGTCAAACCCAGACTTAACTAAGTTTTTACTTGAAACAGAATTAAAATCACTAACAGATAGTCTTGATAGAAAGAAAAGTGAAAAAGCTAGCTTTGATAATGTACAGTTTTCTAAATCACTTAATGCTGAAGAAAAAACAGAATTTAAAGATAGTCTACCTGGTATAATTCAAGATCTTGAAAATATAAATCCAACAAAAGGTGTTGTTAAAAATATACTTACTAAGTATCACCCTAATTGGGATGCTGAAAAAATTGATACTGTTGCTAGAAGATTATCTAATGCTGTTAAAAAATACAGAGAGTTTGCTGAAGATGAAGTAAACAACGTTTTAAATCCTTCAGAGTTTATATATGAAGAAGTACAAAATGCTGGTGTTGTAAGAGATTTGTTTAATCTATTTGCACAACCAATACAAAAGATAGGTGAGTTATTTAGAAAGCCTGCTTTAGTAGAAAATCTTAGAGCTATAAATTTAGAGTATTTTAATAGAGTAATAAACACATCAACTAATAAACAAGATGGTGTTATAAAGCTATTAAAATGGATAAGTACACACCATACAACAGCTGGTGCTAGCTATATAAAAGATACAGGTGGTGGTTTAATAAGTATAGGTAGAAACCAAATATTTGCTGGTAACAAAGACTTTTTAGATATACTAAATCAAATTCCAGGTGTAGATATTAAATACAAAGAGACTATAACTAAAAATGGTATAAAAAAATATACTATAACATCTTTAGCTGTTGATGGTAAACCTGTTGAAGATTTTAAACAAAAAATAAAAACACCAGCTCAATCAGCACCAAAAACTAAGTCTATGCAAGATTACATAGACGACTATGATAATAGAGATGCGCAAGCTAAAGAAGCTTGGAACACATTAACAGATTACTTAGACTTTATGTTTGAGCAAGTACAAGAAGGTAATATGGGTATGAGTGAATTTATAATGACGCTTGCTAGTCTAAATAGTAATATGAATACTATGTTAAGACAAGCTGCTAATGTTAAATATCACTTTATACAAAATCCTAGTAAACCTTATACAGGTAAATTAGTATATGAACATTTAATACCTGCTAGTTATATAGTAGCTAAGTTAGCACAGCATTATACTTCTAAGCTTGCAGGTGGCAAAGGTATTGATCTAGACATGTTACAGGAAAAATACACTGTAGCTATTGTACCTGAAGTAATGGACACTAAGATAAATAAGCTTAGAAAATTCTTTATGCCTTCTACATGGGACTTTATGAATAACAACCCAGTTGATAGATATTTTGATGATGCTACATTAGGTTTTGGTAACATGTTTGCTTTACAAGATTTATCAAATCCAGACTTAGTATACGGTAGAGAGCATGTAGCTAATTCTGACTGGCAGTTTTCAAGATCTGAGTTTGATAATTTAAAAAATTATAACAAAGCTATTGAAAACGCTAGAAATGTAGATGCACCTAGAAAAGGTATTAGTGTTTTAGATTTTGATGACACACTAGCATACTCTGATTCACAAGTTATAGTTAAAATGAAAGACGGTGAAGTTATACGTTTAACACCAGCTGAGTTTGCTAGAGATGCTGAGAACATAGCTGATATGGTTGAGTCTTTTGACTTTAGTGAGTTTAATGATGTTAAAAGCGGTAAACCTGGACCTTTCTTAAAAAGAGCTTTAGAACTACAAAATAAGTTTGGTAGTGATAATATATTTGTTTTAACAGCTAGACCTCAAATAGCAGCAAACGCAATACATAAGTTTTTAAGTAGCTTAGGTTTAAATATACCTGTACAAAATATAACTGGTTTAGAAGATGGTACACCACAAGCAAAAGCTGACTGGATAATGAGTAAAGTTGCAGAAGGTTATAATGACTTTTTATTTGCTGATGATGCTATTAAAAATGTAAAGGCAGTTGACGCTGTATTAAAACAAGTAGATGTTAAGTCTGATGTACAACAAGCAAGAGCTCAGTTTAGTAAAACAATGGGTAGACAGTTTGATGAAATACTAGAAAAAAATAAAGGTGTTGATGCTGACTCAATATTCTCTGATGCAAGAGCTAGAGCTGAAGGTAAAAGAAAAGGTTGGGAGTTTTGGCTACCACCTGGCGCTGAGGATTTTAAAGGTTTAATATATGCGTTTTTAGGTAAAGGTAAGTTAGGTGAAAAACAAATGGACTTTTTTAATGAAACATTAATCAAGCCTTTCTCAAGAGCTATGATGGAGCTAGCCAAAGCTAAACAAGCATATGCTAACAATTTTAAAGCACTTAAAAAGAAATATCCTGAAGTTAGAAAAAGATTATCTAAGAAAACTAATTATGGTAACTTTACAAATGATGATGCCATAAGAGTATATATATGGAGTAAGTTAGGTTATGATATACCAGGAATAAATGATGCTGATAGAGCAGCTTTATTAGATGTGGTTATAAGAGATCCTGAATTAAAAGCTTTTGCTGATGGTTTAGAATTATTATCATCAGACAGAGGTTATCCAGAACCAGGTGAAAACTGGATAGCTGGTAACACAGCTACTGATATGAGAGACTTAACAGATAAGGTTGCTAGAAAAGAGTTTTTAGCTGAGTGGATTAAAAACAAAAATGAAATATTTACTAAAGAACGTTTAAATAAGATAGAAGCTATATATGGTGAAAACTTTAGAGATGCTTTAGAAGATATGTTGTATCGTATGGAAAACGGTACAAACAGAGTGTTTGGTAGTAAAAACAAACTTGTTAACGCATTTACAAATTGGATAAATAATTCTGTTGGTGCTATAATGTTCTTCAACATGAGATCGGCTTTATTACAGACTATATCATTTGTAAACTTTATGAACTGGTCTGATAATAATCCAATAATGTTTGGTAAAGCTATATTAAACACAAAACAGTTTGCTAAAGATTTTGTTAGAATATTTAACTCTGATTTGTTAAAACAAAGAAGATCTGGTTTAGGATATGATATAAACGAAGCTGAAATAGCTGAAGCATTAGAAGGTTCAAGAAATGGACCAGCTGCATTATTAAGATATTTATTAAGAGTTGGTTTTACACCTACTCAAATAGCAGATAGCTTTGCAATATCTATGGGTGGTGCTACGTTTTATAGAAACAGAATAAATACATATTTAAAACAAGGTATGTCACCAGCTGAAGCTGAAGCAAAAGCGTTTGAAGATTTTGCTGCTACATCTGAAGAGTCACAGCAGTCTGCAAGACCAGATTTTATATCACAACAACAAGCTGGACCATTAGGTAGGTTAATACTTGCTTTTCAAAATACACCAATGCAGTATATGAGATTAACTAAGAAAGCTTTTCTTGATCTTAAAAACGGTAGAGGTGATTTTAAAACTAATGTATCTAAAATTATTTATTATACAGCAATACAAAATATTATATTTACAAGTATGCAGTCTGCACTGTTTGCCATGTTATTTGCTGATGATGAAGAAGATGAAGAGATACTAGATAAAAAAGGTATGAGAGTTGCTAACAATATGGTTGATACTGTATTAAGAGGTGGTGGTATATATGGAGCTATAGCTTCTACCGCTAAGAATATGATAATGAAATTTATAGAACAAGAAAAGAGTGGTAGACCTGATCATGCTTATACTATGATTGAAATGGCAAACTTATCACCACCTGTTGGAAGTAAGTTAAGAAAAATATATTCTGCTACTCAAACATATAAATTTAACAAAGAAGAAATAGCTCAAAGAGGTTTTCATATATCAAACCCAGCATATCAAGCTATTGGTAATGTAGTATCAGGTGTAACAAATATACCTATGGATAGGTTGATTAATAAAATAAATAATTTACGAGCTGCTACTAACGAACAAAACGAAGCTTGGCAAAGAATAGCAAACTTTATGGGTTGGAATACTTGGGACGTAGGTTCTAGATTACCAGAAGATCCTGAGCCAAAGAAAAAGAGACCAAAGAAATCAAGAAAAAAGAGAGTAAGAAAAAAGAAAAACACGTGATTATAAAAAGATAAACTGACTTTACTATGAAAAAACTAATACTAATTGTAGCATTGCTAATATCTAGCAACGCTGAAGCACAATTTCTTAAAGAATTATATAAAGACTTCCTTAAATATGGTACATTTTACGCTGCTGGTAATGTAGAAAATGCACAATCAGTACAACCAAATTATTTCATACGTACCGATCCTGAAGATTTTTACGGCATACCTCAAGTAGAGGATAGAGCTCAGTACCACCCATTTAATTATAGATATGGTTTAGGTATACGTAAATTAGCTAGATTTGATTACGAAGTAAAACCAGGTAACTTCTGGACAGGTAATCAAAAACTTGAAAAACAAATAGGTTTGTCTGCGCCTACATCTGCAGTGCAAGGTTTAGAATATTTATTGCATTGGGAAAAAGAAAGACATAATGGTAGAGAGTTTGATAATAAAAGATTATTTGTTAGACATACTGGTGACTATCATATAGCTAAGTTTGAAGCAAGAGAAACTGGTAAAGTAGATTTTAAATACGTATCTGGTGAGTTA
>MDTG01174565.1_pt1 | contig 10546 bp, 3 predicted proteins | sample 811421 | NCBI WGS metagenome assembly MDTG01 (sample SAMN05326645, study PRJNA326480) | marine metagenome | isolation source: seawater | place: Pacific Ocean: South East | collected 2011
CATGGAGTCACGAAGTTGATTGGCAAATGAAGTCCACTCATCAGCCTGCAAGGTCTTGGCTTCATTCATGGACACCAGCCGGTCCCCGGTGCGGGTGGTTGAGCAAGCATTCAACATGACAAAGCAGCTGAAAAGCAACAGGGTGTGCATTTTGAGTTTCATGGATCTGTTCCTTTTTGGACGGGTTTCGTTGGCTCAAGTTGGGCCCCGAAGAGCCCGTGAGGAGACGCTTGGATCACCGTGGGTATTCCCGATCGGGTGCGAATTCTCAAAAAATTTGGCCCCGGAGCCAGTTCCAGGGTTCGGGACCCTTCCGGGAGCTGAAGTTCAATGGTGCCCTCAGGTGATTTGGTGACCAGACCAGCCCGGATCACCGAGGGCCGCGTATCCCACGATCGGACGTCTGCGTCAACCAGAACCGTTCGGAGCAGCGAGGCACTCAACCGAGTCATCCCACGGGCGATAGACCCCTGATCGTCAACCTCGCGCATGATGCCTCGGGTGGCGGCTTCTTGAGAAAGAAGCCTCGTTGCGGTTCGAAGCAAGCGGGCAGGGGCCCGATCCAACTCTTCCGCCAAATACAGCGCGTCGACATCACTCACCGTCTGCAGGAGTTCTCCCAAACCACTGGCAACAGCGCCAGTCGCTTGGGATTTGCGAAGCACCGGAATGGGCAAAGCCACCCGGGCCATGCCGGTCTGCCATGTGTGAATGTTGAACCGCAAGGGACGTAAGGTGGGACACAAACCGTCTTCTTGGATCACCAAGACGGTTTGTGAGAGTGCGTCAGGCGTCATTTCCATCAAACGGAGTGCGGCATCATGCTGCGGAGCAAGAGCGGACGCTTCTTCCAACAGTCCTCGTGCCGCACCGTCACCAAGCTGGAGCCGGGTCCAGCCGGCCAGCAGGGAGGCCGCCGCACACCGAGGGTCTTTCGCGGCACCGGCGTAGACTTCGATGGCACGCCGGTACGAAGCTTCTCTATCAATCTGTCCGGCCATCTCTTCGGCGCCCTCTCGCTTGCTGCGGAGCGCTTTGGTCGATGGCATGCGCCGGCGCTCTTCGAGCAACGACTGAGACCGTGCGATGCGTATGCTGGAGACTCGAGCTTGGTCAGCATCACCCCGCAGCAGATCAACCATGAGAGCCGCGTATTCGTACATCACACGTTCACCCAGGCTTGGTGCCCACTCACGCAATCGCTCGTCGATCAGCGCGGAGCCCAAGTCATCCTCCACTGCGGCTCCTGAAACCACTGCTCTTTCGTCAATCACCTCATCACGCGCTTCGACCCAGGTGACAGCACTGGCAGCGCGATCAAACTGGCTGGCGTCCAGAGCAACCGTGACTTCTTGCAGCGTGGCCCAGTGCTGATTTTTCGCATTGGACTTCGCTTCGGAGAGTGCCTCAAGGGCGATTTGATTCTGACCACTCGAATAGAGGCTGGTGACGTCAAGCGCTGTGTTGGTGGTGCCGCATCCCGTCAGGCCCAGCCCGAGAATCATCAGCACCCAAATGGCAAGGCGTCGCTGCACGTGGAGCACTCCATTCATTGGCCCAATGGAATACGAATGGGAAGCCTCTTGTATTCCATGATTTTCAGATTATTGCGAACTTTCGGCCGATCTTGGAACTTGGATAACCTCACCGCGCTCAAAGAAAATCAGAACACAATGCACTTTGGCTTGGGGCAGGCCCCACCGCTCCTGAACAACTTTGGCATACGCCTCGAGCTGTGGCGTGTAATGATCGATTCTGGTCTGGAACGCAGAATCATCCAGCTTGGTGGCCCCACTCTTGTGGTCCATCACCCACGCCTCGACCACATCGTTGCCCTCACGGCGCAGTACGAGGCGATCCAGCCGACCTCGTACCACGCGGCCCTGCCCGTCACGGGTGAGGACTGGGAACTCATTGCGGACGTCAAGATCTTCCTTGCCGGCACCGTGCGCGGTTGGAAGAAAAGTGTCTTGAATTTGGGTGAGGTTGATGGCGCCTGAGAATGTTGCATTGGCTTCAGCCCACGTCGTGTCGGAAATGGTGCGGCCAAGGTCACGTTCAACGGTCCGCCGAGCCTGCCGGAGCTGCTCAATGGTTGGATCGGCATCATCTGCCCATTCGACCTGACGGAACCGTTCATGGAGCACCGTGCCTCGATCCAAAATTTCGGTCTTGCGTGTTTCGAGCAAAGCAGACCAATCCTTCGATTCGTGCGTCGTGCTGGCGGACCGTCCACGAGCAAGACCCCTTCGTTGTTGTCGGGTCAAAGTTGGAGGCTCAATGGGGTCAGCCGGGTCGGTCTGCTCAGAACGCTGGGCCTGATCAAACGCCATGAACTCCTCGTTGGATTCGAGGTGTACTTTTCCAGACTCATCCCGTTCAACTTCGCCGTGATCTTCTAATGCCCACAATAAACCTGGGGCGTCCGTACCTGCGGTCTTCCAGGCGTTGGCGAGATCTGGGTACGACTTGGCAAACAGCCAAGCAAAAGATCGTTGAATGGACGCGTTTTTCTTTCCGTCACTCTTTTGCACATACGGCTGGGCGACAAGGTGGACTGCTGTTTTTGCTCGCGTCAAGGCAACATACGCCATGGAGATGGGATCGATCGATTTTCGAACTCGAGTTTCAGAGGCGACCGCTTGAAGCGATGGGAACCAAGATCGAATCTTGGCATTGGGACCGGGCAATACGATTTGTGTTCCCTCAGTGGGATCAGACTCGTAGGCCATAAACCGGTCCATCTCATTGCTTGCGAGCAAGCCGAGACTTTTCTTAACACCAGTCAATACCACTTCATCGAAACCAAGGCCCTTTGACCCGTGGATCGTCATCAAACGAACACCCCCGGATTTCTGATTACCCTGTCGGTGCCCTTCGATTGCCTCAACAAAGGCAAGAGGCCGCGGCCAAGTCGAGTCTTCGTAGAGCCGAGAAACAGAAACCAATTCTTGAAGGCGGTCCAGTTCGCGGGAATCGATGCTCTCGTTGGACTCAACGACCGCTTGATAAAAATCGGCGATTAAGCCAGACGTGCCGCGGGCAACCAACTGCCTGCGGACGTGCAGCGCAATCTGACGACGTGCCGCAGATCGATTTTTCGTGGGAATCGACTCAACGGGATCAAGCTTGAGACCCGGTATGCTCCGAGCGGCAACAGATGGGAAAATCCAGCGTGTGGCAAGGTAGTGGGCGAGTTCGTCCGTCGAATGATCGGCAAGGCGGAACAAAGCCAACACCTGCTGCACAAGCAACGAGTCGAGGAGGGCAGACTTGCCTTCCATACTGACTGAATCAAGTCCGGCCTCTTTGCAGGCGAGAAAGACTTCGGCCAGCTCTTTGTTGGTTCGAGCCAGCACTGCAATGGTTGCTGACGGACGCAATCTTCTTCTTCGGGCAACCACTTCAGCAACAGAATGGGCATTTGCCGCCTGCCAATTTTTATCGTGCTCTGCGACAGTCCAAGTCAACAAGCCCGGATACTCTTCTTTTGCTGATTCGTGTTGGTTCCAGCCCTCCATCCAAATTGAGCTCGCGCGACTCAGCACTGGTACCTCGAGGTCCCCCGGCCAATCCACGCCTTCAATTTGCTCTGCCCGCTGTGTCATACCGCTGTCTGGATCGACCTCATCGGCGTGAGTTGTGAGGTCCGCGAAGACTTGATTGACCGCCTCCATAAGAAGCGGGCAGGTTCGGAAGCTCTTCATCAAAGGCGCATCGTCGTCGAGGAAGCCGTGGTACTTGAGGCGAACTTTTTCGATCAACTCTGGTGTACCGCCCCGCCAGCCATAAATGGACTGCTTGGGATCACCCACCAGCAAGAATCGCCGGTCGTCATCAGATCCGTTGACTTCTTGCATCAACCGATCAAGAACACGCATTTGATCAACTGATGTGTCTTGAAACTCATCCAGTGCCAAATCATCGATTTTTGAGTCAAGCCGGTGCTGCAGCCACTCCCATGACCATTCGTCCATCTTCCCATGCACTGCCAGCCGCGAAGCAAGGTCGCCAAAGCTGTATGCCGATTGTTCTGCTTGCGCTTCCCAACAGGCGTCGTCGAGTTCGGCCAAGAAGTTGGCCACCCGAAACACCCTATGCTTGCCCTCGTGGGCCACATGCGCCATCGCATGGTGCACCACTTCCATAATCACTTCGGACCAAGAAGCTGGGATGATGGTCCCTCTGTACTTGGAATCCATCGTGTGGGGGGATGCGCGCTGCACGAAGGTGTCCTCAAGAACCGCCTCCCAGTCTTCGGTACGGACCCACTGGACAATCAAGTCGCGTTTTGCTTCGAAATACTGGTTCTCTTCACCATCTTTTTTCAGCGGCAAATCAAGATCAGCCAGACGAGACGTCAGCTTGAAAAGATCGGAATCGGTCCGCAATTGATGGGAGCAGGGATCGTGTTCCGATCCAGCCAACCAAGCAAAGTAGCCACGACCCAAAAGGGTTCGGCGATACACCCCCAACACACTGGTGGCCATATCACCTTTGGCACCCAGCAACTCGGTCTCGAGATGGTGGAGCACCGTAGATCTTGGCATGCCATCTTTCACCAAGGCAAAGCAATCGGTCACGCCCTGCGCGTCAATCACGCGCTCTAGAGCTTGCAACCGGGCTGCTCGAATTTCACTCTCGTCAGCAATTCGCCAATTTTCCGGCAGTCCAAGCTCATTTGAGAATACGCGCACAAGCTGATTAAAAAAACCATCGATGGTGCTCAACTTGAGCCGCGGAATAGCTTGTGCAAATTCCAGCATCACCGAGCGCAAGGCCTGCTCAGATGGGTACCCCAAAGCGGCCATCACTGCTTTGTCCCCATCCAATGCCTCGTTGAACCGAAGAACGACAGCTTCAAGGATTTCTCCCGCCGCTTTCCGGGTGAATGTCAAAGCAAGAATGCGTTCTGGGCTGGCTTTCCCTTCACGCGCCAAGCGGTCCAAGCACCATCTGGCGAAGCGCGTCGACAATGTCCAGGTTTTGCCACAGCCTGCATTGGCGATCACGATTGATCTTCTTGGCGGGTTGGTATTCATTGGTCACCCCCTTCAGAAGTACTTCCATTGGAGTCTGTCGAGCGCAATCCGTCTCCCCATAAAACATCGAAGCGCTCGGCAGCAAATCCACCAGGATTGTCCAACTCGACCCCTTCTAACGGCCGATTAGGGATTTCACCAATTCGCTTCAAAATGTGGTCCATCGTCTCCTCAGCGGATGCAAACATCGCGTCGTCCCACCGTGCGATATCAACTTCTGTTTTCGAGACCTGGTGGGGCAACAGAGCAAGCGCAACTTCGATGTCACCCTCTTCAAGGGCCTGAAGCCGTGTTCGATACACCGGCAATTGCAAATCGATCCAGCTGCTCTTTCTCGCTTGGTAATGACTTGCCTCGGCTCTTTTTTTAGAGAGATCCGACGTGTTCACGACTTTGTAGTCAATCGCCCGACGCTTGCCAGAGCAGTGACGGTCAACGCGGTCAATTTTTCCTGTCACAATCAGGTTTGGTGCCACCGCGCGCCGGAGAGGGTCGATGGCCTTTGGCACGTCACGATCAGTGAAATGAAGCTCAACGTGCTCGACACACCAATCGTCTTGAGCAAGTCGGTGCTGCACTTCCGCAAAGGATTGCATGCGGTGTCGAGCAATTTCAATTTGCATCTTCAACGCAGCAGGACGGTTTTTTCCAAACCGATCATTCACGCATTTTTCAAGGTGGTGCTGAAAACCCTCCTGAATGGCCTTCAAACTCTTGGTGGGACCATTCGCGGCCTCTTCCCGGCCCCAGGACTCAAAAGCGCTGTGCACCAAATTGCCAAAACGCATGGCATCCAATTCAGCACGCCATGGCTCTACTGTTTCCGCCAACTGCATTTTCTTGAGCACAAACTTGACCGGCGATTCGAGCCAAACTCGAAAATCGGTGACAGATACTCTTTTCAACTCCGGAAGAGCTTCGGGAAGAAGAGGGAATGCTACCCCTGGGGCATCTGACGCCTGCCGATGAGATGCTTGGCGTGGCCGCAATTGGAGATCACATCGCGATGACAGCAACCTCGGCAATCGTTTCAGTGTCGACTCGGCCTTTGGCAACATCAATCGACTCGGTAGAAGTCGGTCGCCGTCAACATTTTGCCTCGGCACGATGTATTCGATCTTGGCCGATTGACTCCGGGAGGATTCAAGCACCTCAATCAACCAGGCGTCTCTGGCGGTTCGGCGTGCCTGACTGTCAAGACCAAGACGCTCCCGAATACTATCGGGAACCAATGGCTCCAAAATTGGCTGGCTGGGAATCAGATTTTCATTCATGCCCAACACAATTCGAAGCGGCGCGGGGTCCCACGCTGCCTCAAGCCAGCCCACCACTTCCACACTGTCATCCTCAGCATCTGGCGTCAAAATCAGTTGATCCATCTCCTGAAGAACCAGCTTCAACACCTCAGCTCCAGACAGCGGATCAAGCAGCTGAACCGGAACGGCTTGAAACTGATCGAGCACCTTACGCAACGCAACCGCACTTTCCTCCAAGTCATCTCTGGTGCGTTGTGGAAGGTTCTGACGCAATCCCAACTCTGCGAGCTTCACAATCTCGTCAATGGCCCGGTGACCCGAAGAGTTTTTGATGGAGCTAAGTAGGGACTCCATCGCTTCGAGCACATCCCGAGCTTCTTCCGAATCCTTCATCCGTTCGTCGTGAAGATAAACTCCAAGATGCTCCCGTCGGCACTGGTCAACCTTGTCAATAACTTTGCTATCAAGGTTGCACATCTCGAGAAAGCCAGGCACCCTGAGCAGCGCCTCCACCTCGGCCCAGCCACCTTGCAGCACTTTCTGAATCGACGACAGCATGCGTCCCAAAGAACCATCCAGCAACGCCCCTGCACTGGCCATCCGAGTGGGCACCTCATATGCCGGAAGTACAGACTGAATGGCTGCTTCCATGTCTGGGTCAGGGCAGACCAAAGTGACTTCACTCGTCGTTTGACAACCGGATTTCTGAATCAAGCCGGCAACAAGTTGTGCTTGATCTTCGGGTCCATCGGCAACGTGGAGGTTGGCATCGTCAAACTTCAAGTCGGCTTCCGACCAATCCGATACGGCCCCCCCAGAGATTGGATGAACTGGAGCTGGAGGGTCCTCTCGTGGAACCACTCGGTCAATATCCACTCCCTTCTGGTCAAGAGCCTCTAAGAGTGCCGTGCGAGAGTGAAGACGATCTCCGTCAACCAGAACCACACGGTTGAATACACCTGGTTCAATGGACACTGCCCGAATCGCCCGAGACTGTTCCGTTGCGGGACACTGCATTCGCAGTGCATCCAACTTCTGTTGACGCGCCTCCTGCCAGGATACGAGTACATCCCAGGCTTCACGTTCCTTCCCACCACTCAACCCTTCGGGAATCTCGTCTCGGACGGTTGAGAAGTCCACCAAAGCCAGGCAGCATTCGTGATGAAGACGACCGAGCCGCTGGACCAATGATTCACGACTGCTCGTGGTCGCTGACTCGCCTTCGACCAAAGCTCGTAAATTTTCGGGCAACTCCGACCAAACCTGTGCATCAACAAGACTCAGCGTCACTGCATTGGCTGGGGTTCCGGTTGGAGGCACAAACAGGTCGGCCATTCGTCCCGGGGTGGTGATCTCTGGCGGGACCAGCAAGACGTTTTTCTGCTCCGCCGCATCAAGCAAATAGTGTTCAAAGAGTCGTCGAGCGCGCTGGGTAGGCAGCACGACCAGCGTGGACTCCAAATTCACTTCTTTTTGGACAACTTCTGCTCCGCCCACCAAGTGTTCGGCCAATCCCTTCAGGATCGGATGTGTTTTGATCGTCAACAATTGACTCGGCATGTTTGATCGTTATACGACCAGACGGCTCAGTCGTCGAACCAGATGTTCAAAAAAGAATCTATCTCTGACAAAACATGTCAGCAGGGTCCGAAGTTGGACAGGACTTGGAGAAGATCAGCAAAGTCAACCGTACCCTCCCCCGTTAGATCTTCAGGACACGCCTCACAGTTACCCCATCTGGAAAGCACCTGGACCACATCGGTGAACCCCACATCACCGTCACCATTCAAATCAGTGGGGCATAGCACCGGCACACTGGACGGATCACGAGGATCGCTCCCGGCCAGCCATTCGTCGTGGTTGAGGACACCATCACCATCACGATCCATCACCAATCGAACCGCATGCCCGGCCGGAGCCATGGTGACCACCGCCGTGGTGCCTTCCGGTCGATTCACCAACTCAGGGATGGTCATGGTCTGCCCTGCACCATCGAGCAAGATGATTTCACCCGAAAGGACCCCGCCGCGAGCTCGCCCGTCGATTTCGATCGTGGCCATCAACTCCACTCGTTCCGAGTTGGCGGCCGCCAATGACAAAGCACTTAACGTGGCCAACACTTCCGATGAAGCTTCGCCCGACCACGCCACTTGGCGGCCAACTCCAGCATGGGTGTCCAAGCCAGGATCAACCACATTGTCGAAGGGGTTGTCGGCGTCCCAACCCGGGAATTCCGAGCCCGAGAAGGCAAACATCAGGGCCAATACATCCGAAAGTCTTTGTGCGGTACCCAGATCAAACAATGGTTCGGCAAAAAACCGCACTAGGGTGTCCACGGACCCATCATGGAGGTACCCGAATCCTGAGGTGTTCTCCAAAGATTCCAAATCAAAACCAGTCTTCTTGTACATATTCCGTAACTGAGGAACTTTGAAGTGCCTTTGAGTGGAACCGTCCACACTGACAACAGCATGGTGGCGTTCTTGGTTTGGCCCCAGAGGAATAGGATCAACACCAGGTGGCGAAACCTGGATCACCCGGTCCGGCCCCATGCCCGTAGGTAGAGCATGGCAGGTCACGCAACTAAATGGATCATCAGTGATTTCTGAGGTGTAGATTTCTAGACCACGGAGCGCGTTGCCATTGGGCATCGCTGATCCCGCTGCTGCGTAACGGCCCGTAGCTGGGAATGGGATTTCCAAATCTATGGGCAAGGTGTTGTCGGCGTTTCGATAAGGATTCGGCGGGAATCGAACGGTGGTCAGGAAAGTTCGCATTTCACTCATGTCGATGGGGTTTAATGGTTCGTCGCCCCCAAGAAGCTCATGAAAAGCGCCATCGAAGGCTTCAATGGACAGCCGGTCACCGCGCCAGTGCAACGGTTCTTTTCCAATTAGATCCTGCATCGTCTGTGTGGTCATCGGACCCTTCATGGGGTGAAAGTCTGGGCAGTCCGGACCGAACTGATCCACCCCCATATTGCAATTGACCTCGATGGGCTGCATGGAGCCGCCCGGGTTCCCAAGATCCCAAGCCAAGCGGTCCATCCGAGAATCAATGTGACACGTCGCGCATGAGACTTCGCCTCGGGCCGAATGCAGATGGGTGTCGTACATGTGCGCACGACCCTGCTGAACTTCATCAGGGACTGGGTCAAAAAGTGAAACGACTGACACGACCTCGCGCTCCGCTCGGTCAACCACGGCCAACGTGCCTTCAAAATGGTTGTGAACGAACGCCGCTTCGTCGTTTAACGCCAAACCAGTTGATCCAAATCCAACCGGAATGGGATCACCAATTCTTTGTCCAAACGCGTCCACCACCAAGACGTTGTTGGACCCTTTGGACGCAATCCAGGCCTCCTCACCACTTGATGAGAACGCGATCGCTCGAGGATCCCCGACCGACTTGGCCCGCTCAGACGGGGGCAAGGTGTGAACGCCCTCGGTATGGGGGTTTAGATTGATAACCGTCGCTTCCGATCCCCATCGGGCCAAACGAACCTCGGCAAAAACCCCTTCAAGGACTGGCTCAAATCGAATCTCATTGAACGACTCAATGCCTATGGCCACCGGATCCCCGCTTTTCGGATGCACCGCCACTCCAGTGACCACCGACAAAGCCCCCCCGACATAGGAAACCTCGTTGTTGTTGAAGGTGTCGACCACCGCGAGGTCGTGGTCCAGAACATCCCAACCAGTAGGCCGACCGCTTCGCCAGGCTTGGGGTCCACTCACAAAGTCGGACCAATCGGTCCCGTTGTCATCAACCCAGCGCCCGTCTGACAGTCCACGAACAATCAATCCCACTCGGGGAGGCGTCGGTTGACCTGCCGGCCGGGGAGGTATGAACCCATTGCCTGCATTGGGCGGAGGGTTTTGCCCCCCATACGGGGTAGCAGCATCGGATACGACATTGGGAGGTGAACTTCCATTGAAATCTCCTCCGCCCGCAAGAACCGTAGTACGGTTGCCCGAGCACAAGAACGCGGCGTATACAAATTGCCCGCTGGGATCCACCGCCAATGCTTTGGGCTCTTCACCCCGAAGATCGATTCGGCCCGGCGCGGCATCAAGATTGTTGGGATCAAACACCAACAGACATTCATCGGTCGAGCACGAAACGTAAGCACGTGCTGGGCTACCCGCGAAGACAACATCACCGGGCTCGTCGAGCACCGGCAAGACCGCTGTGGTCACCCGACGATCCAGATCGATCACCGACACCGAATCGGACACATGGTTCACC
>MDTG01308224.1_pt1 | contig 10546 bp, 9 predicted proteins | sample 811421 | NCBI WGS metagenome assembly MDTG01 (sample SAMN05326645, study PRJNA326480) | marine metagenome | isolation source: seawater | place: Pacific Ocean: South East | collected 2011
CTCTTTAGGTTTACCCGTCAACGCCAACAGACGCCTCTGTAATAGTTTAGCGGAAGTTTTTGAATTCTATACAAATTTTTCGAGCCAGAGAGAAACCTTACCTTACGATATTGATGGCATCGTTTTGAAAGTAAACAATCTAAATCAGCAATCCTCGTTGAGTCACACCTCAAAGAGTCCGCGTTGGGCAATGGCTTACAAATTTGCGGCATACCAAGTTCGCACTAAATTAATCGACATCGACTTACAGGTAGGTAGGACTGGAACCATAACGCCCGTGGCAATACTTGATCCAGTTAAATTAGCTGGATCAACAATAAGCCGCGCAAGTCTCCATAATGCTGATGAAATTAGACGCAAAGACATACGTTTGGGAGACACAATCTTATTAGAAAAAGGAGGTGACGTCATACCGAAGGTCGTTTCCGTAGTAAACAAGCTTCGATTCAAAGATGCTAAAGAATACCAGTTCCCGAAAAATTGTCCCGTTTGTTCGAATCCTTTAAAGAAGGATAAAGACGAAACCGCGATCCGTTGCGAAAATCATCAATGTAATGCCCAATTAAAACGACGCATAGAACATTTTTCAGCACGCAACGCCATGGATATTGATGGCTTGGGTCCAGCAATAGTGGAACAACTCGTCGATTCAAAACAAATTCAAGATTTGGGTGATCTTTACAGTATAAATACTGAGGCAATGTGTAAATTGGACAGAATAGGCGATAGATCAGCAAACAATTTATTATCTGCAATTCGCGCGAGTCGTGAACAACCATTCGATCGTGTCCTCTTCGCACTAGGAATCAGATATGTAGGAAATACCGTAGCGAAAACGTTATCGAATCATTTTAGATCTATGGAAAACCTGAGGGATGCTTCCCTTGAGGAATTAGAATCAGTGTCTGAGATTGGACCTAAAATAGCAGCAAGTCTATACACAGCACTCAAAGAAAAATCAGTTATTATTTTGATTGAAAAACTAAAATCAGCTGGTTTACAGATGCAGATAAAGTTAATCGACAAAGCTAATCCAGATAAAGAAAAATCACTATTTTTCGGTGGAAAAAATATTGTCATAACGGGTTCATTTGAACGAATAAATCGTTCAAATGCTATAATCTTGATAGAACAAATGGGTGGTTCAGTAAAGCCCAGCGTTAGTAGTACAACAGACCTAGTTATATACGGGCAAAAACCAGGATCTAAGTTGCAAAAAGCCAACGAGAGGAACATCGAGACCTATGACGAAATAAAATTTCTACATAGACTAAAAGAATCAGGTTTCGACGTGTAATGATTAAAATTCTGTAATTAATCACTTCCTGTAACCTTAAAAGACTTACTCTGCTCTTCTATTATTTCAGCTCCAGCACGCCACGCATCTTTTCCATATTCGGTTGCCTTCGCTCCTAACTCTTGAGCTCGCGCACGCCACTCAACTAAAGCCTCATTGTGTGTCCAATACAAACCAATACCAAAGACAACAAAAAGCACAAATGCTAAACGTACTAGTAAGCGCATTAAACTAAATAAAAAAGACAACAAAAGGATTGCCAAAATAATTGCTATAAGCGGATGCGCTGTTAAGTATGCTTCAATGACATCATAAGATGGAATATCAGTCATATTGTCAAATCTCCAATCATAGAAAAGACATAAAAAAATCTACGAAGTTTAACAAACGAGTTTTCTTCACAAAGTATCAAAATCCCAGTCTGAGAGTGACATCATAGACTGTAAATCAACGTTGTCACCCACACCAAGTCCAGGACGTTGCAACGATGAAACACATATTATCCCTGATTCTACTTTCAAACCTATTATATCTTCCCTGTCTGAATATAAATCAGCGTTATCTCTTAGACATTCTTGGCGCTCAGGAATCGACAGATGATCCAATCCACGTACGTAATGATGGCCGTTACGTTCAATATTATTGACACCAAGTGCCGCCAAATGCACCAAATCTTGATGTAAGGGGACAATCGGCAGATTCATCAGATCCTCTCCCGTCAAAAAATATCTATCGGATACTTGAATTCGCACAAGTGCAGCGTTCGCAATACCCTTAATCAAACCTTTACAAGCTTTGGAGGATATGCCCACATACCCCAATGCAATAGCACGAACAAACGAATCAATAGAATCATCCGACTCATCTATTAACAGCGGTTTTTGCTCCGAAATTAACTTAATATCACTACCAAAATCATCATTTAACGCAACTCTACGGTCTAATGGTTGCTCGATATAAGAAATACGATCCCAAAGTGAAGGTAACTCTGACTTTATTTGCTTAACAAATTCTAAAAATTCAGCCATCCGAGTAAATTGTTCATTTCCATCTAAACTAAGCGAATAGTCTACTTCGCTGACTAACTCTGAAAATTCGCCCAACCTTTTCAAGTCCGCAAATAAATCTCCACATACTTTAACTTTAAAATTAGATAGATCCTGTTGTTGAATGTAGTCTTCCAATGTTTCCGGCAAACCATCATTTACATGTTCACTTTCAAATACATTTTCTGATCGTAGAGGATCTGACAAACCAACTGTATGGCGTATTTCAATACTCTGCAATGGGGATGTAGGTAAAAATTCATTAAACTTGAGACCTTCTAATTGAGGATGAAGTACACCTAATTGGATATCTAAAAGGTCTTCGGAAAGTAATTGGAAATAGCTTTTACTTAATGCCTTACCAATGCTGTCAATTAATGCTCTTTCCATCAGCGAACAGCCATGCGATGCCGTTAGACTATTTAGTCCTCGCGATCTACAATTAGTTATTGCATTGTTATAGCTGCGCAACCATAATGAAAATGGCGTTCTTTCAATAAGACTAGCTTTACAGAATTCATCCGCCGCAATCTCAGCAGATAAAATCAAATCATTCACGTTATCTCGATACGTTTTTTTAGGATCTTTGTCGAACCACTTAGGGGGCAATATGTCTGCAGAAAAACCCTCTGCTAAATTTCCATCGACGTTAGCTTTAATCTTTGTATGAAGAATTGGAACAGAAGTTAAATCCGCTGTGCCGTAGCGAAAAGGAAATCGAGTCATGACGTTACGCATATAGAAATCTACGCGTTGAATATTGACTCTAATACTCATCAAGCACCCATATCGAGCAAGACACTCATATCCCATTCATTAAGAGGTGTCATAGAGGAGATATCGACAGCTCCATCTACACCCAAACCCGGAATATTTAACGATCTGATATCTATTGAACCATCTACTATATTAAGAGACAATAAGTCCTGATTTTCAGTATAAAGCTCGGCGTGTCTCCGACGACAGATCTCTCGTTCTTTTTCAGATAGGTGATCTAAGCCACGTATATAATGATGTCCGTTGCGCTCTAAATGCGTTAAGCCAAGTGCGGCAACATGAACTAGATCTTGGTGTAAAGACACAATGGGGATATTGGTAAGATCTTCTGCGCTAATAAAAAGAGGAAAATTTGGATCACTTTTATATTTCGCCAAACCAGCATTTGCTATAGCCTTAATTAGACCTTTGCAAGCCTTTGAAGAGACTCCTCTATATCCCAAATCAATTGCAATTTTAAAAGTATCCAAATTTCCGTCAGATTCGTCGATCAGCAGAGGTAGCATACTGGCAGCACGTCCGATATCGTCTGAAGCATCGGTATCCAATGCCACTGCCCGATCTAATGGTTGCTCAACATAGATTATGCGACTGAACAAATTTGGAAGATCTTTCTTTATTCTCTCTAATAGTCCAACCAAGGAGCCAACATCATCATACTGCTCATTACCATCAATTGTTATAAAATAATTCTGACAATATTTATCCAGCAAAATATGAATGTCGTGAAGTCGTTCAAAATCTCCATGCGGGTCCCCACCGATTTTCACCTTAAAAAATCTTATACCTTGTTGGCGGATATACGATTCTAAAGATTGAGGAAGGCCGTCAGATATTCGAAACTCTTCTCGTATATCTTCATCTCTCAGCGGGTCAACCAACCCTACCGTATGCCGGATCTGCAAAATCTCAAGTGGTGACTCCGCAATCACGTCTTGAACAGTCATAGAATCCAGCTCATTATGTATCGCCCCAAGCTCAACACCTAAGACATTGTGAATTAACATTTCGTGATAATTGAGGCCCGTATAAATCCCGACACAATCAATTAATGCACGCTCCAAAAGAGAAGGGCCATTGCTCCCCATAAGGTCATTTATCGAATTCGCCTTAGACCAAGCTTTAGCCGCAATGTATCCTTGCCTCCACAGATTAAAAACAGAAATAGGTCGGCTTCCGATATCCTTAAATATAGAAGCAGCATTCTGAGCAACAGCTAACAACTCATCCAAACACTGTGCATAAGATTTGTCGTCAGATTTCTCAAACCACTTCGGGGCAATCATGTCTGCAGACCATCCTTCAACTCGCCGGCCGTTGCCAACTTCAATCTCCATCCGCACATGTAAAACAGCCGAAGCCGTAAGGGTAGTAGAGCCAAATCGAAAAGGCATTCGCATTGGTGCATTACAAACAAAAAAATCGATTGAGCAAATAGTTACCATCGGTATGTTCATGCTCTCACCTCACAAATACATTTAAGGTTATTATCGTCATAGAACCGGAAGCGAATCCAATTATTGAGATACCGTTTAACGAGCGAAACATCAATACGAAATTTTTTCTTTTGCAAATTCGAGTTGTTTCCGGACTGCTTCAGGTCCTGTTCCACCACTGATATTCCTTTGAGAAAGAGATTTTCTCAGGTCGAGAAGCTTTAGTGTTTCAGAGGAAAACCTATCACTAAATTTCAATAATTGATCTAGTGTTAATTCGGTCAGATTGTGTCCTTTATCAAGCGTATCTCTTACCAAACGGCCCACAATGTGATGAGCCTCTCTGAATGGCAATCCTTTGTTTACTAAATCATCCGCAAGATCCGTAGCTAGTGCATTTGAATCTACGTTAGACTCCATCTGTTCGGTACAAATTGTCATGGTTGACCAAACACCCGTAAATACCTGTAAGCAAATATCAACTGTATCAAGCGCGTCAAAGACAGGCTCCTTATCCTCTTGCATGTCTTTTGAATATGTCATTGGTATGCCCTTCATCATTGTCAACATAGCAACAAGGTCACCATATACTCTTCCGGTCTTTCCCCTGATTAATTCCAGTGAATCAGGATTCTTTTTTTGAGGCATCATACTAGATCCTGTTGAAAATTCATCAGACAACTCAATAAATGAAAATTCGGCAGAAGACCAATTAATCAAGTCCTCACAAAACCTACTCAAATGCATCATCAAAATAGATAATACTGAAATAGTTTCAATCAAATAATCACGGTCACTAACCGCATCAATACTGTTGTAAGTCTCTCTCGAAAAACCCATTTCATCACATAAAAATTTTCGATCAATCGGAAAAGTGCTCCCTGCCAATGCACCAGAGCCTAAAGGCATTACATCTGCACGCTTCAACATGTCATTTAATCTGTCGTAATCGCGATCTAACATCCAGAATAATGATAATGTATAGTGAGCAAATAAAATTGGTTGGGCTTGTTGCAAATGCGTATAACCTGGCAAGATCACGTCTATGTGCTGTTCAGCTGAATTAACAAGGACATGCTGAAGATCAATTATTCTCTTTTTCAAAGAAGAGACGTAGTCGCGTAAATACAAACGTTCGTCCAGATTAACTTGATCATTTCTACTTCGACCAGAATGAATTTTTCCGCCAATTGGACCGACAATTTCCGTCAGTCTGTGTTCAACAGCCATGTGGATATCCTCTAAAGAATCAGGTAAATCTACACATGGTTCGGAAAACTCTCTCTGTATTTGACGCAAACCATCTATAATTAGAATCCGCTCGGACTCTTCAATAACCCCGGCTTTCTCTAATGCCTTGGCATACGCAATATTTCCTTGAATATCGAACTCAAGCATCCTCTTATCAAAACGAATTGATGCATTAAAACGTTCCATAAGAAAGTCAGTATTGGCCACAAATCTGCCCCCCCAAGCCTTTTCGCGAACTTCCAAATTCTTCTCTTTTTTTCCCATTATTCGCCTTGCGTTAAAATCTCATCAAACACATCAATAACTTCGTCGATTCGGTTTTTTTCGATCACCAATGGCGGTAGAAAGCGAACCACATTCGCTCCAGCAGTAGCAATTAATATTTCACGGTCGCGAAAGGGTCTAAGAAAATCAGCCGCAGGCTTCTCAGTTACAGCCCCAAGAATCAAACCTCTTCCACGAATCTCCTTGACCTGAGTTGGGAAACGTTCCTTAATTTTCTCCAATCGCTCAAGAAAATAACAACCCTTTTCCTGAACCTTTGCAAGAAAATTAGGTTCTAATAATTTTTGCAAAACTGCAACTGCTGCCGCACAGGCAACCGGATTAGCTCCGAATGTCGCTGCGTGATCACCCGCACTAATAGTATCCGCAACGTGTTGACGCATTAACGTCACCCCTATCGGCAATCCACCCCCTAAAGCTTTAGCCAAAGTCATTACATCAGGTTGAATTCCATATTCCTCATGAGCCCACAATGGACCCGTCCGCCCACATCCAACTTGAATTTCATCAAATACTAAGAGCATATTGCGCTCATCACACAACTCACGTAATTCCTTTAGAAAGTCCTTGGACGCTACGTGAATACCACCTTCAGCCTGGATAGGTTCAACAAGAATAGCACAAGTCTCCTCCGTAACCTTGTCCTTAACAGATTCAATGTCATTAAATCTTGCAAAATCAACCCCAGGAAGCAGTGGCTCAAAACCCTTATGATATTTGGGCTGTCCTGTCGTTGAAATAGACCCATAAGTTCGTCCATGAAATGAATTATTAAACGCCAAAAACCTATTCTTGGGCTTTTCGTTTATAGTGTTCCCCCATTTGCGGGAAAATTTAAGAGCTGCCTCCCATGACTCAGTACCACTATTGCAAAAGAAAATTCGGTCACAGAAGGAATTTTCCACAAGTAATTGAGCTAATTTTACTGATGGAATAGTGTGATATAGATTTGAGACATGAGTAAGCATATCCACCTGTTCTCCGATTGCTTTAACGACATCATAGTCTCCATGTCCTAGTGCGTTGACGGCTAAACCGCTAACAAAATCGAGATAACGGTTTCCATCAGTATCAAATAGATATGCGCCATTTCCCCTCTCCAATACAAACTCAGGTCGACCGTAAGTCTGCAAAATATATTTTTTTTCGGCTTCAATAATTTCTTCAGTACGCATATTCAGTAGTCTCCTATTCTATTATCTCGGTCCCTATGCCTTCACGAGTAAATATTTCCAAAAGCATGGAATGTGGCACACCACCACCGACAATATGAGTCTTCAAAACACCTGATTCGACAGCATTTACGCACGCATGAATCTTAGGTATCATACCGCCACTAATTATTCCATTTTCCAATAATTTTTTCACTTCGTTTACACGCACAGTTGACAAAAGCGTTTCAGGTTCATCATGAGAGTGAAGAATTCCAATAACGTCCGTTAAAAAAACCAATTTTTCAGCTGACAAGGCCGCCGCGAACTCACCTGCTGCAGTATCAGCATTTACATTAAAGCTATCTCCCTTGGGTCCACAACCAATCGGAGCAATAACTGGAATGAATCCCTGATCGAAAAGACCGAGCAAAGGGTTTATATCAATGGAATCTACATCTCCGACAAAACCAATATCTACGTTGCCATCAGGAGTTGATGCGAAGTGTTTACTAACACTCATAATACCATAATCCTTTGCTGATAGGCCCATTGCCCTACCGCCCAGATCTTCAATTTCTCTAACTATGTCAGCATTAACCTTATTAACAAGAACATTTTCGACAACCTTCATTGTTTCGTCATCGGTAATACGCAACCCATTAACACGTCGCGTTTCAATTCCATCCTTTCTCAATTGTTTATTAATGGCAGGCCCCCCACCATGAACAATTACTGGACGCATTCCCACGCTAGACAAAAATACAATGTCTTTCAAAACAGTGTCTTTATCGGCACCATCTTTTATTGTGCTACCACCATATTTTACGACGATAATCTTTTCCCGAAAATACTGTATATAAGGTAATGCTTCGATAAGTGTTGCAGCTTTTTCAATATATCTCTCTAATGGCTTCATTTTTTTCGATCCTCCTCACATAAGCTTAACAAATCGATAAGTAAACCTTTCGCATCAGTTTCCGATCTAGTCGCAACAAAAACTGTATTCTCGCCTGCCAGAGTTCCAACAACCGATTCCCAATTTATTCTATCTATAGATTCGCAAATACTTTGCGCATAGCCCGAACGTGTCTTTAGGACAACAATACTCGACGCTTGTTCAACATGAAACAAATTATCTGTAAATTCTCTTTTTAATTGTACTGCCAAAGTAGGTGAAGGGATTTCTTCTTCATTATAAATAGTGTAACGGAAACCTCCGTCCATCTTGGGTACTCTGAGCACTCCCAATTCTCTGAGGTCATTAGACAAGGTAGCTTGACTTACACGAATATTTTTTTCTTGCAATGCCGTAGACAATTGTTGATGTGTACCGATTGTCCGCTCGATCAAAAGGTCACGAATACAAGTATGCCGAAAATTTTTATTATGCATATTATTTTAATATTTATCAGTTATATACTGATAAATATCACATTAAAACAAACTACGTCAACAATAATCTTCCATATACAAAGTGACCGAGAATTTTACTGCTTAGGAGCAAGTAATTCGAACAACCGCTGTTTCAATTCTTCACTCGCAATTCCTCGAATTAATTCTCCGCCTACAGCTAAAGAGATAGTGCTCGTTTCTTCAGATATTACTATTATCACAGCATCGGACTCCTGAGATAATCCCAACGCTGCTCTATGACGAGTACCTAATCTATCATCTTCGACTTCCTCTGCTAAAGGAAGGGTACAACGTGCGGCCAACAATAATTCGCCTTGAAGTATAACTGCTTGATCATGTAATGGAGTACGTGGATTAAAAATAGTAATGAGCAAATCATCAGATAATCTAGCATGTAATTCAACACCGGTATCAACAATTGCTCCCAACGAACCTTGTCGTGCTAGGACAATTAACGCTCCATATCCTTGCGCAGCTAATTGAATTGCTCCTGAAACCACCATATCTATAAATTTTGGTGGTTCTGGCTTATAAAACCATCTAAGTAAAGGGCTTTGTCCTAAAATTAAAAGAACACGACGTAATTCGGACTGAAACAGAACAACAAGAAGAATAAGTAAGATTGATCTTAACTGCTCCAATAACCAAGCTAACGCATTCATTTGCAACCATGGTGCGGCCATAGCTACCACCACCAATAACAATAAACCAACAAGCATTGGCCCTGCTCGAGTACCCTTTATTAAAATAAACATGCGATAAAGAATGAGGGAGACAATTACAATATCAAATATTGAAAGTAATGAAACAGGGATAAATCCAAATAATTCAAACAAGACCAGACCGTCTCTCAACACTTTTTCTCGCACCCTGATCCTAAAACTGCGTCGACCATTTTAAGAACCCGAAAGGTTGACTCCACATCATGAACTCTGATAAGTTGAGCACCTGAAAGTCGAGCTAAAACAGCCAATGCTAAACTACCCTCTAGTCCTTCCTCTTTTGATAAGTTCAACGTCTTCCAAATAAATGACTTTCTGGAAGCTCCTACTAAAACAGGATATCCCAGATTCACAAATTTCTTCAACTCGCGCATCAATAATAAGTTTTCATCAATAGACTTCCCAAAGCCTAAACCAGGATCAATTGCTAATGATTTTATATTTTGCTTGTTGGCGTACTCAATCCTATTGGCCAGGTAGCCAATTATTTTATTCGCAAATTCTCTATTTACGTCTCTTTTCTCAGGCCTTACCAAATGTCCAGAGCGATGCATTAATATGACGGGAGCCTGTGAAGAAGCAGCCAGTTCTACCATACGAGGATCCTCTAAGGCACTTATGTCATTAATAATATCTACGCCTGCATCTATAGCCTCAGATGCCACCTCGTATTTGACGGTATCAATTGATAGAGGGACGGATGTCTGGCGTCTTAGAGCAGTAATAACAGGTAAAACTCGCCTGATTTCTTCGGCAACGTCAATTTTCAACACATTACCATATAACGGTGGCCGAGTTGATTCTCCACCGATATCTATTATATCAGCTCCTTCATCAACCATCTTTAGTCCGCGCTCTATTGCTGCACTCGTGTTGCAATAGCTGTCGTAAAAAGAATCTGGAGTTACATTGAGTATTCCCATAATCCGAGTTCCAGATCTAAAATCCAAACTATTAGATCTAAACTGCCATTTCAACGCCTCTGATTGCATTATTTTTCCGTTTCATGCAAAAAGACAAAATAAAATCCATTTGTTCTAATCATTTTTCTCATCACTGTCGAGCACACCGCCATCAAGCAATATATCTAGATCGCTGTCATCTAAAACCTCAAATTTCAATAACGCTTTCGCAATTATATGTAGATCCTCAATTCTACTATTCA
>MDTG01308985.1_pt1 | contig 10546 bp, 7 predicted proteins | sample 811421 | NCBI WGS metagenome assembly MDTG01 (sample SAMN05326645, study PRJNA326480) | marine metagenome | isolation source: seawater | place: Pacific Ocean: South East | collected 2011
CCCGAGGGCGAAGTGGAAGGAGTGGTAGATGCGCCCCTCGCCGAGCGCGCCGCCGTGGTGCCGCGTGGCCGAGTGGAGGCGCCCCGCCCGGTAGAAGACGGCGCGGTTGTAGACGTGACCGATGCGGTCGATCTCCTCCCAGGCGCTCCGGTCCTCGGCGTCCGCGACGATCGCCTCCTCGAGGGCCTCGACGCTCGTCTCGAGCGCCGCCGCGTCGTCCGCCGTGGGGCGCTCGCTCAGCCCGGTCGCGCGGTGGCGCCAGAGGGAGGTGCCGCAGTCGGGGGGCAGGCCCGGCGTGAGGTAGACCAGCATGGTCACGAAGTCCTCGGGTTCGTCCCAATGGATGCCCGGCACCTCCGCGCGCTCCCCCTCGTCGAAGGCCAGGAAGAAGACGCCGTTGGCGCCCCGCGGCTCGCTCGCGCGCTCCCAGGCCTCGAGGTGGCGGCCGAGCGTCTCCTCGATGCGCTCGCGCACGCCGTCCGGGTGGAGGGGCGGGGAGCGAAAGCCCGTGAGCCCCTCCGGCTCCGTGTACTCGAGGGCGAGCGCCCGCTCTCGCAGCGCGTCCGGGTCCGGGTAGAAGTCGTCGACGATCAAGAGCTGATCGAGATCCATGTCCCCCGATCATACACACGCCGCGCCAACACCCCCCGTGCCCCTGCCCATGCCGGTGGACGACGCGGCGAGGCGATCCCTCCCTACGGTCGGGATGCTCTCCGCTCTCCGCCGTCCGCCGTCCGTGCTGACGCCTGCGTCCACGGCCCATGCCGCGTCCGCGGAGACGACGGGCAGTGGCGTGCACGCGCTGCCGCTCCCCCGTCGACGGTGCCGTGGACGGCGCGCCCCCGAGCTGGCGCGCCGGCAGGTCGAGCGGACCGGACCGCCCGCGCGCCCCCTACTTCTCCGCGTCCCGCTCCGCCTCCCAGGGGATCGGGTAGGCGTACTGCGTCATGGGCCGCGAGGGCTTCGACTGCAGCTCGAGCTCCTCCACCAGGAGCGCCGGCGAGATCGTGCTCACGGGCACGTAGCCGGACTCGGCGCCGCAGTAGGCGTTGTCCACCTCGCGCCGCTCGCTCGCCGCGACGATCCCGCGGATCGCGTTCAGGGGCGTCCCGACGAAGTCGACCCCGCGCACCAGCTCCTGGCGCCCGTCCGGATACACGCGCGCCGCCAGATCGATCTCCCCGAGGAACGCCTGGAAGTCGTAGGCCTCGGTCGTCGTCTCGCCGCCGAAGGCCTCGAGGATGCGGATGCCGTAGGGCACGCCCTGCTCGCGGATCTCCTCCAGGAAGCGCTCGAAGAGCGCCTCCTCCGAGAGCCCCGCGTCCGCCTCCACCACGGTCACGCCCATGCGGCTGATCGGCCGCGCGTGGTGCGCGCTCCGCCCGTGCCCGTTGGACTGGTGCCCCTTCTCCACCGGCGTCCGCGAGGTCAGAAAGCCCCGCAGCACCCCGTCGGTCACGAGATCCGCCCGCGCCGCCGGCATGCCCTCGTCGTCGTAGGCGTAGCTCCCGACGAGCGACTGCCCCTCGAACTCGCTGAGCGTCGGGTCGTCCCAGATCGAGAGCCCGGGCGGCAGCACCTCCTGCCCGCGCGCGTCGCGGAAGGTCTGCCCCTCGCCGTCCGAGAGCAGCCGGCTCCCCTCGAGCCGATGGCCGACCGCCTCGTGGATGAGCAGCCCCGCCGGCCGCGGGTCGAGCAGCACGGGCCCGGAGAAGGAGCGGAGCTGCGGCGCCGCCGTGAGCCGCTCGGCGCGCCGGTGGAGCTTGCCGATCCAGCGGCGCACCTCCTTCAGGGAGGGCAGCTCGGCCTCGTCCCGCACGAACCAGCTCTTGGTCTGCGGGAAGACCAGGCCCTTCTCCGAGAGGTACCAGACGTAGAGCTCGACCGTGCGATAGGGCGTGCACTGCACGACGAGCGAGCCGTCCGAGTCGACGAAGACGCGGATGGCGTTGGTGGCGTCGACCCGCACGTGACCGTCGCGGAAGAGCGGGTAGCGCTTGAGCGACGCGCTCGCCTTGAGCACGAAGTCGCGCCACTTCTCCCGGTCGAGGGGGGCGAGCGAGGTCCAGCGGACGTCCTCGCGCGGCGCGCGCTTCTCGAAGGCGCCCAGGCTGCGGTGCTGGTCGAGGAAGTTCAGCTCGACGGCCTTCTTGTGGAGCAGGTCGTCGATGGCCTCGCGGTACTTGGCCTCCGTCAGGCGCCAGAGGCCGTAGCGGAGGCCGTCGGTAGCGCCGCCGAAGGGGAGGCGCACGAGGTCGTAGGACTCGAGGTCCGTCGAGTAGTCGCGGAGGCCGCCGCCGCGCACCTGATCACGGCGCCAGGAGCCGACGCGCACGTCGCAGAGGTCCGTGCGGCGCACCTCGTGCTGGTCGAGGGTGAGGGCGCCGTACTTGGCGGCGATGTGCCACTCCTCGTCGTGCCGGAGCAGGTGCGAGAGGAAGTAGGGGCGCGGATGCCCGGGGATGCGCATGGTCTGCATCGCGCGCTCGGTCTCCTCGCGGAGCACGCGCGCGAGGCGCAGGGTGGAGCGTCGGTCCAAGTGTTCGGGTCCTCCAGCCGGCGCCGCGCGCCGGGCTCTCGAAAGGGCCGCGGAAGGTAGCAGGCCCGCGCCGCCCCCGCACCGCCCGGGGCACCGGGCCCGGCGCGACCTTCAGAGGAGCGCGAGGAGCTCGTCGGGTGCCTCGAGCACGTGGTCCGCGCCCGCCTCCGCGAGCACCTCGCCCCGGAACCCCCAGCGCGCGCCGACGGCGATCATCCCCGCGTTCCGCGCCGTCGCGACGTCGACCTCCGTGTCGCCGACGTAGAGGCAGTCGGAGGCCGCGACGCCGAGCGCGCCGAGGGCCTGACGGGGGCCGGCCGGGTCGGGCTTCTTCGGTACCCCCTCGCGCGCGCCGAGCACGATCTTCCAGGGCACCGCCGGGAAGAGCTGGCTGACGACCCGCTCGGTCATGGCGTGCGGCTTGTTGCTGAGGACGCCGAGCGGCACGCCGCGCCCCTCGAGCGCCGTCAGCAGCGCGCGCACGCCCGGGTAGGGCTTCGTCTCGACGACCAGGTGTGCCAGGTAGCGCGCGCGGAACGCCGCGAGGTGCCGCTCCGCCTCCCCGCGGGCCGCCTCCGGGAGCGCCTTCTCGACCAGGGTCTTCGCCCCCCAGCCGATGAAACCGCGGTAGGCCGCCTCGTCGTGCGTCGGGAAGCCCGCCTGCCGGAGCACGTGGTTCATGGCCGCGACGATGTCCGCCAGCGTGTCCACCAGCGTCCCGTCCAGATCGAAGAGCACGCCCCGCATTCGGCGAGCCTAGCGCAGCGAGCGGAAATAGCGACGGGCGCCCCCCTGGAGGAGGCGCCCGTCAATTCGTGGATGGATGGATGGATGGAGTGAAACGGACCACACCGCCGAGGCGGCGCGATGCTCTTCGTCAGAGCGGGCTGGGCCGCTCGGGGAGGCCCGGCTCGCGGCGCACCGGATCCGGCACGCTCACCTCTTCGCCGCCGAGCTCGGACGGGCGCTGAGGCAGACCGGGCGGGATGGCCTGGACCGAGCCGGGGAGCGCGGGCGGCGCGTCGAGCACCTCCGGCCCCTCGGGACGCGCGGCCTCCATCGGCGCCTCCGGGGACGCCTCGCAGGTCGGGTCGTCCATCTGGCTCAGGTACGCCGCGCAGCGCCCCTGGAGGCAGAGGCAGCGACCGCCGCAGTCGAGCGTGCCCTCCTGGCAGTCGGCCGTGCAGGCCACGTCGTCGCAGCTCGGGGCCGCCCCCGCCGCCGTGCAGGCCGAGGCGTGGCAGCACTCGGCGGGCACGCAGTCGGCGTCGGTCTCGCAGACCTGGTCGCTCATCACGACGTCCGCGGAGATGGGATCGCAGGGTCGGTCGACGACCACCGAGAGCGTGGTCGTCTGCTCCCCCGCCGAGAGCGTCAGCTCGGTCACGCCGGGCCGCTGCGGGCGGATGTGCAGGATCTCCCCGGCAAGGCTCGAGAGCCCGCCCTCGCCGTGCAGCCCGGGCGGTACCAGCGCGGCGATCTCCGCGTCGGCGATGCGCGCCGTGATCCCGCGGCTCGCGTGCATGACGTGGCCGCTCGCGTCCTGCGCCTCGAGGCGGAGGAGGATCGACTGGCCCATGCGCACGCGCAGCTCGTCCAGCGTGCCGTCGACGCTCGCGGCCTCGACGCCGGGCTGGCTCCGCAGCCGGTCGAGCACCGCGTCGAGGATGAGCTCCGGCGGGAGCTCGATCACCGGGTTCTGCGTGATGATCACGTCGATGAGCCCGTCGTTCACGGGCGGCAGCGCGGGCGTCGCGACGACCTGGGAGACCGTGCCGACCTGCATCTGCACCGCGTCGAGGACCTCGCCGTGCGAGCGCACGCGGAGCGTGGCCTCTCCGGGCGAGAGGGCGCGGACGACCAGCATGGGCCGCGCCGGAAGGAGTTCCCCCGCCTCGCAGCTCGTGCCCGCCCCCATCGGCGAGCAGGTGGCGCCGGCGCAGCAGAGGGCCGTGTTCTCGATCCACGCCGCGAGGACGCCCGGATCGCTGCTCTCCGCCGTGACGCCGGTCAGATCGACGTCCGCGCGGAGCTCGATGCGCTCCTCCGTGCCCGGCGGCAGCGCCGCCGAGAGGTCGCAGCCCTCGGCGCAGGTATGGCCCGTGCGAAGCGCGAACTCGATCGTCTCGTTCGACCCGCTCGTCGACTCCGCGCAGCCGCTACAGCCGGTCACGACGCCGCAGCTGAGCGCGGCCAGGACGACAGTGAAAGTGTGCTTCCCCCACATGATGCTCTCCTCTCTCGAGGGAAAGCTCAGCAAGACCCTTGCCACCCGAGAGCCCCCGCCCATCACGGCCCATCCGCCACCCATGCCCCCCAAACGCGCGAACGCGCTGCGCCCGGCACCCCCCGACGCGACAGCCTTGCGCATCCCCTGATGACGCACGCCCACGTCCCCATCACCGGCCTCGCCGGTTCCGCTCAGGCAGCCGCAAAGACGAGCGCAGCACGCGAAGAAGTCACCCGGCCGCGAAGGCAGCGCAGCGGCCACGACAGCGGCGAGCTCACCCGCCCGCCCAGGCGAGCGCTCCGGCCGCGAAGCGGCGAAGTCACCCCACTACGAAGGGGAGCGCTCCGGCCGCGACAGCGGCAAAGTCACCGCACCGTCGAGGGCAACGCAGCGACCGCGACGACGGCAAAGTCACCACACCGTCCGGGGGGCGCAGCGACCGCGACGGCGGCAAAGTCACCGCACCGCCCGGGGGGCGCAGCGGCCGCGAAGGCGGCAAAGTCACCGCACCGTCCGGGGGGGCGCTCCGGCCGCGTGAGCGGCGAAGCCCCGCCGCTGCGAAGAGGGGAGCGTTCCGGCCGCGGAGCGGCGAAGTCACGCGTCTGCGAAGGGGAGCGCCCCCATCTCCGCCCCGTAGCTCGGCCCCACGGAGCCGAGTTCGTGTGTGTTCGAAGAACCGACCCGTGTGACGCCGCCGAAGGCGGCGCCGAGCGGCCCACGGCCGCGCTGGTAAGCCAAATAGCGAGCGCCAGCGAGCGCAACATCAGTCGAAGACGGCGTCCGCGAAGCGCTCGTTCACCGCCATCGCCAGCCCCACCGACACGACCAGCCCGATCGTCACGTAGAGCAGGTCCTTGCCCATCAGCTTCAGCGCGTGCTTCCGGCCGTGGCCCGCGACGTGCCGCAGGCTCATGGCGATCTCGCGCCCGGCGAGGAGCCCGATGAAGACCCACGTCGTGCTCATGGGCACCTTCGAGTGGACCTTGAAGACGTAGAGGATGATCGCGTAGACGAAGTCGATCACCGTCGCCGAGCGCACGTCCTCGACGCTCGACTTCTCGTCGACGACCTTCTGCACGCGCGCGCCGCCGAACTTGAAGAGCAGGCCGAGCCCGACGAAGACCACCCCCGCGAAGCCGGCGAGCTCCAGCACGCTCAGCTGCCGTGGCAGGTAGATCGCGATGTTCGCCGCGTCCTGCATCACCCAGACGCTCCAGAGCGCGCCCGAGCTGACCCACTGGAAGACCCGCCAGCCGGGGTGCGGCTCCCCGGCCTTCTCGAAGCGCGCCAGCGCCTTGCTCACGGCGAGCCACACCAAGATGGCCACCACGAAGGCCACGCCATAGCCGGCCACGCTCTTCGTCAGCACCTTGCCGATGCCCGAGGGCTCGGTCGCGAAGCAGCTCAGGAGCAGCAGGCTCGTGCTGACCGGCATGCGCATGCGCGTCAGCACCATCAGCACGAGCGGCGCGGCCACCTGCAGATAGCTGAACGAGGTCGGCGCCTCGGAGAAGCCCTTGGCCGCGAGCCGCTGGTGCGTGACGTCGCCGTCGTAGGCCCACCAGGACCAGCCGACGGTCAGGAGGAAGATGCCCCCGATGTAGATCCAGAGGGTCCACCAGGGCTTGCCGCGGTTCGACGCGATGAACGTGCCGATGGTCTGGATGCTGTCGTTCGCGACGGCCGAGTAGCCGGCCAGCGCGAAGCCCACCCAGGCAGCGAGCGTCGGGTCCTCGTAGACGAAGCCGACGGCGAAGAAGCCGAGGCTGATGAGCGCGAAGAAGAGGGACTCCTGGCGAACCAGGGTGACGAAGAAGCCCTCCTCGGCCTGCGGCGACGACTCGCCCATGCCCCGCGAACCGGGGGAAGGAACGGTGCCTTCGGAGGGGACGCTCACGCGCCGGCAGTATGAGGGGGAGGTCCGGGACCACCCGCAACCGGATGGTGTCCGTCGTGTGACGGGGGCGTTACGGCGCCTTGGGGAGCGGGGCGTCGGGCGCCACGACGCGCGCCAGCCGGACGGTGAAGGTCGTCCCCTCGTCGTCACGGCTCCGGGCCTTCACCTCGGCGCCCATCTGCGCGCAGAGGTGCTTGACGATGGCGAGACCGAGCCCCGTGCCCCCGACGTCGCGCGAGCGGCCCACGTCGATCCGGTAGAAGCGCTCGAAGATGCGCTCGAGGTGGTGCGGCGGGATCGCGGCGCCGGGGTTGTTCACCTCGAGGAGCACGTCCTCGTCCTTCGCGCGCACCCGCACGTGCACGCTGGTCCCCTCGGGCGTGTACTTGATGGCGTTGTCGACGAGGTTGATGAGCACCTGGTCGAGGGCCCGCTCGTGCGCCTGCACCCGCAGCGGCTCCGCCGGCGGCTCGAAGACCAGCTGCACGCCGCGTCCCTCCGCCTTGGAGGCCAGCCCACGCACCACCTCGACCACGACGGCCTCGACGTCGACCTCCTCGAGCTCGAGCCGGTGCTCGGGCGACTCGGCCTTCGCCAGCGCCGCCAGGTCCGCGACCAGCGCCTGGAGGCGCAGCGTGTGCTTGAGGATCACGTCGAGGAAGCGCCGCGCCGCCTCCGGATCGTCGACGACGCCGTCCTTCAGGGTCTCGGCGAAGCCCCGGATCGCCGTCAGCGGCGTCCGCAGCTCGTGGCTCGCGTTGGCGACGAAGTCGCGGCGGATGCGGTCGGCCGCGCGGAGCTCGGTCACGTCGTGGAGCACCGTCACGACGCCCGCGCCCTCCTGGAGCGGCGCCACGTGACCGCTGAAGGAGCGGAGCTCTTCGTCGAGCTGGATCTCGAAGGCGACGGCCCGCGCCTCGCCGCGGCGGGCGGCGCGCACGGCCTCGTGGAGCTCCGGGCTGCGCAGCGCCTCCATCGGCGTCCGCCCGATCGCCGCCCCCTCGATGAGCCGGTCGAAGGCGTCGTTCGTCTGCTCGATGCGGCCGAGCGAGTCGGTGACGAAGACGGCCTCGATCATCGAGTTGAGCACGGTGCGCAGCCGATCCTGCTCGGTGCGGAGCCGGTCGATGCGCTCGGCGAGCTGGTCGGCCATGCGGTCGAGCGCCCGCCCGATGGCTCCGAGCTCGTCGTCGCGCGTGCTCCGGGCGCGGGCCGAGAGGTCGCCGGCGGCGAGGGAGTCGGCGACGGCCGTGAGCTCCCGGGCCGGGGCGACGAAGGTCCGCGTGAGCACGGTGGTGAGGAAGAGGGCGACCACGGCGGCCATCACGCCGGCCAGGAGGAGCAGCTCGCGGACGCTCGAGCGGACGCGCTCGGTGACCGCCGTCGACTGGGTGGCCTGGATGACGAGCGCGCCCTCCTGCGCGAAGATCACGTGCTCGCCGAACTCGCTCCGCGGCACGGGCTGCCCGGCCCGGAAGGCCGCGAGGGACTCGGCGTGGACCGGCGCCGCGGAGCGCTGGGAGTCGTCGAGGCCCGTGTCGCCGACGACCTCGTCGCCCTCGAGGAGCGTGAGCCGCGTCCCGGTGAGCGCGCCGACCTCGTCGGCCACGGCGTCCGGCTCGACGCCGGCGCGGAGCCGGTCGCGGGCGCGAGCCACGGCGTCGCTCAGGGTCTGGTGCGCGAGCTCTCCGAGGCGGTACTCGACGAGCGGATCCTCCAGGAGGAGGAGCGCGAGGATCAGCGCGCCGATCGCGGTGACGACCGCGCTGATGACGTTGCGTCGGAGCCCGCCGGTGGGAGTCACGGCTGGGGGAGCCTACCGCCTCGGGGCGCAGGTGCGGGAACGCGTTCTGCGGTCACGGCGGCGTGGAGGGCGGAGGCGATCGGTGGGCGGGGGCGATCGGTGGGCGGGGGGCCGTCCCGTGCCAGCGTGCGGCCGGGGAGGACCGGCGAGTCGGCGAGGATCGGCGGCGCGCGGGAGGGTCAGTTGGCGTCGGAGCGCATGCGGTAGCCGACGCCCCGCACGGTCTCGATGAACTTCGAGGCGACGCCGAGCTTCTCGCGGAGGCGCTTGACGTGCGTGTCGACGGTGCGCGTCTCGATGCCGGGCGCGTAGCCCCAGACCCGCTCGAGGAGCGCGTTGCGGGACTGCACGCGCCCGCGGCGCTTGGCGAGGTCGAGCAGCAGGCGGAACTCGAGGGCCGTGAGGCTGATCTCCTCGTCCTCGACCTTCACCCGGTGCCCCGGCACGTCGATGGTGAGCTCCCCGACCGAGAGGGTCTGCGGGCCCTCCTCGTCCTGGCCGCCCATGCGCCGGAGGATGGCCTCGATGCGGAGCAGGAGCTCGCGCGGCGAGAAGGGCTTGGTGACGTAGTCGTCGGCGCCGACCTCGAAGCCGACCACCCGATCGACCTCCTCGCCCTTGGCCGTGAGCATGAGCACGGGCAGGCGGGCCGTGGCCTCGTCGCGGCGGAGCCGGCGGCAGACCTCGAGGCCGGTGATGTCCGGGAGCATGACGTCGAGGACGACGAGGTCCGGGCGCTGCCGGCGGATCTCCGCGAGCGCCGTCGCCCCCGTGCCGGCGGTGGTCACGACGTGACCGGCCTGCTTCAGGTTGAAGGCGACGAGCTCCGCGAGGTCGCTCTCGTCTTCGACTACGAGGATCCGTGAGCCCATGGCTGCCGCGAGGTTGGTGCGAGGGGGTGACGCGCGCGTGACGCGCCCGTTGCGTCGGGGCGAAGATAGCACCGGTCGGGGGGTCGGTCAGGGGCGGCCGGCGCGGAGGCGCACCAGGGCCTCTTCGCCCTCGAATTCCCGGACCATCCAGCCGGGCAGGTGCGCCCGGGGGAAGCGGCGCATGGGGTCCACGACCCGGCCGCCGGCGCGCCACTCCATGTGGAGGTGGGGCCCGCGGCTGATGCCCGTGTTGCCGGCGCGGGCGACCGGCTGGCCAGCGCGGACGAGCTGGCCCGGGAAGACGTGGATCGCCTCGAGGTGGGCGTAGGCGCTGACCTCGCCCCCGCCGTGGAGCAGGACGAGGAGGTTGCCGTAGCCGTCGATGGTGTTGTCCGCGTAGGCGACGAGGGCGTCGGCGACGGCGCGGACGGGCGTGCCCACCTCGGCCGTGAAGTCGACGCCGCGGTGCTTCGGGCGCCGGTGCCGGCCGCGGCCGCGCCAGGTGACGCCGCGGCCGAAGCGGGCGCCGTCGACGGGCCAGTGGAGGGGCGCGGCCGAGGGCTGGAGATCGAGCTCGGTCTTGAGGGCCTCCATCCAGGCGCCCCGGGGCTCGGCGCGGACGAGCTCGGCGGCGGCCCGGTGGGTGCCGAGGCCGAGGCGGGCGGCGAGGGCGCCGGCCGGGCCGTGCGGGGCCGGCGCGCGGCGGGGCCCGTTGCAGAAGCGGCGGCGCCCCTGGCGACCGCAGCGGCGGGCGGGCGCGAGCCACTTGCCGACCTCGGGGAGCGCGTCCGTGCGGGGGAGCGCGACCTGCTCGGCGAGGGAGGGCGCCGTCTCGGCTTCCGGCGCGGGGGCCTCGAGCTGCGAGGGGGCTGGAGCATCCACGAGCACGGTGTCATTCGGCGCCGTGTCGTCCGGCGCCGTGTCGTTCGCGACCGTGTCCCTCGGGACCGCCGCGTGGGCGGGCGCGCGGAGGGCGTGCGTCAGCGCCGGCATGGCGTCGCCATCGCAGGCGGCGAGCAACAGGAGCAGGGGGAGGACGCGGCGCACCGGCGCCAGCGTAGCGCCAAAGACCCCGCCCCACGACTTCGCGGCGTCTTCCGCTCGCTGGCGCTCGCTATTTTTGGCTTACCAGCGCGGCCGTGGGCCGCTCGGCGCCGCCTTCGGCGGCGTCACACGGGTCGGTTCTTCGCTGGTACGGAGAGGC